>WNFI01433079.1_pt1 | contig 16488 bp, 16 predicted proteins | sample 5400471 | NCBI WGS metagenome assembly WNFI01 (sample SAMN13153348, study PRJNA577476) | soil metagenome | isolation source: 100 cm saprolite on Douglas fir-dominated hillslope | place: USA:California | collected 2013-09-17 | reverse complement strand
CAGGCGAGAAAGTGAACGACTGCCTGAGTGTATTTTTTGACGGTGCCTGCCGAACGATCTTTCTCCTGCAGATGTTGGTGCCATACCTCAAGCAACTCCCGTGGCGTCCACACGTTCCGGTCCGTTTTGAGCGTGGTGACCGGCTTGTGCATGGGTCCCTCCTGGGCCTAAAAATATTTCCCGCTGTTATTTTGGCGACTTAGTAGGGTCTTGAGCATCGCTGTTTGAGCGTGGTGCTCATCCGTAGTATAGCACACAAGAGCGGGAAATGGCTATTTCCTGCTCTTTTCTCAGAAGAGAATAGCAAACTTCTGTCACCCTGATGAACAACTCTAGTAACTAAAGAGAATCATCTAGTTTCTACAGTTCCACTAATCGAGAATGACATAGATACAATCTTTGCGGACACACGCAAACATTGCCATGAGAATAAATGGCATTAGACAATACAACACAGCATATCAAGCTCCTGATTCGGTATTTTGTTCCTGACGTTGGCGTTGAGTATACTGCCTCCATAAATGACACCTCTTGATACGGTAATCTACAAGTGCCGCACTACATCCCCGCTCGAGAGCAATTTCATCTGCATGCATGCCCCTATTTACCTCCCTTTCAATAAGTTCTCCGGGGAGGAGAATGGTCGCGCCAAGGTGGTAGGCTTGGCTTTCTTGACCCTTGTTGTAATCCCGGCGGAGCAGACCAGTGTGCGGGTCTTCCTGCAGGCGGCTCGGAACATGTCCGAGTAATCCATGGCTCAACTCTTCCATTATTGTCGCCGACTGCCTGGTTGTCGGCCTTGCTGAGTTGAGAATGACCATAAGGATCGACTCTCGGGGAAATTGAAAGGCGAAGCCATCCCACTTCGCCTGATAGGCCTTTAGCGCTAGTTCGCGAGGTGCTACATCCTCCAGATAAAATATGTGAGCTGGTACAGCATCGGCAAGTTTCCACGGGTCGAGAACATCGAATTGAGTTAGTTCGAGCCTCTCGCGGATAGCTCTGGCATGCTGTTCGAGACGCCATTTATCTTGATAGTTCCTCGCTTGGGACAGAACAAAGGACTTACTCACTCCCATGCCGCTTTCGAAGATTTTCATATGCCACGCGAAATACTTCCATTAGTATTTGCGCGTCCTTTGGATCAAGGTCCTTATCTGCTCGAAGATGCAGAGCAACCGACTCGACCGTGCTTTCTCCTGAGCCGTGTATGACAACATCGTGCTTATCTGGATCACTGGCTCCCTGTTCGAGTGTTACTCCTACCCAGTTGGCTAGTTGCAGTAAATTCTCCCGATCGGGTAGATGATCTCCCCGCTCCACGCGCGAAAATGTGGTAGCTGATACGCCGGCTTCTTGTGCCGCCTGGCGCAATGATAGACCTTTTGCAAGACGTTTCTCGCGCAAGCGCGATGCGAACTCTGCTGCATCAATAGATAGTGGCATGATCCTCTCCTCCTCTGTCACTGTTCTGCCTGTTTGAGTTCATTATATCATATCTGTTTCACCAGTGGCGCACTGTTGCAATCTGCAAACTACTATGGTATACTGTCAGTAGTGGATCGTTGCTCCACATTAGAAACAAGATTTAGGAGGTTTCTGATTATGGAAACACAGCAGACTATTGGAACGACCAGTCCCGGAGTGAAAACGACGATCGACATCGAAGTCAATAACAGGCCGGTGGTTCTTCACCGGCGAGAAGTGACCGGACACGATATTAAAGCTGCTGCAATTCAGCAAAGTGTGGCCATCGAGCTAGATTTCTTGCTCTATATCGTCAGCGGTCACGGGCCATTAGAGCCTGTGAATGACAATCAGGAAGTGACGGTACACGAGCATGAGCGCTTCCGCGCCGTCACACCCGATGATGTGTCGGAGGCGTAGGTTATGACTCCAGCCATTAAGGCTGCGGTGACCGAGGTGGAGCAATCCTTCCCCGGTCATCGCCTCGAAGTAACGTCCGAGGGCCAGGGCGGAGCGTATGTTATCGTGCATGACCTCAGCCTGGGAGAGCGGTACGCGCCAGCAACATCATGGATCGGGTTTTTAATCACGTTCCAGTACCCATATGCCGATGTCTACCCACATTTTGTGCAGGCTGATCTCAAGCACATCGATGGTACAAATCTGCCCTCGGGATTTTCCGGGCCAATTGCCTGGAATGGACTCCAGGCATTGCAAATATCACGGCGGTCAAATCGATGGACTGCGGGAGTTGATACTGCCGCTATGAAATTAGCAAAGGTGCTGAATTGGATCAGAAACGTTTGAAGAAGGAATGGTCCCTCGTCATGGACGAGCGGCTTTATGGTGAACTATGTACCCACCTGTTCCCGGGAGATGGCGACGAGCACGGCGGAGCTATTATAGGGAGCCTCGCAGAGACGGAGCAGGGCACGCGCCTCCTGGCCAGGCAATTTGTTCCCGCGCGGGACGGTGTGGACTTTGTTCCCGGTAAGAGGGGTTACCGGGCACTAACAGGCCGCTTTGTGGCGGAAGCAGCCGGGCATTGCGCAGATGATGGATTGGTGTATCTGGCCGTGCATAATCATGGCAGTACCGATTCGGTCCAATTTTCTAACGACGATATGGCCTCGCATGCTCGTGGATATCCGGCACTCCTGGATATCACTAATGGAGGTCCGGTAGGAGCGTTGGTATTTGCCCGCAATGCCGTCGCGGGAGATATCTGGACAGCCGACAGGCAACGCCACGTCCTTCACAAAGCTCAGATTGTCGGGCTACACCCACATCGATTATATCCAGAACTGCCAACGGGAACGAAATCCATCGACCCCATGTATGAGCGCCAAATACGCCTCTTCGGCGAAGCTGGTCAGAGATTGTTAAGCGATTTAAAAGTCGGAGTAATCGGCGCTGGTGGAGGAGGCTCGCTTCTGCTGCAGATGCTGGCGCGGCTTGGTGTGGGCCACCTCGTGGCAGTCGACCCGGACCGTATGGATACCACGAACTACCCACGCATTGTTGGCGCGAGAAGACGCGATATCGCATGGGGAATGATGACAAGCAAGAACTGGGTAATCAAGCGGCTCGGCGGGCGGCTAGCGCGTCCAAAGGTACACGTTGCACGACGTGTGGCCCACGAGGCCAACCCGGTGGTGAGGTTCGATGCCCTCTATGGTAACATCGTCGATGCCGCCGTAGCCCGGCAACTCACCGACACTGATTTCCTGTTTTTAGCGACAGATACCATGCAGAGTCGCCTGATGTTCAATGCGCTCGTTCACCAATATCTTGTCCCTGGAATCCAAATTGGCGCGAAAGTGCAGGCTGATCCAGGGACAGGCGCGCTTCACGATGTTTTCGCCGTAACACGGCTTGTTCTTCCAAATTCCGGTTGTCTGCTTTGTAATGGGGCAATCTCGAGCCCCCAACTTCAGCGCGAGGCACTCAGTGAAGGCGAACGTCAAAGACAGCGATATATAGTCGGGGAGGACATCCCCGAGCCGAGCGTGATTACACTGAACGCACTCGGTGCCAGTCAGGCCATGAACGACTTTCTCTTCATCATGACAGGACTACTGAAACCTGTACAATCTGAACATATATTGATGTCACCTCGGGAACGTACAATGGAGCGCGTGCGTCTCCAACAAGATCCGGGATGTTCAATGTGCAGTCTCTCGCCAGGTAGCCTTTATGGGCGTGGTGATCGGGGACAGCTTCCGTGCCGCCAGTGACCGACACGTTGAGCACTTTGTTATGTGCGGTATAGAGCATATGAGGTGTAAATTAACAATCTGTGGCTACATTTCTGGCCTTATTGAAATACCTATAAAAACGCTTGGGTCCTGTCAAATACGAAGGTCATCTTTACAAGTGAACGCTATTTTGCTATTGGCGACGGCCTCGCGCATTTTTTTAGCTTTCGGCAAACTAACGTCACACTTACTACTTCAACCGATAGTTTAGTTGTGTTGACTAACAACTCAACGATGTGATATACTGTGGTCGATGAGGAGAAGGAGGACAATATGGATATTACATTTGGGGCGATGTTGCGCGCTCTGCGCCGTCAGGCCGGTTTGTCCCAGCGTGAGCTGGCACAACGAGCTAGCCTGGATTTCTCATATATCAGCAAAGTGGAAAACAGTCGGTTGCCACCACCAGCAGCCGACACGATCGTCCTCCTTTGTTCTATACTCGGTGTGTCGGCGGATGACCTGCTTGCTGCGACGCGCAAACTTCCCAGCGATGTTGAAGAGAATATTAGCGCCAGCGCAACAGCCCAGGCATTTCTCCGTGAGGCACAAAGCCTCACTGACGACCAGTGGCAGAAGCTGACGCAGACGTTGCGTCAGCTGAAAGGAGATAGATGATGCCCAGGAAGGCACAGCGAGTATCCACCCACGAGCAACTACCTCTAGCGTCGTTCGCACTGCAACCCACCCGCCAGGAAACGATCACAAACGTCACTTGGTCATACAGCAAACGTTCGTTGTTCGAGAGGTGCCAGCGCCGCTACTATTATGAATACTACGGGTCTACCGTTGCCTTGGAGAGAGTCGATCCCCAACATGCTATACTGCGTCGGCTCAAAGCCTTGGAGGGGCGGCATGAGCGGATTGGCACACTGCTCCACCGTGGCATCGCTACGTACCTTCACCGCGCACAGGCGAGCACACCTATGTCAGCTAATGATCTTGTCGATTGGCTGCTGATGATCTTCCGCCGGGATTGTGCCTATTCGCGCGCTGATCCCGATGGGACACACCCTCCTGCTGGCGCATATCCGCCTGTATTACTGCGCGAGTACCACGACCGACAGCCAGATGTTGATCTCCTGGTGGCTGAGAGCGAGCAGCACTTGCAGGAAGGTGCCCATGCTTTTTTGACGGCACCGGTCTTCGCCCCATTGCGCGAGGCTGGCATGCGTCCCGGTGCGCTGATTGAGCAGCATCTCCGTCTTCCGGGATTTTCTTGCAAGGTCGATGGGCGGCTCGATCTGGCCTTTGCCAAGGCGGACGGCGCGACCATTGTTGATTGGAAGTCCGGGATGAGCGATGGAGACGGCACCGACAGCTTACAATTATCTGCGTATGCGCTGTGGGCCAGAGCGCACTATCAGGTCGCCCCGGATGCCATTCACATCTATAAAGCTTTCCTACGTGGAGCGGAGGTGGTAACATTTCCAGTGACGGAGTATCTCCTGGACCAGGCACGAGCGCGTATCATTCAGGATGCGGAACGGATGGCCCAGGTGGAGCACTATGGTGAGACTGGCCGTGTTGAGGCCTTTACTCCATGTGAACAGATTGGGATTTGCCGGTACTGCCCGTTCCAAAGCGCCTGCCCAGAAGGGAGAACACTTCTTCATGCTTGAAACCAATATGCGTGTCGTGGGCCGTGGCCCCGCCCTCCGCTTGGCCGTGCGCACAGCACAGGTCGACGGCACTGATACGAGTCCTGAACTTCTGCAGAAACTCTGCGGTCGCTTAAGGCAGCGGCATGGCGTGGCTGCTGTACCAGACCCACGCAACCCAGCACACCTTATCGTCGCCACTAAGCGGTCGATTGAACCGCTGCGCTTGGCCGACGACAGTTGGGAATTAGAAGTAACGGATACGGGAGCACCAGAGGAACTGCTCACTCCGACAGATGCTCTGGGCCGAGCCGTACTTCCGCAGTTGGTCGAGCGGGCGTTTCTTGCCACCATTGCGCGGTCCAGCCGTCTGCGCATGTATGGCAGTCCTCGGATCTGGTACGAGCCTCAACCTTTTCGCCTTGATGCCGGCATCGCCGCCTATCGACGCTATGAGATCAGTGCGCTGCTAGTCGACGAGGTGGGCATCGTGATCGCCGTCGACATCGGGACGGCTTTTTTTACCTCTGATACACTGGCCGACTTCTTTGATCCCCTCCTGCCTGCGGAGGAGCGCCGCGCACGCGAACAACACCTGAACAGGCTACTTGGGCGCCAGCAGGGGCAGAAAGGTACCTTGCAGTACGACACAGGCGACACACTTTCAGCCTGCTACTTCGTGCAGGCACCTGCCGGGGTGATCTGCGGTACGACTCCCAAAATACGTCTCAATGGCACGACCTATGCCTCGCTTGCAGAGTACTACCGCGCAAAGCACCCTACGTTCGGAGATACCGACGACCTAGTCGCGATGCAAGTGTCTTTCCCCAACCTGGACCGCCCACAGTGGGTAGTTGCCAACAGGGTGCGGGCGAGGGTCATAAATGAACATTTGCCCCAGAACCTGGCCCAAGTGGATAAGCTCGATCCGGGGGAGCGGCGCACGCTCATCACTCACTTCTGGGATCTATTGGGACCACGCCCTCTCGGGCGCATCGGACAAGAGCTGGCTGTAGGGTTTTGGCGGCCCCCGGCCAACACCATCACGTACCACGCTCCAGTGGCTCTTACTTATGGTCAGAGGGCGCAGTTGGCGGCGGAGAGCATGTTGACACGGGAAGCGTATCGGACCCACTTCCGGCAGCGCCTCGATGGACCAAGAGGCAGTTCACGGTCGAGCCGATTGCCTATACCTCGGTAACACAAGCGATCGAACAGCTACGTCAGCATCCTCGTGGGGGTGTCGTGTTTGTACTCAATGATGAACCCGTGGCCTATCACGACGTGGCTTTCCAGTTAGATGGGTGGCGCATCAAGCGTATTACCGAGGAAACGTTGTGCCAGAAGTTTCGCGAGCGCACTCAGGGAATCTGGGACCACAAACTGCGCCAGCGGTCAGTCGAGAAGGGGCAACGGGCCTGGGCTCAATTTGTGACCATGTGTACGCTCGATCTCCTCCAGCAAATGGATGGGGTCCCGTATCGTATCGATCAGGTTGGCCCTTATGAGGCCCTGTTGACGATTGATGTTGGGCACGACCGGCGTTTCTTCGCTTTGTCGCTGCTCGTAGCGCGTGATGCTGTCCGCACTCCTAGTTTTTGCATTACCACGCGCGTACAGGCGAAACTAGACCACCAGCATGAAATGATCAATCCCACCATCCTGCAAGATGAGCTGGTGAAACTGGTGCAGGAAACTCTGGGGGCACAGCCCGATCCCCTAAGAGCCCTCCTCGTGATGCGCGATGGTCGGACGCTCGGGCAGGAATATGAAGCCATCATCGCTGCCGCTGAACGGCTGCGCAACCTCGATCTCCTGACAGTGGAGGCGGTGGTCGATATCGTCGATATCCATAAAGAGTCGCAAACACCATTAAGGCTGTGGGAGATTGACGCCGCTGGTCGGGCACATAATCCCCTGGAAGGTACAGTGGTGCAATTGAACCAGCACATGCTGGCAATTACAACAACCGGGCAGGCCACGCTGCACCAGGGCACTGCTGAACCTCTGCTGCTGGTGCGCGAAAAGGGCGATAACTGCCTCCAAGCTGCGGCGGAAGCGGTCTGCGCAACAACACATCTGAACTGGAGTTCGCCAATGATGTCCCAAAGACTGCCCTTGCCCTTGAAGCGCACGGATGAGGAGCTGCGTGCTCGGGAGGCACAGGAGATCCGTCGGCTGCACTAATTGCGACGCTGCCGCACGCAGCGGAATAACCACGAAAGGAGGTTGGAAGATGAGCAACACATGGCTGGCCGCCGAGAGTTTTGAACGGGGGCAGCGCCTCATTCAGGCGACTAATACTCTGGCAATCTCTGTGAAGCTGACACTCGCGGGCAAGTATGCTCCCGAGCGGGCTGCATTAGCCGAGCACGCGCGCGAAGAGCTTCGAACTTTCCTGGGCGATTTTGCCAGCTGGCTTGCTGAGGCCGAGCGCTCCCCCGCGCGAGTGGTGACTGGCATCGATCCCCGGTTGCATCAATTGGTGATGGTCTTTGTTTCCCAACGACGTCGCTTGCCATCACGCTCGCTGTTGTACCGGTTGCCAATGGAACAAATACGGGCGTTACTAGATGCTCATACACCTGGGGAGATGCAGCAGTTGCTAGAATGCTTACAAGAGTTGCGCGCTGTGTTTGAGGACCACTTACACGCTGATGTCGTTGGTTTGTTGGGAGAGGGCATCTAATGATTGAGAACGTCTTGACCTCGCAGAATCGCTGGCTTCTGGTGAATCTGGACAAGCTGGAAGGAGCTATCACACAGGCGACTATTCCCCCAGAGCTTACACCCTACCACGCGGGCATCCTGGCAGCTTGCCAACATCTGCGCAGTAATATCATGCAGAATATGCGAGACCTCCAATTGGAAGAGGCAGCAATTGCCGAAGAGATCTTGAGCAATACGCAGGCGGCAACGCGCACAATGAACTTGATGAGCGCGCGGCTCGCCTATCCGATCTTGCGGGCATCCGACGCTGACAGGCTCTCGCTGCGAGTCATTTGGTGGATGCATCGCCAACACCCGGAAACACAACAGTTGCCTCCCGCCTTCTGCGATGGGGCAACGGCGGTGTGGCCCTTTGAACTGCCGATTTACTTCCTACCTTGCCTCGATCGTCAGAGCCTTCTTTTCCAGCCGCTCCTCTTTCATGAGTTTGGCCACGTCCTTTATACCCTTCATCGGCGCGAAATGAACGACCTGGTGCGTGCGTTACAGTTGACAATCGGTCAGCACATTTTGCCACCTTCGTACCGCAACGATCGCTATGCCACTGTGCAGAGTGACCAGCGCCAAGCCATCGTTGATGTGTGGTATCCCTGGGTGCAGGAATTGTTCTGCGATGCTACCGGTTTCATCATGGGAGGACCCAGCTTTCTCCATGCCTTCGCTAACCATTTACGTATGCTAGAGCGTAGCGATTTAGTGCAATCGCCCCTCAACCTACGGCTAGGCACGCATCCAGTAACCTGGCTACGGGTCAAGCTGCTGACGGAGCGAGCCACAGCGGCAGGCTTCTCGCATGAGGCACAATCTATAAGCGATGAATGGGCCGCTGTCGCGCACGCCATGGGGGTGGTCGAGGATTATCACGGCTATTATGACCCGGTTATTGGCGAACTCGCCACTCAGGGTGTGGAGGCTATGTTAGTAGAGGCCGCGCCACGTCCTTATACTGCTGAAGAAGCGGCAGGCGAAGGCTGGCAGAATGGCACAGACTCTGTCATTCGCCTGCTGAATTGGGCATGGCAACAATACTTCAAGGATCCAAGTCAATATGCTATATGGGAAGCTGAAGTCATCCAGCGCTATATTGCGGAGCCCGAGCCCATCATTGCTTACCTGGCTAAATAGGGCCTTAAATGGGTAGCGAGTATATCACCGGCACAACTACATTAAGTCACTCATGGCGACGTCAGATTTCAAACTTGCAATCTAACGAATTCAAGCTCAGAGCGAGCATCATTTTTGACTTAGCCACCTGTATCACTTAGGGAGAACCCAAATTTGAAAGCATTACGACATTATTGAATATCACAGGATAGTTTGCTTTCTAACAACACCTGTTAAAAGTCGGGCATAGGGAGCCCCCGCTCCGGGCAGGCGTCCGGTGAAGAACTGGCGTCTACATTCTTTATTCTGGCAGAAAAAGCGCCGCAGATGCAGTTCGAGCAGCACCGCCCAACCTGCCCAGGGCAAATCAACCACCAAGCGAACGTAGCGCGAGTGGATGTTCTCGGAACGGCATTGGCAAAGCGCTTCTGAGGCTGTGGTTGCAACCACAGCGAGAATGAACTGCTCATCTGCTTCCAGACCAACGAGGTGCAACGAGACGTGATCAGGCAATATCGTGGGGCTGGTTGGGTAGGCCATCATGGACTCCTTTTCGCGCTGAAGCTGCGCACTTTCTCTGAGGCCCTCAGTGTATCCGCTCTTCCTCTCTCGTCGCAAGTTCAATCAACTCATCCCTCATGAAAAGATCGGGAGAGCCCTACTCATATGAGCAAGTGTCTAAACGCGTGTCCTCAATCTTACCAAGCTATGGATTGTAGGAAAGTTGGCTCTTCCGCACCAGGTTGCCATGAATTCTGGCCTCTCGCCAATTTTGATAATACCGTGAACAGATGGGATCACACCAACTCACCGTCAACCCCTGAGATATTCAGGGAGCTAGATGCCGTGCACAGATGGCTTTGAGTTGTGCAAACGCTGTGTCAGCAACCTGTATCCTGGCCTGTAAAAGATCATCTGAGAAGGAACCGGAGACCATACTATTGTAGTAGCAGAGGTTGGCGTATTCGTTACAGGCATCCAACAGAGTATTGAAAACTGGCAAGACTTCTGAGGCTTCTGGTTGTTCAAGTTCCAGGTCGCTCACGGTCTGTTCAAGCCCTTGTTTGGCAGCGTTGCGGTTTCGGACAAGTCGTGCATTCCTGCTTTCCAGCGTTTCGCCTTCCATGACGACTTTCATTTCGTGCAGTACACTATGGTGAACTCTTGCACTATAAAGGATTTTACTATAGAGGTTGCGTAACCGTTCTTGCTTGGCAGCTTTATGGGCCTGCTCGGTATCTATGCCCTTGGGATGATAGTAATGATACGTGTTCGTATTGTGGTCTCCTAGTGCAAGGCCCTGGATAATACCTGTATTGTGTACATGATTAAGTGAGATTGGCGTGGAGATGCGATTGTACAATTCCTGTTGTGCCTGGATGGATTGTTCATGCTGGTTTTTCATCTGCGTCAACACTTCTACGGTGTAGGTCTGAGGTTGTTGATCGATGATCGTGTGATGTACAGGACATAGTAACAGCAGATTTTCAAAACTATCTCGGTCTGTTTCTCGAAATGGCTCCTTTCCCCGGGGGCCATCGGGAGTGCGTGCCACAATATGTGCCATTTCGCCAATGATTGCGGGAGCATCGTTCTGTGTGCCTTCTTGTATCAAGAGGGTGTTACAGAGTGGAAAGGAACATCGTCCACCAGCACGGCTCCACAGGATCTTCAAAGTTTTTTCACTGATAGCCATTGATCTTCATACCGCCTGTTCAAACTGCTCATCACCCTATTCAGGAAGGTGAAGCAAAAGAGAAGCCCATTCGGAACATACTTCCATTCGTTATTTTCCGTTTTCGGTGCCTCGCTGTATCCTACTACACATCACCAAAGTATTGCTGTACCATGCCAACATCTATATTGAGTCCATAGGCAAGAGCCCTGAGGAGAGCTTGCGCACGTCGATTCTCGGGTGCATTTGGGATGGCTTGTAAGTCTGCCTCAACAGTGCGAGGTGACTGGAAACGAAAACGTTGGTTTTCAAACTTGGTGAACCAATAGGCAGTGAAAAATGGCAATACAATGCGGCGGTACGTCGCGGACGGGTGAGGAAACATTCGATACAAATAGGATAAGGCGAATAGATGCGCGAAAAAAGCATCCTGGAGAGAGACACCCTGTTGCAGCGTCGTACCTATGTAGCCAATGCAGCGCAGCACATTCTCATCTAGGACGTCGGGACTATTACTGCGCTGATTCAGATCATCTGCCGAGGCCTTTCGCCCGAAAATGGAATCGATGAATTCGGCAGCAATTGTCCATAATCTCTGATCGGCAGCAGTTTCACTGATCTGGTAGCATTGCATGACAACCTCGCCTGCTTGTTGCCGGACGGGTTCAGGGTCACTGATTGCTGCCGTAGCGAGACGCAAAACTATGGGAAGGAGTCCCACCAAAGCAGCCCTATATTCAGCGTGCTGCCACAATACACCTGGCTTAGATCCAAGGATCGACCTGACATCGACATCAGAATCCATTGCATTTCCACCATTTCGGCGCAGGGTATCAAGGGCCATGGAAATCATCCCTGCCTCCAGTGCGACATCAAGGACTTCACTATACCGACCCTCGAGAATGAGGTGGGGGATCGTGTTCAGACTCAGCTCCAGAAATGCTAAAGGCTGATTTGTCGTCAGCGCCAGATCTAGACCCTTGCTAGACCAGGCCGTCACCCGTTCATCTTGGCCCACAGCCTCCGCAAACATCGCGAGTTGTGCCATTAAAAAGCAATCACGCCCGTCTTGGTAATGTTCTGCTAATGCTTCTCGGTCTGGGAGGAAAATGCCTCTTGTCGGCGGCGCATAGGGTTCTCCTGCTTGGGTCTCAAGCGGTGGTCGCCCAGCATGTGCCATCGACGTGAAGTATCCAGAGACGTGTGCGAACAAAACAAAAAGGCTTTTCCACCGATTTGTTTCTTCTCTGCTGGCGAAAAGGCGTTCGCCAGCTTGATCCATAGCATGAAAAGCAGCGAGATGATTATCTGAGAGCCATTCGGCAATTGCCAGCTCCCCGAGCGCTCTCACCATGTCGGTATCTCCAATGTCGCTCTCGATAGCGGTGCTACCCAGATGGACTGCACGCTGAGCGTAGTCAAGCGCCACAGGGGGATCATCAACACCGATGGCCTGGCTGGCATGGAGCAGCGCCAACAGGTGCGTCGAAGGATAGGTATCCGTCGGCAGGTCAAGTGCCTGCCGCAGCCACTTCAGCGCTTTCCCGTTCTCGTGAGCGTAGAGGTACTGTCGCCCCACGCACTCTCTGAGAAGGAACTGGATACGAGGGTCATCAAGTGGTTTGGCCAGTGCCGCCTCTGCGCTGGCTACAGCAGTAGTAAGATCGCGGCAATACTCTGCAAGCACCATAACTTGAGCCCGCACCGCACAGGCCCATAAAAGGTCCAAGTGCATGCGAGATGCACGCTCAGCGAGATCATGAAGGGCACCAAGGACTGACTCCCATTGTTGCTGCTTCCTGGGGATCCTGGTTTCATTGAGCCAGAGCCGGTTCGCAACAATCGTACAGCCGAGTTCAGCATGCTTTTCGCCAAAGGCATACTTCTGCTGCTCAGTTGATAGCTGTTCAACCGCACTGATCCATTCGTTCAATTCGTCTCGTGTCTCTATGTCCGGCACGCAAACCCAGATCAGCGACTCTGGATGCAGGTCTTCCGTGAATGTGGCTGTCAACGGTTCTCCTGTTGGTAAGTGTGCATGAGGCAAGAACCTTAAGACGTTGAGGAGGGGGAGCTGCATCTTCGGAAGAATATGGCGGGTGACGGTCCATACTGCTAAGATGGCCCAGGCATCGGTGACTGTTACTTGACGCATAAGCTCAACGAGGTCCTGGACGAGATAGGATGTATCCAGAGCTCGTTTGTGCCTGACGGCGACTTGCAACCCGCGCACATAGAGGCGCGTTCCCAAATTCATCTGACTGGGCAGCGGTTCGCCAGCCCAGAGGGAAAGTACACCCAGGTCGGGTACATCGGTCGATCGGCCGTTCATATCGAGAAGGACCTTGATGAGGATTTGACCCGCGTGATTATACTCCTCGGCCTGAACAAAATAATGCCACGCATTCTGCACGTCAAAGAGATCGAGCGTCTCTTTCTGAAGCAGGCTTTCCCCTAAAGCGAGATTGCACGCCTTTCGCGTCTGAACAGGAACATCATCGCTACCGAGCGTTCGTATCAACGGTGAAATGAGGTGCTCATCCTGCGGAACGCGCTGCACCCAAAGACCAGCAAGCGGTCGCAGTCGTGCACGAGGCTGATCCACAGGCGGAACGACGGCGGCTACATTGAGCACATCGCTCAAACAGAAAGTACCGCGTATAAGATTCAGCCGATAGAGCAATTCTCTGCTCTGTGCATCCTCAACTGTCTCGAGCAGGCGATGCAATGTTTCCTCATTGATATCATTTGTATGCCTGTTGCTGAACAGATTTGCAAACGTTGTCTCGTTAACGTGCCAATGCTGCTCCCGCAGATACTTTGCAGTAGACGCGATCAATAACGGATGGCCACCGGTAAGAGAGCTGATCGTACTGCTATAGGCAAGAACTGAGGAAAGGGCTCCATAGGATTGTAAAAGCTCACTTGTCTCGGCATCAGTAAATGGCGGGCACAACCATTCAGCCAGTACCTGGGGACCGAATGTATCTATAAATTGGTGTGGAAGTAGATACGGGCTCGTCGAGACGACTTTCGTATCTTTGCTCTGGCATGCCCGGATAAGTTGGAATAGTCGCTCTGAAAAAGCATCATCTCCTGAGAGATGTGGGATATCATCAAGCACGAGTAGTCCATTCTCTCCGAGCTGCTCTGCCAATCTTTCATACTTCGTATATCGATGACTCCGTAGCGGCTCACCTATCAACTCTTGACAGGCTCTATCAAACTGGATGTGCGCCTGTTCATATGTTCGATTCGCTCTCAGGCGTATCCATGTATAGCCGGTACCATATTCCTGCGCCAGTAAAAGAGTCAGAAGTGTTTTCCCTACTGAAGCGCCTCCATACAGCGCTATCCACGTATGCTCCCCCAACAATTGCTTGAAAGTTCTGACTGTTTCTTCTCTGCGACTATGATGTTCAACCAGAAGAGGTGGCTCAAGAAAAGGTGCGACGGGCGCGGCGTAATCAATTGCCGCCTTCGTGTCCTGTTCCCCCGCTACCCACTGCAGCTGAGCGAGTATCTGATCAGCAATTTCGCTCTGAAAGACCTTCCCTTGTCGAAGCAGGGCTTCATAATCCAGCGCGTCTGTACCACTGGCCAATTCGCCCTGGCCAACAACAAAGATGTTCAGGACTGTATTGTGGTTACCCTGTGTGGTACCCTGCATTATTCCACTGTTATTGATTTCGTTTTGAGAGGCACCCATGAATAACTTTCCTGGACTTATAGGAGGCAAGATGAGATAGCGTATTCACTTTTGAAATATGATTGACTATCTTCTTTCCTTCAAGAGCACATGCCAGTTCTGAAGCGATTGATCCGGATATCATTGGGTAGAGGGAATAACTTGCTAACCAACTTTCCTGAGTATATAGAACACGATGCATGCCGTATCAACACAACGAGCGAAATCACATCGGACTGTTATGTGGTGGCTCAGCATTGAAGTAGGATGTGACTGTATTGTGATCACCTATAGTTGTACCCTGCATCGTGCCGGTATTATTGATCACGTTGTGGCTCAATGGCTGCTGATGTGCTTTTATCAACTCTATCAAATCATGAGCGGCAACAACGATTGTTTGATCTTGATCGGCCTGCGCTTGTATCAATGCATCTTTCAGAGGCTCTTGCCATACATCAGGTTTCTCCTCATACTTTGAGAGGGCAACCTGAGCGCTCTGCTCATCGGGTTGCCCCTTAAATTTTCGTTGAATAAGAGCTTTGAGGCCATGATAAGCATCTTTTGCCGCTTCATTAGCGACCCCTTGAGCACCGGTTGTTAGTGCCGTAAGGATGAGTGCTAGATTGGGGTCCATTTTGCAACCTCCGCTCCCTTGTTTTTTCTAAAAAGTAGAACAGCTTCTAACGATGGGTGCAGTATAGCAGGATCATTGGCATAATACAACTGAAATTGACAGGCAGCTATCCGTAATTCTACAGGCGATCTCTGAGTCCGAAACACCCCAAAGTAGCTATGATCTTACAGAACTACGTACACCTGTTACGGGAAAGTTGGGCATGGCACGGAAGAAACTATACTATCCACATCTTGCATGGTATAATGCCATCGTCGTGAGTATGACCGCGATCCACGGACGAGGATTTTCTCCCAGTACCTTTTCCCAAGGTAATCCACCATCTATCGCCTTCGCTATCGAGGCTTTTGTGTGGCTGATCATCGAAGTCACGTTCATTGCCACGTTGACCCAACGATTCTTCAATCGGTAACGCCTTCCAGCACGATCGAGCGGTGGTGGGCCTTGTTGAGACCAATACAAACTACCGTTTTATATGGAAAGACAGCTACTTATGGGCTTTGGATCCACTTCGTTGTACTATCGTTAAAACTGAATGAGCGCCCGACTGTTTAGCAACCCGTGGTTTCCCGTAGACGGCAGCCAAAAACCGACGCGAAGGACTGGCTTCTGCCTCTATAAATGAAGCCTTTGTACTTCTGCCAGCTTTCTCCTTTACAACGGCTCGGATTACCAGTATGATACACACAAACTGTAGAGGGGAAGCGACATCGTAGATGGCGACGAATACAATAGCAGGCAGTACAACGAATCGGCAGAAGATACGACAGTGTCTGCGTGACTTCAACTTCAAGGCGCTCTTCGTGGAAGAATTAGGCTGGGATATCCTCAACGAACACCCTCTCCTGATTCCTATCGATGGTACCACTTATGTGCTACGGCCACTCGTTGAGAAGCGCGGCGTGAGGGTCTTCATCTGTGATCCGAATACCGAGGGCCACATCCCCGCTGATGGAGTGTTGCGCAAGATCGAGCGCGAAGTGATCCGCTATGCTTACGAGCACTTTATCATCTCTGTGGACTTGGCCAGGGAAAACCAGGTGTGGCAGTGGGTCAAACGCGAAGAGGGGAAGAGGCTCGCCCCGCGTATGCATCGCTATCACAAGGGGCAGTCGGGGGAACTGCTGGCGCAGAAACTGGAGCGGCTGGCCATCGGGCTGGAAGAGGAAGAGCGCCTGCAGATGACCGAGGTGGCCGGGCGCGTGGCAAGGGCCTTCGACGTCGAGCGCGTGACGAAAAAGTTCTATGACCGCTTCAAACTGGAGCACGCTGCGTTCCTGAACCTCATCGGGGGGATTGACGCGCAAGCTGATCGCGAGTGGTATGCCTCG
>WNFI01084996.1_pt1 | contig 16488 bp, 21 predicted proteins | sample 5400471 | NCBI WGS metagenome assembly WNFI01 (sample SAMN13153348, study PRJNA577476) | soil metagenome | isolation source: 100 cm saprolite on Douglas fir-dominated hillslope | place: USA:California | collected 2013-09-17 | reverse complement strand
GGCTTTGTGCCGCATAGCGCCCCACTGTTTGGGCGAGTTGGGGAAATCGAGCCCATGTGGCCAAGATATTGCCTCAGGGAGGAAAAATGGCTCTAGATGACCGTCTTCAAAGACAGTCAGTAGACATCGGAGAGGGTTGAGACAGTTTATAAAGTCAACCTCAAGCATCCAGGATGGCAGACTCCTGACATCGCTTGGGCCGTTATTTTCTCATGTCCTCTTCCTTTTGTGTTCAACTCGTGGTTGATGATCCTTTCATACAAATCGGACAATATGTGGTTTTGAAGCCCTGGTCAAGAGAACAGCAATCACCACGGTGTTGATGGCAAGTGACAAGTGCCAACAGCAAGAGCACCTGTGACTCGGACGGGTGAATTATCTATGTCACCGAAGGTGTTGGGTGGCGCAGCAGACGGCGAGGAGACCGAGGTAACGAGCCAAACAAAGCCAAAGCGAAGAGAGACTCGCTTGCTCGGTTCAGACTTTCTTTTGATAGTTGACCTGACCACAATGGCCGCCCCCTCCTCTGACGGTATTGGAATCGCCAACCTCCCCAACCAGGTGCGTTTGGTTCTATGTATTTACATCTGTCTCGAAGGCCCTGTTGACGAAAATTATATTTCTTTAGCGACATAAAATCGTAGCCAAGCATGGGGCTCATTTTACCATGATGGTTGTCGGTTCGTCAATGGCCTTACAATTTTCTCGATACGCTTTTCTTAACCCTTAATTAAGGCGAGTCGGGTCTGGGAAAGACTACCCTCATCAACACCCTCTTCTCGACCGAGTTATCCTCTACGAAAAATTACAGCCGACGCCACCACAAGCAACTCGACAAACTCACGGAAGTCGAGATAATCAAGGCTGAGCTCGAGGAGAAACAGTTCAAGGTCAAGCTCACCGTGATCGACACACCTGGCTTTGGTGACTATGTCAACAACCGCGACTCGTGGTCACCCATCGTGGACTTTATTGACGACCAGCATGAGGCGTACATGATTCAGGAGCCGGTCATACGTACGTTTTTTCATGTAGTCCATTAGTTCTCATCTGATGCGCTTTTAGTCTCAAGCCGCTCGACATCGAAATCATGAAACGTCTCGGCACACGCGTCAATCTTATTCCTGTCATTGCCAAGGCAGACACGCTCACCCAGAGTGACCTGTTTACCTTTAAGCAGCGTGTCCGTCCCTATTAATATCTTACCTTACCGCATATGCAACCTGACACGTCCACGTGGTGCCTACAGATTAGGGATGTTATTGACGCGCAGAATATCCGCATTTATCAACCACCTGTTGAGGTGGATGATGAAGCTAGCGCAGAGCATGCCCGCATCCTCGGGGACGCCATGCCTTTCTCGATCATTGGCTCCACCGAGGACGTTCAAACCCCCGATGGCCGTGTTGTAAAGGGCCGCGAGTACCTGTGGGGTGTTGCGGAAGGTGTGTAATTTTCCTTTTTTTTTCTGTTTATTCGTCTAATGTTGACGCACTCGTACAGTGGATAACGAGAATCACTGTGACTTCCGCAAGCTGCGCTCGTTGCTCATCCGCACGTTCATGCTCGACCTCATCTCGACTACTGAAGAGAGCCACTATGAGAACTACCGCCAGCAGCAAATGGAGACGCGCAAGTATGGCGAGCGCAAGGTCAAGAAGTTCAACAACCCCAAGTTCCAAGAGGAGGAGGAACAACTTCGTAGGCGGTTCACCGAGCAGGTCAAGGCCGAGGAGTCTCGCTTCAGGCAATGGGAACAACACGTGAGTGACCCACCGTATGCGAGAATTGAAAGCTGATGCACCTGGGTTTAGTTGATCACGGAGCGCGATCGCCTGAACAAGGACCTCGAATTGGCTCACAGCACGATCAAGGCGCTCGAAGCAGAGCTCGACAACCTCCAGGTCGGCTATGGGCGTGGCAGCGGAAGGCGATAGATGTATTATATATATATATCTCGAGAGGTGGCGACGAGCCCTGCAAAAGTTGGCCCCATCTGGTGTTGGGTGGCACTTTGATAGATACCCATAGTTCAGTTCTGACGCGGCGTCGCTCATTCCGTTTGCGATACTTTTCTCTCCCCGTTTGTTGATTTCGCTCATACTGTGATGGACAATACCACTATTATGAGAACTTTGGTGTGATGGATGACTCAAGTCGAGGACACGAGCACTCTCTCCTGCAAACCATCATGTCCCTCCTCGGCTCCCTCCAAGCTCATCGTAGGTCCATTTTCTCGTTTCCTCTTCACTTATCAACACCACCCGTACACAGTGAATGCGGTCCCCCATTTCGCATTGGGGTTGCAGGTTCTCGGTGCCCTTTCTGCCGCTATCGCCCTCACCGGCGTCCTTTCGTTTACATACGACACATTTCTGCGCCCCGGAGTTAGTGTGGGTAACACACACTAAACTTTCCTCATGTCCATGCTCATCAACCATCCACAATCTACCCATTGATAGCTTAAGAAGTTCGGAGCCAAGAAGGGCGCGTGGGCAGGTGAGTAATTGATAGAACCCTGTTTTCCACTCCACTCCATCTTCCTTCGCTCCCCTTCCAATCCTGACAAATCGGTTGGATTGACTGTACGTGGCGTGGCGTGCTTGCTCCCCATTAGTCGTCACAGGCGCATCGGACGGTATCGGACGCGAGTTTGCGATACAACTTGCTAGAGCTGGATTCAATGTCCTCCTCGCCGCACGAAACCAAGCTAAGCTCGACACCGTCGTAGACGATATCGGTGCGTTTTCTTTTTCTTTTTCTTCAACCTTTTTCTTTTGGTTTCTAATCAAAAATTCTATGTGTGATGGAGTACAGTCAAGGCATGTGGCAGTGGAAGTGTACAAACCAAGACATTCGTGGTCGACTTTGCATCTGCGGGTGACGCGAGATGGGAAGCACTCCTCGAGGAGCTCAAGCCGATTGAAGTCGGCGTGCTCGGTGCGTCTCTCTCTTCTTTCCTTACAAAAAGGAAGAGCTGACTGACTTTTGTTGACTGACGCGCTGCCCGACGATGACAGTCAATAATGTCGGCGTGTCCCACGAGTTCCCCACCGATTTTGTCGACACTTCCCCAGAGGAGTTAGCTACCATCATCAACGTCAACGTAACAGCCACGCTACGTATCACCAGCCTCATCGCGCCTTCTATGGCCTCCCGGTTGGTCTCCATCTCTCCCTCCCTTGACACTAAGACGTCACACTGACACACATATGTTTTCCGCGCTGCGCTCATGCTCATGCATCAGCAAAAAGGGTCTGATCCTGAACATGGGCTCGTTCGCAGGCGCAGCGCCCACCCCCATGCTCACAGTCTACTCTGCCAGCAAGTCCTTCCTCCGAACTTGGTCCGAGGGTCTCGCTGCCGAGTTGGCACCCAAAGGCGTCATAGTCGAGCACGTCAACACCTACTACGTCGTACGTTCTCCTCTCTCACTCACTCGTATCATCCAAAACATCGTTAGTTTACGATATAAAAACTGATCATGATGTTGTTGTTGCGGTTTTCATCGTTGCAGATTTCGGCAATGTCGAAAATCCGCCGTTCGTCGATGTTCATTCCCACTTCAAAAGCCTTTGTGCGCGCCGTCCTCGCCAAGATCGCGCCGGGCACTATCACGCCTTACTGGACCCATGCGCTGGTGGGCGTGGCCATGGGGCTTGCACCATCTAAGGTGGTGCTGGCGTACACGCACGCTCTGTTGAAGAATACCAGGAGGCGTGCGTTAGCAAAACAGGCAAAGCTTGCGAAACAAGAATAAATTGACTAACTATGTCTAAATACATTCGTTTCCGTCGGAAATGTACTTTATGTTGTTGTGCTTGAGTACATTCACCCGACAGAATTTGTGCCAGTGAGGATGCCTTATATAGTTATCGCTCGAGCCAGACGACGGATAGATACAGCAAGAGCAAGCAAATTAAACATCAACGTTCTATTGTGGTGTAATGTTATCGAGTAGAATTGTAAGCGTTGGCATATTCAGTTGACAGATTGATTCGTATGCCTGGGTCAGCAAGCGGTATTACACCGTAACATGTATGTAGTGCCAATGAAATGAATTATAGTGAACGCGGACATCTTCATTCAAGTACTCGTGATTTGGTCCCGCTGGCCTAGGCAGCCTGAGATAGATCGATACTCGGGCTATTCCTACTCCTTTACTACGTCCGAGTCTGAGTTCGGCACGCACCGTAGACTCGGAACAACCTCATCATCGCCACTTGGTATCTCGTTATCAGCCTCACCTGTTTCTCCATCGTATTCGTCTTCGGAGTCACCACCAATGATGCTTTGCGTGTCTGCACGCACAGACGCACTATCGAGCCACTCACTGTCATCCGGGTCGTCATCCTCGTGACTCTCCATGCCCTCAAATATTACATGGGGAATGTCACGGGAGTTACTGGCGAGAGCTGTTGGTAAAGGTGGAATACGACTTGCAAGGACAGTTCTTCCATCACCAGTTGCGTGGGCCTCGTATTCGGAGTCTGGACAACTGCCAGTGTCACCTACTATCCGGGTAGTAGTAGTAGTATGTGTGCCAATCTTGTCTTGGTCCCACTTCCGGATGCCACTGACGAGAATGTCCCTGGATGGATCACCGTCCCCGTTGAGATCCATTTCGGCATCAGTGTCGTTTTCGAGTTGGAGGGAGACCAAGTTCCGTGGTTCGGTGAGCTGGACCGAGTCGGTAAGCTGGGTGATATTGGTGACTTCCACATCCATGACGCTATCGCCATCAACCTGACGCGAGGTGGAAATGTAAGTGATGTTCTTCCTATAGTCATTAAATGCGAACTTGTGTGGGTGTAGTGTTTACTCCGTCCATGGGATGTTAAAATGTCAGTGCCAGGACGCCTTGGTGGTAGAGATAAGACAAACGTAGGTTCACGGCCGAACACATTTACTTAAGATGGTATCGCGCTCACAGGGCAGAGAAGCGCAAGGAACACGCAGGTCAACACGAAACAAGCACAGAACCACTATGATGAATATTGTGCACAACAGTGGCCACTAGCATGAACATAAAGTAGACAGCAATTAGCCCTACAACGCATGACTGATAAATCTACATTTGGCGACGGTTAGCTCGTCTTGGCTTTCTTCTTTGGTGGTTCCTTGTCGACTTTCTTTGGTGGTCCCTTGCCAACTTTCTTTGGTGGTTCCTTGCCGGGTTTCTTCGATACGCGTTGCAGTGCACGTTTCGTCTCACCATCGGCAAACGTCTCCACGTCGTAGTAGTTCGCGGCGAGCTCGAGCAGCCACTGTGGGCGAATCTCCGTTACCGTACGGATGAACGGCCGCGTTGTAAGGACGAATTCGTTGAAGAGGACCCACTCGGGCTGCGTTTCGAGACCACATGAGGGGTGCAGCGATACCACCTGGTTGTCCTTTACGGTGAGATAACTACCTTTTTCACCTTCCTTGTGCGCGATCTGCGTAAAGTACCCGCACACCAACGCCCTTCGGATGTCTATGTAGTGTCGGGTCGGATCCTTGTACGACGTGGTTAAAAGGCTAATTTCGAAGCGCTCCATAACTCGTAGAAGTTGTGCGCGGACGTTGTCTGCTTGGGAGAGGGAGCGAGCCGAAATGTAGTTGTTCCATGCCCAGTTGCGTTCGTGTAAGTCTGCGACGATGATTTCGTTGGCGAAAGCGAAAAGAAAGGTAAGAGAGATACGTACTATTTTGATACTCATTGAAGACGTTAAGGAGAGTAAGGTGATCCCCATCAGGCACAGACAGCAATTGCTTTGCCTTATCGGCTTCTTTCCGCTGGGTGTTCGGCCGTAACCAAATGTTAGGAACTGTGATGTGCAGTGGGATACGGTCAGTCCTGCCAACAACATTAATACAATGAAAACAATTTACCAGAGAGCATAGCAACGATTGTCAGAATTTCTTGACTACAGTTGAATTCCGGGCTGACAATAAGCATCTTGGACATCTGCGCATGGATATGAATAACTGCGGCACAAGCAGCGAGATGTAAATCTTACCTGGGGGTCCAACGGAAATTCTGACATCATGGCTCCCAACGGTGTTAGTTTTCCTTCGTCATCAAGAGCAGCAAGGAAGTTCAAGAGTTCCAGCGCTCGCATCAATGTTTCGGGGGCCGGTGCATCCACGTAGTCGAATCGAACGAGATCCTCGACGCCCGCCTTCACGAGCTCGAGGACAGTGTTTGCTAAATTACTCCTTAGAATCTCTGGATGCGTTTGCTCTTCGAGTTCCTTCATGAAATCATTTTCTGTGTACAACCGGAAGCACTTTCCAGGGCGGGTACGACCAGCACGCCCTGCCCGCTGTTGTGCAGATGCTTTCGAGATGGGGGATACCAAAAGAGACTCCACGCGGACACGTGGGTTGTACACCTTTTGCTTGGAGAAACCGGGGTCGACAACGTAAACAATGCCATCTATAGTGAGGGACGTCTCCGCAATGTTCGTGGATACGATGACCTTCCGCCCGGGAGGGCCATCTGGGACACGCGGTTGAGGCGCAGGATCAAATATACGTTGCTGTTGTTGAGGCGGCAAAGATGAGTAGAGGGGGATGCAAGAAAGGGGCCCGACAGAGTCTATGTCATTGGCAATTTCATCAGCCTCAATCTTGATCTTACGACATGCGTCCTCGATTTCTTCCTCTCCTGTGAGAAAAAGGAGGACGTCCCCGGGGTCTTCGGCTCGGTGAATCATAAGGACTGTACGGATTGCAGCCTCCACGTAGTCCGGTTCAGGTTCTTGAGTATAGAAAATCTCGACAGGATGCGTGCGGCCAGGGACTTTGAAGAGCGGGGCAGGTTCGTCAACGGTGAAATACTTTTGAAATTTGAGCGCATCTAGCGTCGCAGACATGACTATAATCTTGAGGTCGTTGCGCCTCTTCGCAAGAGCCTTGAGGAGGCCCATGAGGATATCCGTCGCAAGTGTACGCTCGTGCGCTTCGTCAAGGATGATCGTCGAGTATCGTTGAAGATCGGGGTCGTTCATGGCTTCGCGCAGGAGCATACCGTCAGTCATGTACTTTAAAAAAGTCGTTCCTGACTCCGTCATGTCCTCAAAACGAATGGAATATCCAACTTGCTTTCCGAGGGAGACTGAGAGGAAATGAGAGGCCAGAAAAACAACAGAGGTAGACCACGCACCGTCCATCTCATCGGCAACGCGCTTCGCTACAGACATGGCAGCGACTCGGCGTGGCTGTGTACACGCGACAATCTTCTTCTTTGTTTGGGGCAAGTCGGAGTAGACAACAAATTGAGGGATCCTATAATAATTCCAGTCACGAAGTTGGACAGAAAGGGATGAGATATGAGCATACTGAGTCGTCTTTCCAGAGCCCGTCTCTCCAACCATAACGATAATCTGATTTTTAGTAAACTTTGCTGGGGAATTAGCGACACATGGCCTTGATTCCAGGAGCGACCTGGGGCGCGGGTTCTATTGCCCCCTCACAAACAAAGGGAGTTGCAGTGCTCACCATCTCATAAAAATCACTCATCTGAGTAAATACTGGCAGCTTTTTTCGAGCCTCAAGGATTTTGAAGTATTCAGCGGAATGTGGCAAGCGGGTGAAAGGATTTTCATTGCCCTCCTGAAACGACGTCAAAACATGAAACAAAGAGAAAAAGCAGAACGTACAATAGCGCCCTTCACTTGCTTCGCTGTCACTTTCCGCGGCATGAAGCCGAACAACGGATGTTTAGTGGAGCTGGTCATTGTGTCCAGTGTTCAAGTTGGCGGTGGACGTGACTCGAGGCGAGTGTGACTCCGGGAAGTCCCGAAAGAGGGTGACCTCACGTGACAGATATGCGGAACGCGCCAGGAGATCGGCGTGATGTATCTAAGATGCCGCCATGGGTCAGCAAGTTGCAAAGACAATAACACTGGTCAGGTTCATAACCAAGCCGTTCTGTAATCAGTCTCCACATATGCCTCGCTGCCCGTTTTCTTTTCTCCTCGCCTTCAAATCTTTTTTCTTTTCATCTCCCCTGAATCCCTTCTTGTCTTTTTCTTTCCTACTTTCGTCTTTATCCCTTTTGTCTGCTAACATCCCCAACGCGTACCTGTTATGGCCACGGCCGATTTGGAGTGGGTTGAGCCTCAAAAATTGAGACGGCAATCTACTGCCGCAATAGAGTGGAGGACAATCCCCCCCACCATCAAGGTCCGGCATAAGAAGCGCCCGCCACCAATTACAATTCAGTACGCTACCCTCCGCTCCTCACGGATTGTCGTTGATATGTGCTCTCGTCATCGTCAGTTCAAAGCGGTCATTTGAACAGCTTGTATGGACACCAGGTCCTACTAGCTCCTCGACCCCTGCAACTACAGCTACAACAGCTTCTTCTGCTACCATCTTCACGCCGTTGACGTCTTCTGCTCCGACCTTCAGGGAGTTTTCCACGAGTGCCACTGCGGGGCAGGAACCCCGCACCCCGTATTATGCAACTCCTGGGTTTCAGCAATCTCCAAACGGACCAGATGATGTCAAAGTACCAGCCTGGCCCCTACCCATTAATAAACTCGTCCCGCAGGTCGGGAAGACCGCTTTGGAGGTAGTCACTGAACTGGATTATGTCCCTGTTGGGGCCGGTGACTCTGAAATTTGCGAAGGTGTGTACATTACGCACAGCACCACAAAAGTCGAGCTCGTATATTATCGTCTTTTGCAGTTCCATCGCCACCCCTATCTCCCACTGTACACTTGACCTTGTATCCATGGACGTTGCCAGAATACCTGCTGCTCTTATCGATCAAACCTCTCTGCAGTAAAAATGACGACATAAGCTGGGACGAGGTCGCAAGTAAACTAAATGCGGATACAAGATACCCACAGCGGAGCGCTTGGGACTGTTGGCATCGCTGGATCGTCCCATGGTGCCGTTCCCAACACACTTCAAAACCGAGGCGAAATACATTCCCTCACGAGCCAGGCGTGCAGCATGAGTATAAATTTGCAGATCTTGAAGGTCTCCTCGAGCTGTGGGCATCCGTATCGGGAGCAATGGGGATATCCCACGGAGTCGCATCCGAGTCTCCGCATGCATTTCCAGCGCCCAAGACGGCAGCGATGCAACCCCGCCGCGCGTGGGGGCGGGCGCACCATCCAGGTGCGCATTCTGCCCATCTCATCTCATGAGCACGCTCCTTATGGGCCATGAGCCATGAAGCATATCCGCCACATTCGGTACCTCCGAATGTGCCCTCACGTACTCTGGGCGATGCCTGTGAGCGCGGGCTAGCTCCGTGGTTCACCATCAGTGCAGTCAACACGCCTGTGCTGCAACGCATACTCGAAAGCCAACCCGATCGTAAAGAAAATTGGCTACCGCCACATTTACGTGGACGTACGGTCCCCCAGCCCCCTTCATTACCGATGGGGGCGACCCCAGACTCCGGATGATGGGATACCAGCAAGCGCTGGTACCGTGAGACTGGATGTACATATTGTTATTTGTGTTATATGTAGTTTGAGGGTTGGATGTTATAGTTAGCGCTTGCTTTTTGTCGGTCTGAGTTGTACTTCTCGCCCACGTGTTAAATCTAATTGTTGTTGCGCATGGCCCGTACTGTAAGGAATGTGCCCTGAAAGATGTCATAGAGACCGTATATTGATGCTAGGGTAATGGGAACTCAGGTCGGCAAGTGACAGATGCAATATACCCGGGGCCTGGCATGAGAAATAGCACTACCAAGCAAAGCAAATACCAAATCTCTGCGGCCCAACATCGACTGAGCTGTATATTACAGGTAATCGTGATAAGAAGTACATGCCTAGAGTTTACGAACTTTGATAGATGACAACACGAGATGACCGTCTCTGGTGTAAGGAATACGGCACGAGACTCGACAGAACCCGCATATAGTCACGACATCAGAAACTGGACTTGTTTAGGCCTCAAGCGAAGTGGCTTGTACGACGCTGAGTTTGAGAAAACTTGGGTTCCCCCGGCAGTCATATTATAGATATTACGGATGTCACGTCATCCACAGCGAGGTATTTGGGGTGAAAGAACATCGTTGCCATTACTCCGGTGCTAGTCGAGAACAAAAGACTAAAACAGGGCGCCCTTGTAGGCATGAGCTGCAAGATACAGTGGGCATACTGGGCTTCCATAGTGTCATATGCCTGGCCGCGTGACCAGACCCGATGGTAATTGATATAGCAGCAACTTCGTATAGTTGAGTCCGTGTCGGTTCCACAAGCATCGGGGCCCATCTGTGTACGCAAAAATGTCCCACTTGTTAAGCCAAAACAAGTCAAAGGCGATAGATCACTAGCAATTTTGACTAGGGGCCTGAAGTCATTGCCCTACATGATGACATGGACGCAGAGCCTACAGTACCCTTTGTAGAACACCGTGGACGAAATTTTTTTTAACAGCCTGGGATCATCGGCGGGATATCGATTGCCGTTAGATAAGACTGAACTCAAAGAGCTCTCCGGCTTGAACCATGGGGATATTTGCAAAGTGTGAGTACTGCCTAGGGGCGCAGAAAAAACAATAAGAGAGCCGTACATCGGCGCTCCAGCCTTAACCCATACAGTAGAGTATGGCCAGTTACACGGGCGCGGAGAGGGCAATGCACGAGGTAAGACTAGATGAGTGAAACCCGTGCCTCGATTCCAGTCGGCCTTATCCGGGTTTCTCGGCTGCTTGCGATGACCCTCGCGGCGTTGTACAATAACTACTTCGAAATCAGAGGTGCCAGGCTCTTGGCGGGACTCACTATCACGGTAAGTGTAACACTGTACACATGATCCATTATAATTTGATAGCGCTCATGAGGCCATGAGGCGTAACCAATCGGCCGGGAATCTCCTGACATCACGAGTTTCGTTCACTAAACTTGAACTCCGTAGCTGGTCTAGACTCTAGACTGCAGTCAGTCTGGTGGGCCTGTGATATAGTACTGTACACTTTCCCGAAAATTTCAAGTCGAGGCGCATATCTGCAGTATTGTACTGCGAGAATACCGCGCTTTTGTGTTTACAGTATCAACAAAGTAGCGCCCATTCACCTTGACAAGCGCCTTGCGTCTTCTATGCCTTGCGAGGGAAAGTTCTTTTCGTCAATGGGTAGACTGTTACCTAGTCTGCTGTTGGTTCTGCAATTTTGGCCTGAGAAAATTGCCTGGCACATAGTGAGTTACTATGGTGCCGCGAGATCCCCTGAGTACTAGTAGATTGATGAAGTAGAAACACTCACAAGAACGCTCGCTGGCATGATTAGGCTGCGGCATCAGGTTGATTGACAGCTGGTGTGTTCGCAGGTGCTTCCATAGCTGTCCGAGTCGGTATGACACTACACTGACAGCGGTGGACATGCTTATCAACTTGGAACGGGTTGATCTGATCCATTCGCCGAAGTGATGGACTTCTTGTGAACGCGGGTTTTCCCGACTGATATAACGGTTTGCTTACGTCATCAGAACGCGCAAGCTCGTCTACGCGCTGGACCGCGCTTGCTCGACTACAACATCATGGATCACTTTCCAACCAACTGGGGTCGTCCGGTGAGCCTGAAGCCTCCAATGCTTTGCTCCACGCTGAAATAAGGAATGTGTTTGTAGAAGTATGACAGTTTTGACCACCACGCAACCTATCCCCTACATAATCGCGGTCATGCCCAGTCTACAGCATCCAATGGTGCCGTGCAACACACACAGTGTGTTCTTTCCCTGCTCTCGCAGTTTTTTTCATTCAAAGCCTGCATCCAGACAACCCATAGTCACTGGTACCTCCGTTCTCGCCATCAAATACAAAGACGGGATTATGATGGCTGCAGATAACCTCGGTTTGGTCTTTTTCTTCTTTTGTCGTGCTATGTATACTAATTATCTCTTCAATTTCAGCATCATATGGCTCTCTTGCACGCTTCAAAGGTGTGCAGCGCCTACATCCCGTTGGCGATTATACAGTCGTAGGTGCGAGTGGAGATCTGTCCGACTTTCAGTATCTTCAGCATATCCTCGACGGACTTGTTATCTCCGAGGAATCCAATTTACAAGATGGGCATACACTTGGCCCCGCTGAGATACATGAATATTTGTCGCAAGTGATGTACCAAAGGCGGTCGAAGTTCAATCCGCTATGGAACTCGTTGCTCGTAGGTGGCGTTAAAGATGGGAAGAGGTGCGGCGCTTCTCCCTCTCACATGGCTTTCCAACCTGGATTGACTGAGGTCATTTATACTGGATGAAAAACAGGTTCTTAGCCTATGTGGATCTACTTGGCGTGACCTACTCTGCGTCGACTCTCGCAACTGGCTATGGGGGTTATATTGCCCAACCGCTTTTGCGCAAAGCCGTTGAAGGTAGAGAGAACACGCTTACCGAAGATGAGGCACGAGAGATTCTTGAGGGTGCGCTCCGCGTGTTATTCTACCGAGATGCCCGTTCTATCAACCAGGTACGGTGTCCTTTATTGTCCATGACGGTTACGCTCAATTATGTGGCTCGTAGTATCAAATTGCGACAATAACAGCCAATGGCGCGGATATCTCGGGTTCGTTGAAACTTGGGACCGCCTGGAGTTTTGCCGAAGGAATAAGAGGTTATGGTGCCCAGACACAGTAGAGATGTATCTACTTGCAACAATACAACCACTTCAGTCCTGTACTATAGTCATGTGCCCAGGCAAGCCGCCGCGATCGCCATGTTCTCGATTCATTCTGGCCCCTCTGCCACTCTGGCATCGCTCCTTGTGCATGTGAATATGAAGGATCTGGAGAATGATGTATGCAGAGACAATATCAGGTTGATGATGCTCTGACTAATCACTGGCATCCTGTCCTTTCGACAGGAATGACATTGAGGACTGGGTGCTCAGCACAATTCTGCTCGCTGTCGAGCAATGGGGTTGATGACAGCATCATAAGCATTCATTATCCACGAGAGTAAAATTAACCAGTCTTTACTTGATGACATAGGTGACTAAGCTACAGATTTTGAACAATTGCAATCGAGCAATGCAGATGAATTGAGTAAGGAGAAGGAATGGATATGAAAGGATACACTGATGAACGTGAATGTTGGTTAGTTGAAAGTAAGCAAACAAAAGGAGCTGCGATATTCGACAGGATTCAAGGTTATACCGTAGCTCGAGATGCCAAGGGAATGGTTTCACGGATCGGCTCGCTCTCACAGTAAGGTGGCGGAAAGTCTGTCCATGCGTCCGTGCCCCCGTTACGATGCTCCAGAGGCTCGCAACCAACCGCTTCGCAACACAAACTGTTTTCGGAATGAGCCGTAGATTGTTGACTGTCGTGTACGTACACGTACGGTCGTACGTCATCGGCAGAAATTTTCCGGTGTGGTAGGGGTCTATGGCCAGATTCACGGTGTACCTCTGCTTTTGCCGAGCGGTGCCACCGTCTTGCTGTGGGTGGTGTGGGAAGTGGGCGGATAGGGGAGCGAGAAGGTCCAGCCTGTATGCTGCTACTATGCGAGCTCTGGGGGGATAAGTCGGCCTGAACATTGGTATGGATACACAAAGCTGGGATTGTTGAGATAGAGGGTTCGATCGGCTTCGCTTCCGGAAGGGGCAACGGCGGAGGCGGAGGAGACCGGGGGACATTCTCCACGCTAATATCCAATACTTCGGTTGACTTGTTCCATTGCTTCGTTTCTGAGGTTTCATCGGATGCAGGTGCCACCGACCCAGTGTCCTTGTTTGCACCGGTGAGATCTATGCTCCGTGATTGATGGTTCGCGATAATAGCGAGACCGTGGCCCCCAAGGGTATCGCGTGGTACCCAACTTCGACGGCCCACTTCTTGGATCTCGGTAGTCGCTGTGGAACGACGGTATCGCGGGAGCAACCAAAAGAGAACGAGCGCAACAAGAAGTATTGCTCCAGCAACACCTAGAAAGGCACCAACAATGACCCCAGCACGGTGATGTGAGTTTTGTGGCGTGCTAGTTGTGGTAATGACTGAAGATTGTCTCGCAGCATTATCGAAATACAGAGTGGATGACATTGTCGGTGTTCTCGAGGGCCGTAGAAGAATGCAATCAGTGTCACACGAGGGCGATGTCGTCAATGCGGCCTGCAAATACAGACGGAAGACAGTCAGCGGAACGAGTCACAGGCAGCTATGGAAAAACCTCACCGCATCGCATACAGGCCACTCTGAAACTGTTGCTTGAAATAGGAGAAAGGAAGCAAATGGAAAATTGAGGGAGCGATGCATTGCGAGCAGGAGGAGCGTGGCACGAACAGAGTCGCAAGGAAAAGCATTCAAACGGAGTCGGTCGAGAAGGAAAGTTCAGTAGTTATAGCAAAGGGATAAACGCCCATTTGGATCTGGCGATCTGTGCGCGCCGCTCTTCTGGCCCCCAAGTCAACTAGTTGCACTTCTTGGAATAAGCGCGCAAATGGACTCGGATCTCGACAACTTGAACTTCTTGCTGCTGAGTGGCAGGCGCAGTTTGTAGCATAGTAGCATACCCTCCAACCACCCCGAATTGTGCTGTATACATGGCCATCGTAAGGGGCATACCTACAGCAGTGCGTTGCCATAGACTGAGGTCTTATGCTCTCGTCTCGAAGAAATTCGTAGGCTTCGGGTAAACTTTTTACAACTCAGTAGTAGCGAGCCTCGTGGGACGTGCCAAGCGGGGCGGCGCTCCAACGCGGAGTCCGACATCTCGCGCATCTGACTCGTACAAAAGAGATATCTTCTGCGCTGTGAGTAGAGCCTGTGATTGATCCATTGAACCCAACCAACACCAAAGGAAGTCGGTGATTCAGAAGTGCCGGCCAGAGAATTCATGACTCGACTCGGAGTCAGTCAACCAAAAGCCTGGCGCTACCGTATTCGGATATTGATTTTCTCGAGCGAACTATATGGATGATTCCGGCACCTATAACCTTATTCCTTCAATTGGAACGCAGTACACTAGTACTAGTACTCTCCAGTAACTGCTTTCGTACTCCGTACATCCTACACCCCTTTCGGCTCAGACGATTCGTTCGCAACTGGGGTGTTAGTCCATGAATTTCAAATTAAAGGTACGTAGAGAGAGCTTGCAGTTGCAAGGCTGCGCTAAGATCAACAGGCACTAGTGCAGTACCTAGCGGAACAGTTAACTTACAGTAACTTATTGTGCTGTTTGATGCGCTGGACGGGCCGCATGAGCCAATGTCCGATATGCTGTCCGATTGCGACCGACAGGTCGTCCGTCTCACACCGCGAAATACTTTTCCCCTTCAGGATGGCACCGCTTGGTCAACTATGTTCTCAGTTAAGGCTGGACCCGGAAAAGGAAGCAAGACAGTTACGGCATAACGACCGCGGACAGCAACGCTCTTCCCCGGCCCTCGCTTGCTGCGAATATTCGTCTACATTTCCTGTACATGGCCATTTGAGTTTCCCACCAACACACGAGAAGTACAGTGGATGTCTGACACAAGCAAGGAACTCTCACTCTCGTCCGCCGATAGGGTCTAGTAGACACAACCGTATGTAACTTACCATCTGGATTCCATATCATACTATGCCGCGTGGAATCCCATACTAATAAACTCGTAAATGGATCTGACAGACATTTGGATCCCTACAGTATGACAATGACAAGACGTACATGTGGCATCCAACAGACATGCCTGAAGGAATCTGGAGCATGAGCGAAATGTCCCACGTGCACCTACCATTACAGCACATCACGGCGGATCAAAGGTCCAGAAACTCTGGTAAGGCTACAGTATTGTATACTGTATATCAGTTGAGCCATTAACGGGATCGAGCATGTCGGCCCTGTAACAATATCGGAGCAGCAATTACTGAGCCACCATTGTGGATTGAAGAAGCCATCGCTTCATAACAGGACAGGATACTGTATGTTCCAGACGAGCTTCTACGAAGACGACAGAGACAAATACCACTGTCCTATACCTGGTGATCGAGTCGTAGAGGAATTGTCACGGCCCCCAAAGGAAGATGGGTGCGCTTCTAGCCGTCCTATATCTGGTGGGATAGACCCGCATAGTCAGTCACTGTGCTATTATGCTGAAGTCACAGTCGACGAATAATCACGCAGAACACGACTGGTGGAGGAAGGGTACAATCTTATCAGTTTTTAATTACATAATAGTCTCATGGGAAGCGGCCGAATAATTGTAGCTCCGAGGGGTAGCCACAGCCGCCCTAGTGAGTAGTGAGAGACAGTCGCTCGTCGTTCTCAGCGGTGGGCTCAATCTAGTCACCTCGTCGCATTCCCATTTCTCCCTCTCACTTACTGCGTCTCTTCTTGGGACTACAATAATATTACTCAATCCTCACGTAGGCTTCTTGCCTCAGCACCTCATCTCAATGTCAACACCAAGTCATCCATCGTCCCTGCCATCCTCACCTTTACCTTCTCCACCACCACTGACCATCCAGCCGGACCATTTTTATGGCTCAGAAGGCGTACAGTTACCCCCATCGCCCAACTCAAATGGGAGGACATGGTTCGAGCCTGACGATGACCCCCT
>WNFI01453503.1_pt2 | contig 16490 bp, 9 predicted proteins | sample 5400471 | NCBI WGS metagenome assembly WNFI01 (sample SAMN13153348, study PRJNA577476) | soil metagenome | isolation source: 100 cm saprolite on Douglas fir-dominated hillslope | place: USA:California | collected 2013-09-17 | reverse complement strand
TAACAAAGGCCAATTGCCAGCAGGTATTCCGACAGCTCCCACAGCAGCAGCAACGATTGCTAATACTGGTGCAGATCTATGCGCACTGTTAATGCCAACCTATATTTCAGCACTTCCGCAAGATCCAGCAAGTAACGCAGGTGTCGGAATCACGACCTGCACCACATACAGTACCGGCTATACCGTGCAGCAAGATGCCAATGGCCGTGTGACAGTCACTGCTCCATCCGCTGCTCTCGGAGCTACTATTTCGGTAACCAGATAATAACTTTCCTCTTTTTTTAGACTAAAATGCTTCTGCTTAAGGACATAATTCTTATTTCTGTGGTAGAATACATGTATGTTAATCGATGATGTCATTATTGCTATCAAAGCAGGGGATGGCGGAAATGGGTCGTCTCACCTCAAACGAAACGCTCAGACTGCCAAGGGGGGTCCTGATGGAGGCAATGGAGGGAACGGCGGAGATATATATTTTGAAGGTACGAATGATATTACTGCATTGAGGCAATTCCAGTATAAAAAGCGTATACAAGCAGAAACAGGCATTAGTGGAGGCGGGCAGAATATGTTTGGCCGAAATGGCAAAGATACGAGTATATATGTACCTTTCGGCACTAGTATTACGGATGTAGATACAGGCAAAACATATACTATCACTCATTTCGTGCCAAAAATTCTCATGGCAACAGGCGGTACAGGCGGACGGGGGAATACAGAATTCAAAACTGCAGTACACCAAACACCTACGTATGCTGAAAAAGGAACAAAAGGTGAAGAAAGAAAGTTGCATTTGGTACTCAAACTCATCGCGGACATAGGCTTTATTGGCTTACCAAACGCAGGGAAAAGCAGTCTGCTGAAAGCACTCACCAATGCCAATCCAAAAATAGGAGCGTACCCATTTACTACCTTAGAACCTAATCTTGGAGTAATGGAAAACATTCTCCTCGCAGACATTCCAGGCTTAATTGAAGGGGCATCAAGCGGCAAAGGACTTGGCACAAAATTTTTACGGCATGTTGAAAGAACAAAATTGCTCATCCACTGCATAGGATCTGATAATGAAAATCCTCTTGAAAGCTATGAAACAATCCGTCAAGAAATGGAAAAATTCAATCCGATACTCATACAAAAACCGGAAATAATCTTGTTAACCAAAACAGATTTGATAACTGAAAAAGAATTAAAAAAGCGGATGACACTATTTAAGAAATTTAAAAAAATACTTTTGAGTGTTTCTATTTATAATGAAGAAAGTTTGCAAAAGTTGATTGGTATTTTGAAACAAACTATTAAAATTGATTAGTCTCTAACCTCACCCTTAATCCTCTCAGGAGAGGGGTAAAAGTTTAGTTTTTTAAATAACTGAGGCTTTTCGGTGTGATAAATCACACCACTACAGTTCTACTTTGTAGTGGAGCACTCTAAAAGTACTTGCTATTATCCCACAAGGGGACTAGCTTCGCCGAAGCGTCGTATAGCGGCACAATTCATTGCTCAAAAGAACTAAACAGATACGAGAGGGGCAGGTGAGGTTTTCTTGAGAGTGTGCTACAATAATCCTTAAGTGAAATTATCCTTAAATATATGCTAATAATCGCACATCGCGGGGCTTCTGGATATGAAGTTGAAAATACGCTTGCGGCTATAAAAAAAGCTTTGGCGTGTAAAGCTGACATGATTGAGATAGATGTGCGAATCTCCCAGGATGGGCAATTACTGGTGCTGCACGACCCGCGCTTGGACAGAACGACAAATGGACGGGGACATGTGAAAAAATTGCCTTTTGAACGGATTAAAACGTTTTTCGCAAATAATGGCAAGCCAATTCCGACTTTAAAAGAAGCCCTAAATTTAATTAATAAAAAAGCAAAAGTAAATATTGACTTGAAAGATTATGATGCAGCCACACCGACGGTTGCGTTGATAGAAGAATATGTTAACAAACACAAATGGCAGTATGATGACTTTCTCATTTCTGCATTTAAACTCAGTATATTAAAAAAAGTAAAACTGCTGAACAAGAATATTCCAATCGCAATTAATTTCTCATTCTTGCCTTGGTTATTTCTTCTGGTAACGAAACTCTTAAACACACGATACCTTAAACCGCATAAAAGACTGATTACCCAAAAATTCATACAAAAAGCACACAAAGCAAATTTAAAAATCTATGCCTGGACAGTGAATGAAGAAAAGGATATTCTAAAAATGAAAACTCTCAAGATAGACGGCCTCATAACTGATTTCCCGGATAGGGTGTAAGTGAAAATTATTTGTGCAGTATTTTCCCTTCTTCGTTTAATTGTTTAAAGCTTCCTTGAGTTATAATTTGCATTTCAAGGATATTTCTGTTTTTTAACTCATTTGAGTTAACGGGATCGTTTGCATCTTCATGCCAACGAACATTCATACGAATACGCCTATGGCCACTATGAGTTATACCACTTAAAGTATCTCTATATGGATCATGAACTACAGTTGTTCCTGGAATACCCAGAGGGTAACGAGAAAATACTTCAGGATACATAAGTGAAAATTTTTCTGATCCTTTTAGAACTTTTGCAATATTTCTTGCATGCTCTACTTGTTTTTCTTCTGGTTCATCTGAAGCAATAACAATTCTCCCTCCTAAAAGATCATAAAGTTCATCTCTTTGCAAGGCAAATCTGTTCATTTTTTCATCAGCACTAAATTTGCTTTTTGCTCTAACAACCATTACAAATCGAGGATCAATATTATTTTTTCTAAGCACTTTTATCACATCTTCTCTTGCTCTTAAAACTTGTTCCCATCGTTCTTTATCAGAATCAAACGTTTTCGATATTTCTTCAAACTGTTGAGGTAAATGTTTTTCAAAATTCCTATCCTGTTCTTCTTGTTGCTCTCTTATAGCGGAAAGGAAGGGAGGACACTGCGTATATTCTCCACTGTTAACATAGTGCAGCAACTCTTTATAACCATCCAACTCATATCTATTAGTTGCATGCCTAATGATCTGTCTTACTTCTACAGGATTCAATTCTTTAATTAGCCCTGGATTTCCTACCAGATCTCCTTCTCTTATATACATAATTCTGCCATTTATAACATAATTACTATAAGATGTCAAGTGCATGCTTGTGATTTCGCTTTCTTCAGTATAAACTCTAACTATGCTTCTCCTACTTTTATTCGCATTTATTTCCGGTGTAGTTACTATTCTCGCGCCGTGCGTTTGGCCTTTATTACCTATAATTCTCTCTTCATCAGTCGCGCATAAAGGAAAATTGCGGCCGTTGGGGATCACTTTGGGAATTATTATTAGTTTTGCTATTTTCACTCTTTCTATATCCTATCTGGTGAAACTCTTTCACTTTGACCCGAATACTCTCCGCGTTGCAGCCGTAGTAATTATCGGGTTTTTGGGACTTACTATGATCGTTCCTGCTTTGAATAATGTCGTGGAAACATGGGTAAGTAAACTCTCAGCTTTTTCGGGGAGATTGCCGCGCTTCGCTCGCAATGACGTAAAAGGAAATGGGTTTTCAGGTGGTTTTCTTACCGGTTTATCATTGGGTATTGTGTGGTCTCCATGCGCAGGGCCTATTTTAGCAGCAATTGCAACACTAGCTGCGACAGGACAAGTCACAGGAAGCGTTATATTGGTCACTGTTGTCTATGTCACAGGCGTTGGTATACCTCTATTTGCATTTGCTTATGGCGGACAACGGATTATAAGTAAAACCAGGTTTCTCTCCAGACAGACAGGCAGAATCCAAAAAAATTTTGGCGTTATTATGCTCTTAACAGCACTTGCAATCGCAACTGGATATGACCAAAAACTACTTACTGTTTTCCCTGATTACAGTCAAATTTTTGGTTTGGACAAAAACCAGATTGTCAAACAACAACTGGACACATTACGTTCTGCAAAGCAGAATTCTCAAGGTCAGCAGATCAGTGGTTTATTTAACACAAATACTCCCGCTCCGGAGTTTATTGGCATAACAAAATGGCTCAATCCCGAAACTTCGTTGACAATGCAACAGCTCCGCGGTAAAGTTGTGTTGATTGATTTCTGGACCTATACGTGCATTAATTGTTTGAGGACACTACCGCATGTCACCAGTTGGTATGACAAATATCATGATAAGGGATTTGTTGTTATTGGTGTCCATACACCGGAATTTCAATTTGAACATGATACAAATAATGTCTTGCATGCAATCAAACAATACAATATCCATTATCCTGTCGCGCAGGATAATGAGTATGCCACCTGGAATGCCTATTCCAATCAATACTGGCCGGCAGAATATTTGGTAGACGCGAAGGGAAATGTCCGCAGGACGCATTTTGGAGAAGGGGAATACGACCAAACAGAACTGGCAATCCAGGCACTTTTGAAAGAAGCTGGAAAACAAATAGCTACCAACTTAAGCACTATGCCGGATACTACACCACGTAGTCGGTTATCCAATGAAACATATCTCGGTTCAGGCAGGATGCAGTTTTATTATCCAAACCAAACAATAGGAAATGGCACGCAAACATTTACGCTGGATAAAACACTCCCGCAAAACAATTATGACTTAGGCGGCACCTGGACTATCAATACTGACAATGCAGTCGCGGGTAAAAATGCTGTGCTGGAATATAATTTTAATGCGAGTAAAGTCTTTTTAGTCCTGCGTCCAGGGCAAACAATACATGGGAAAATACATGTGTTAATTGATGGAAAAGTTGTTGATGAGAAAAATGCAGGAGATGACGTCAAGAATGGGGTCGTAATGGTTGATAATGATCGTTTATATAACCTGATTAACCTCCACGCCGCATCGGAAAACCACTTGTTACTCCTGGAATTCCAAACCCCCGGCATCGAAACATACGCGTTCACTTTTGGGTAATTTATTTCTCCGCATTCTTATACAGCGTATACAACAACATCGCCCGTGTATTATTTCCTTCTAATTTTGTCGCTTTATCTTTTACCTGCAATGCTTGAGTAGGATTATAGAAAGATTTCCACATTACTAACAAATCTCCCCAAGACATTGTCTCATCGCCGCCACTTGTACGAAAATCATCATCATATTTAGTAAAATCAGGAAAAGTTCCTAAATAACTTGATGCGGGAGTAAAAGGCAAAAGTTCTATGCCGTATTTCATATTTGTCTCAGGACTGAACCATGTTGAGAAATCAACTTTGCCGCCCCAAACAATTGTACCAATAGTATGATTATATGGTTTGGTGTATATGCCTGTTGTGTCAAACCAATAATATTTCGCACCAAGGATTTCAGAGTTATATAAATATAACGCGTATTTTTCTAAATCCGCATTGTTGGTAGTTTTGCTCCAGAGATATACACCATACCATGCATTGACTGCTTCTGAAGAAGATTCCTGGTTATTTCCATCCGGTGTTGCGCCCATTCCATCAGCCCATGAATGACTCTCATAGACATCGAAATTGCGTATATAAGGATATTTACTATTGTCACGATTTGTTGTGGCAATATCTGCAAGCATTGCATTTACTCCGTCTTTTATTTTATTTGCAAATTGAGGATCAAATTTACTTAATACTGCTCCAGTTCTGATGTAGTAACCATAGTGGAAATGATGATCATTAAGATTTTCATTACCAAATTCAGGCTTATCCGCGATGAGACTTGTTTTTGTTGTATCATAATGAAAACCTCCTAGACTCTGTTGAAATATGGGTTCAACAAACTGCAGTAAATTTGTCTTCTCATTTTGTAAATCATACACATCTGCAAGCAATAATAAATTGTCAACCTTTCCCAACCATGTACCCAAATAATAATCTCCACTATTTGGTTTATTCCCATCCTTCATTACATCTGTAATATCTTTTTTTATTTGGTCTATAACCTCAGTTTGGTTTCTGGTTGTTTTTTGGAAACTATCTGAAGGAACTGTTTTTGCAATTGAGGTAATAAATGTATTAGTCTTCACTAAACGCATAACACCGCGTATTGTTGCGTAAGAACCTATTTCAGATTGTGCAGTTCCCAACGTGTCATTTTGGTGAGGGAATAAAGCAACCAGTGGCGCTTCGCCTGTAGTCGCTACTGTATATGTTGTTTGTACTTTATCACCGGTAATAGTTGGTTCTGCTTGTGTCCCGGTCACTTCTGTATTAGCTATTGCTTTAAATGCTTCATAATGAGATTTATCATCAAGCAGTCCAACAAATATTTTTGTGGGATTGTCCAAACTAATAATAGTTTTCTCAAGTGTTATATTTGTTTTTTTATCAAGAGAAATAAGGTAACTATGATTTTTTGCAGTAATGACAAAACTATCTGTAACCAAAGACTTAGCACTAGCCGCTATTGGTTGATTTTGATCATAGAGTGTATAGGTATTCGGAAAAGTTATCACTACAGTTTTGCCTGTTGTATGGATTGCAGTAAAGGGAATTCCATGTGCTAGTGTAAATGACATAATTTCATTTTTACTATTTGTTACTGTAACGCCAACACTAAAATCTCCGACAGCAGTAACTTTCGGTTTACCTAAATCAGAAGCAAAACCTACAGAAAAATCTTCATCATATGATCCAAAAATAGTATTTGGGGTCTTTTTTACATCAGGATAGGAGAATCCCAAGCCTGCAGAAGTAACTTTATATGCTAAAGGAAATGCAAAAATAGATTCCGGTTTTGCAGTAAATAGAGAACTATACCATTGATTGGAAACAATAGGAACAAGAGAATGATTTGTAACATTTTGCGCGCCAGTTGCAATTTGTGTCTCGTCAATTGTTGCTTGTTTTACAGGAGTAACGAGAGCAGTTTGTTTTGGTAAAAATAGATAAAAAAATATTGCTCCAAAAATAACTGCAAAAAGCGCTGCAATGATTGCTATAATGAAAATTATTTTTTGTCTGTTATTCATTGTTGTTTGGTTTTCGCAAGAGTACTATTCCAGAAATCTACAAAAAGATCAATTGGTTTGGTAATTTTTTCATCCTGTTTTGCTAATTGCAAATCCAGGTCTTCATTATTTAACAAGCTGATTGCATCTCTTTTATTTTTGAAAACAAAATAGAGACTTATTTTTTTATCTGCGAAATCACTGGCTGTTTTTTCATCAGGTTTGAGAATATCCGGTACAATAGTAAAGGTCTGATTCAATCGCGGGCTATATGCTTGTATTTGCTGTAATTGCTGAACTGCGGTATATTGATTAACGCTCAAATCACCTAATAAACGCATATTTTCATTTGCGTATAACGTTATAACTTTCCCCAATTCGTCTACAGGTGTCCCCTCAACAACAGTAATGTCACTCACCACACCGTCAAGCGGTGAGTAAATATTCAGACTTCCTAACTCCTGTTGCGCGACTTTTGCTTCTGTTTGCGCGGAAACATTATTGGGATAGGCTTGCAGCGCATTTACTTTTCCCTGCAACACGGGATTTTCTACTTCAACAAGTAATTCGTGTTTTTTTACCTTCTCTCCTACTTTGATATGAATTTTTCTGACAATACCTTTTGAAAAAGAAAGTACAGGTACTACTTCTTTAATGACTGTACCCTTTATACCCTTGTTATACTGCAGACGATAATCATTCACTTTGCGCGTTAAAGCAATAGTAGCCACGGCAAAGGCGATCACTATTATGATAGTGAAGAATAGTGTATTTAATGTAATGCTTAGTAATTTCTTCATATGTTGTCAGTAGTCACTTGTCCTACTAGTCCATTTTTAATAAATATAAACATAAAATATGCGTTGAGCAGGACCCAGAATGTGGTAACTATAGTTAGCGTAAAGTCTGTGACATTATACCATCCCACCACAATAGATAACAATGAAAGCACAATTATGAACAGATGCGGCCATATTTCCGTAAGGATCACATTAAATTGTTTTTTCTTAGATTCTGTTGCGATCCACGTATATTTATTTTTTAACGCGACAGAAAAAAATGCTTTAATATATGGCGCAAAACTTGCGATAGATGTACAAATTGTTGAAAGCCGGAAGCTCCCAAGAAGAAAAAGCGGCAAGAAGTAAATAGTAATAAAGTATGGCAAGAAATGGATAAGCCACTCCTGGCTATGATTGACATTCATCGGATATATGCCAAATAAAAGGAAAATAATAGGGAAAAGTAAATAAGTTAAGATAGAAAACGCGCTAAAATAATGAATATTAGAGAAAAAGTACTGAAGTTTTTGATCAGTTGTCAATGATTTGATAAATAACGGATTATGGGTAAGGAAAAGAGAAAACCCTCCTCGTGCCCACCGGTTTTGCTGTCTGAAAAAAGCAGGTATCGTTTCAGGCGCACGACCTTTCGCTAATATTTTATTATAAAACACAGATTCATATCCTTTTTCATGTAATCGTATAGTAGTCCAGACGTCTTCAGAATGATCAACACGAGCAATACCGTCAATTGCTTCTATCGCGGATCTGCGATAAATCATGTTAGTACCCACACAAAACGACGCATTGTAACTATTTTTTGCCGGCTGGACATATTTATAAAATACTTCCTGCGCCTGTGCAGTACCGGAAGCAATAAAATTATCGGTATTTACATAATGCTGCGGTGTCTGAACAAGCGCTACTTTTTTGTTTTGGAAAAAAGGCAACAACTCTGTCAGAAAAGTCTTTTCCGGCACATGATCTGCATCAAATACTGCAAAGAAATCTGCTTTTGCATGTTTGAGTCCATAATTTAAATTTCCGGACTTTGCGTATGCCTTGGCATAATGAGGACGAGCAAGATATATGATACCCAATTTTTCAGCAAGTTTTTTTACCTCAGCAGCATTCCCATCATCTAATACATAGGTATTGTGCGGATATTCTATAGATACAGCAGCTGTAATAGTTTTTTCAATAATAGCAAACGGCTCATTGGCAACAGGAATTAAGATATCAATAGATAGCTGCTCTTTTTCAATCCATACTTTATCATATTTTAAATTCCGCTTGTGGTATTCGGGCTGAATTAAGTCTAAAAGAATTGTCAACCACAATGTCCCTAGATTAACAATAGCAATTGTATCAGCTAGCAATTGAAAGATATACAAAAAAATATTTCCGGAGTTTGCCGGATTGAATAAATATGACCCGTAATACACAATGGCAAACGGTGCCATTAAAATAAATAATAAAGCAGTATTATGGATATGTTCTGTTTTTATTTGTTTCATAATTTATGACAATCGTCCAAACTCCTGTTTTTTAATCAATATTTTTCTTAGTATTGCAATTACAGTGATTTCTAAGGGTATTAAGAAAATGAAAAAGAGTGAGATATAAAATGATAGAGGCCAGGAGTGTTTGAGTGTTAACGTACCACCATTTTGCAGATTATCAAGGGTTACCAGCATGTAATTTGGCCCTGAAGATTGTATGGGTTGTAACCTATTATGAAAATACGCTCTCCATTCTTTATCATAACTTTCATCTATATAAACAATGCTTGTTCTTCTATTTGCAGGAATTGTAACTTGCAAGCTATCCGGAGTTGGATAAGAAATATCTAAAGCTAAATTTTCATCTTTATAAATAATCCCGCTAAACTTTTTCACATAATCATCCAGAGTAATCTGGTCATTTGCTTGTGTTAATTGCAGATTAAACGGAAAATGATCTAACTGATTTTTATATTTTTTATCTATTAATGCAGCATTTTTTGCTTTCCAGGGAATTTCAAACAGAATATAATAGGAATCTGCTGATTTTATTTTGCCTAAATTTTTATATGTGCTAACATCAGCATCTGCAAATGTTTTGGCAAGAGGAGAATTTTCTTCAAAAACAGCATATTGTGTTCCCGAAATTTTAAAGTAATCATTGATTCTCTCTACATTTGGTGGCGGAACCTCATTTAAATAAGGTTGATAGATAATCAAACTGGATAAACGCGGGGAAATCTGGTTAGATTCCAAATGCTGCATATATGAATATGGGTACCGAATATTTGCGTATGCGTTGTAGCTCGAAGTGTCTATTGTCGGTGTCCAAATTCTGCTTTGCAGAAGATTGGAGTTGGTATTTGCGAATGCTACGACTGCTTCGTCAAGTGCTTTTGCCGGAGTAGGCGAATAGATACTGGTAAACCAAATCCCTTCCATAAATGCCAAGCATAAAAAAAATAATAGAAATCCTTTTACAGCTGCTGATTTAATAATCCTTAACCTTTCGACTACCGGGGCAAAGGCAAATAGAATACCAATACCCACCATCGCAATACCCCGAGTGAATTGGAATTGATCTATAAACTTCGGTAATGTAACCGTTACCCCCAGGAAAACAAGTAATAAATACCCTGCAACGAACAAAAACAGTATTTTAGTCCAGGAATACCTTGGAGAAATAGGCATAAAGATTCTGATTAACGATAGCAAGAAGCAAATGCCTAAGAATAAACTTAATCCGAAATAGTCATAATGCGCGAGAACAAGACTGAGAAATTCCCGGTTAGCAAGAACAGAACTGGAATACACATATCCAGTTTTAAACACTATAGGGAACCAGAATAGGGAAGAGGTGGAGAGAATAATGCCCAATTGTATACATGTAGCAAGGGAAATAATTTGTTTGTCGGAAAACAAAATTGCCGTTGCCCACAAGCTCATTGCAGATACTCCAAGTAAGGGATGGATATAAAATAGTAAGCCAACTATATAAGGAAATACGTATTGGATTTTTCCTTTAAAAAATTGTGCCCAGAGATAGATCACTAATGGAAAAAAGGTGAAACCAAATAATAAAGAAAAATCTCCCACTCCCTCCCAATATTGACCAATATCAAAAGAAAGAATCGCGCATACAAACGCAGTAAGAGGAGTAAACTTTAACAGACGTAGTGAAAAGTAGATAAAGAAGCGAAGTAAAACAAACAAAATAATGGTGATAATAACCATAGCACGGGGAATAGGAACATGAAATAGCTGCACAATACCCAGTGTTAAATAATGAGGAATAAATTGATATGCTTTCCATAAGCTGATTCCGTTAGCCCAGACATGGGTCCAGGATAAAAACCCAAAATCCGAGAGAGATTTGATGCGAAATGCATGCACCATCCAGTCCGGATATCCGGCGCTAAGATACTCTGCACGGAAATAAAAAAAGACTAGGGAAAGGGAAATAGTTGTCAAAACAGAAGCAAATATAAAATCCCAGAGTAAGTAGAAAGACGTTACGCGTTTCATAGCTTATAATGTAAGAAAAGAGATATAGTATTTTACCAGTTTTCGGGAAAAAATGCAAAATTGAGTTGCTGTAAAGTTGTACTTATTGCCTATGCTGGACGGAGAGCTCACGGAGGAAGAGATTGAGATCAATACCATTGCTACTTTTTTTTCTCATTAATTATCCACCAACTAAATTTAGTATCCTGTTGGATTGGTTTAGAAACTCCCGCAGTAAATGATACTCCTGTTTGTTTTTTAATTATACCTAAGGGAAAGTCAATTGCGCCGTCAGGAGATGTAAAGATATGTGATGTATCATTTACTGCCGTTGTTTTTATGATAACTTGCGTTTGTCCTACTGAAAGTATTGCTTCTCCAACTGACGCGTTATCACCTGAAGCATTTGTTTCATATTGATCCGCTTTCACTGTCTTTGCCGTAATATCTCCTGTTGCCGCAATATTCCCATTCGTATCAATGGTTACTTTCCCATTCTCAAAATCAACTCCTGCTGCCGCTAAGGATTGCAATTTTAACGGAAAGGTAATGGTATTAATAGTCGCACTGCTGGTTCCTGTTGAACTATCCAATCCGTTAATGGTTAATAGCCCTGTATTGATTGCTCCTGTTACTCCAAGATCAGAAAGTACTGTTCTTCCTAAGACATTGAGTTTTCCGCCTATTGTTTGGTCTTCATTAGGTATGGAGGTGCCAAGCACTGCTGATTGGGTACTTGTTCCTGAAAGGAGTTGATTAAAGTGTACCGTTTTTTGTAGATCTGTCAATTGCTTAGACAGGTCATCAATCCTACCAAGTTGTGCACTCAGAGATGCGATTTGACTTTGCAGCCCTGAAAGAGTTGTTGAGAGTGTATTAAATTGGTTTGGTGTAATAGCATTTCCTGCTTGTGTTGGTGTTGTATCTCCAACAGGTTGCCCATTCACACTTAAATCTCCGATATTTGTCAATGCTATTTGCATATTTGGGTCTGCATAAGAAACATTCACTAGTACCATAATCTCTCCAATTTGTTGTGGGTTGGTATTATTGTAATTTTCCAGTGCCTTTCCTATCATGACTCCTGCTTCTGTGGCTTTCTGTGCTGTTCCCGAAATAGATGAGGATGTTAGATAATCTCCAGCTTGGATATTGCCATTGATCGTTGATACCTTAACAGGAACACGGCCAACAAGTGCTACTGCGTGATAATCATTATTTTTTTTATACCCGTTTGCACTTTGAGCATTTTCTGCATATTGGGAAACAACTCCGACTGTTTTTTGGTCGTAAGCAGTCATTGTTTTTGCTAATACAAAGGGGTCTGTTTCATCAGGCGTTGGATTTTTTTGGTCAGTAATCGTAACGATATCACCTGATTGTGCTCCCGGTGCATCTGCCCATTCTGCATAGTCAGCAAATGCTGTTGTTGTTTTCCATCCTCCGTTATAGATCATCAATTTGTTATTTGTCGTATCATACTCAAGCGCAGTGGTGCCTGTTTGTGTCGTTGGTATGCCGCTTGGTGCCCCTGCAGAAGTCGGAGTATAGAGAAATCCATCTGTTGCATTAGTAGCAAGCGCAGCATTACCGATAACAGCACTCCCTCCGTAAGTAAATTTAAACAGATTATCATTGCCATAAAATCCCAAACCAATCGCATTTGCTGCCCCTCCGCTTGATTGATAGTTGAAACCAATGTGTGCTGTATTCCCATTGCTTTCAGCCTTTCCTATCTCAAAAATATTATTGTTGCCTGATACCATACCGCTATTAAGAATATCTATGGATCGTTCAAAGCCGTTCGTGTTATTGGTATTTATCGCAACGACATCATTTCCGTTATTGCTGACCGTGAGAATATTACCCGGATTGTTTGTCCCTATCCCGACATTACCGCTCACTATCAAACTATTGCTCGGTGCGCTATTTGCGCCTGCATAGCTTCCAATTGCTCCGCTGCCTACTACATCCAACTTATTTTTCGGCGTTTGTGTACCAATACCCATGTTTCCGCTAGGGATAATATTTACCAGATTATCAGCGCCAAACATACCCATAGTGATAAAGTTATTTGCGCTGTTTGCTCCCTGATAGTTAAACCCAAAGTACGCTGTATCATTGTTACCTATATCATGCCCGACATGATAGACAATATTTTGTGTTGATGTCATGCTACTATCAAGCATTTCAAATGGACGAATAAATGATTGGCTAAGCGTTGAATTCATGACAACCATATCATTTGCTCCGCCGCTAACGTAAAGTGGGCTTGTTGGATTGTTTGTTCCGATACCAACGTTACCACTAATAATAAGACTATTACTAGGCGCGCTATTTGCGCCTGCATAGCTGCCAAGTGCTAAACTCCCATTGATGTCCAAACTATTTTTCGGTGCTGCTGTTCCAATTCCTACATTTCCCCCATTAAAAAGAGCAGTATAGTTATTTGTCGCACCAGTTGGGGCGTTAACTCTTATTCCATATGCATTTGTTACAGTACCGCCATTAGCAACTGAGTTTGCATTATCTATCAATAGACCATAAGAATTTGTAATTGTGGTATTACTTCCAAGGGAAATAGGGGGATTGTTAATATATTGTGTTGCTGTGCTCGTAATAGTTTGCTGGCCAGTATTGGAATAGGAAAAATTTGGTGCATTGATTTCAAAAGCGTTGGTGCTTGCAAGGTTTGCTGCTCCGATTGTTGAAGAACCAAGGAATTGAATGTTATGAGCTAGGTCAAAGAGAACATCTGAATTATCTGCAACCGGAACACTAAGATACTGATTACTACTTAAGTGAAGAATTTTTGCATTTGAATTAGATTCTGGATCCTGTTGTAAATATACAAGTTCGTGAGCAGGAGGTGTTTTGTTTGGACCAATGACAAGCTCACTACTAATGTATTCTCCATAACTATTCGTTGCTCCAGCAGGTTGAACTACATAAAGTCCATACGCATTGGTAACTGTCCCTCCTTGGCCGAGGTTAGTTGCATTATCAATCTTCAAACCAATTGAATTAGTAATGGTGGTATTTGAAGCATTAGCAGCAGGTGAATTATTGAGATACATAGCAAAAGCATTCGTGATAGTCTGCGCTCCTGTGTTATTGTATCCGTAGCTTGGGGAGTTAATTTGTATTGAGTACTGGTTGGCAATGTTTGCGGCTCCAGGAGTAGAACTACCCTGATAACCAACTGTATGCCCGAGATTAATAAAAATATCAGGATCATTTCCCGCAGTAAGCCCGGTATTGGCACCACCAGTGAGTTTTAAGACATAGGGCGCACCGGATGTTTGAGTAGCTTGAAGAAGATCTAAAGTAGCTGCCGGACCATTTGTCCCAATTCCTACACGTTTGTTTGTTGCATCCCAAAAGAGATTTCCATTATCTTGCGTTAACTGATTACTCGAATTAATAAAAGGTATTGAACCGGAAGTTAAGCCGGAAAGTGTGAGATTTTGTCCTGAGGCGAGAGTTAATCCCCCATTCGCACTAATACCTCCTGATGCAGAAAGAGTACTAAATGCGGCGCTATTCGCAGTTGTCGACCCGATTGTCCCGGGAATAGCCCATGTTCCGCCGAGTAGTTGATTGGCGTTAATAACGCCTGATGTTGCTGTTCCACCGGAATAGGTAAAACTTGCTCCTGATCCGACAACCATTGCGGCTTGCGTATTTGTTCCAGAGGTAATGTTGTTAAATGCAACACTTCCTGCAATAATTCCTGATTGTGCGACCCAGGATGGTACTGTTCCTGTCCCGTTACTTTGTAATACATACCCGCTTGTTCCCGGAGTAAGTGCTTGTAATGCGCTTGTCCCGTTACCGTAGAGTACTCCATATTTGGTAAAGCTTGTTGCTCCTGTCCCACCATTATTCACTTGTAACGCGCTGGTTGTACCGCTAAACAATGTGCTCCCGTTAATGGTGAGTGATCCAAGAGTTAATCCGCCTTTAATTGTTCCGCTGCCATTGAGATTGAAGTTTCCGTCACTGTCGATGGATGCATTGGTGAGATTCAGTGCTTGAAATTGATTAGTCGCGCTGCCTACTTGTCCTGCTCCCGGATATGCCGGATAGATATCTCCTCCGGGTGAGAAGATCAGCGATCCGTCTCCAATCCCATAGGTGCTGTTATATGCTTGGGAGGAATTGTATGCGGTGAGAACACTTCCTTCTTCGAGCTGCATATCATCAAGATACACTGCTCCTCTTGTTAATCCTTCCACTTCAATCAAAGGAAATTCGTTCTTCGGATCAGTAATCAGTCCTGGTGTGGTAATAGTGAATGAATATCTTGTCCAATCTTGTGTGACAGGAAGAGAAATACTTTTCATTTGACCCTCAGAATTATGATACTCATCCCAGAAACCAAAACGAAGAAGAGTACTATTTAGTACATTGGTTGTTTTGACATACAAAGAGAATGTATAGATTCTGCCTGGTACTGTTTTGACATTAGGTTGTGAAATACCAAAATTTCCTGTTCCTCCACCGAGTAATTTCAAACCATAACTTCCTGACCGGTTTCCCTCCGCTGAGATAAACGTATTGCTGGTATTTGAGTCTAATTGATAATTCCAGTCTCTGGGCTGACTGTTACTCTGCTGCTCAAATGATGAATTATGCAAGAGGTTTGTTACTGCAGTCGGGAGCATATCAACGGTTAATCTTTGGGGATTCGTTTCGGCAAGTACTTGCTGAGAATTGTTTTTTTGCGGATTTGTCGGCAGAACAGCAATGTTTCCACTGTTACCTTTCTCTCCTGGTCTATTATTTGGAAGCGCAGAAACTATTGTGCGTTCAATTGTTTGAAACTGTCGCGTAATAAAGGATGTTACCTCACGGGTGATAAAGGAAAGAAATGTTTCTGATTGAGATTGTTGAGAAGGAACATATGCTTCAGCCATTGGAGAAAAAGAGCAAGCTAAAAAAACAGCAACGAAGCAACAAGCAAGTAAACTTTTCCATTCCTGTACGATCTTTCTATCATCATCCATAACAAAAATAACTCATTAAAAGAGCCCAATTTTAGTGTGCACCACTCTTAGATAAAAAGCAAGAATTGGTCTGTAAGAATTAGTTTGTAGCTTTTAGGTCAATTATATGCTTGTTGCTTTAAAGGATGTGTAGAATGCTGTTACAGTATTTTGAACTAGAGAACGAAGGCCGCAAAAGCCGGATTGAAGACTAGCATCTGTTGCAGTAGCCATCCAATTAGTGGGTTCGGTTCCACTTGTTATCCATGCTTTTGCGGATAAGGAAGTACCAGTAACCTGAAAACGAAGCGAATATGAGG
>WNFI01631498.1_pt1 | contig 16491 bp, 12 predicted proteins | sample 5400471 | NCBI WGS metagenome assembly WNFI01 (sample SAMN13153348, study PRJNA577476) | soil metagenome | isolation source: 100 cm saprolite on Douglas fir-dominated hillslope | place: USA:California | collected 2013-09-17 | reverse complement strand
TGGACGGTGCCGTCCTCGTTGGCCATGGGCTGGTTGGCGTTGGCCGCCAAATCGACGATGGCCAGGCGGCGGAACGCGAGGCCGGCCTGCCGGTCGGGCGACAACCAGAGCCCGACCCCGTCCGGCCCCCGGTGGGCGACCGCGTCCCGCATTCGTCCCAGGACTTCGGCCTCCACCCGGTGGGCGGACGAGGTCGACAGCCATCCCACGATCCCGCACATTGGTCTTCGCTTCTCCGCGTCCGAGCCGGGCCCGGCTCCAAAGCCCTAGTATCCACTCGCCGCGCGCCCCCTGTCCAGGGCGGGCCGGGCGCGGCCTGTGGCAGAATAACCGCGCGCTCCGCCGGCAGGAGCGCGGAGGGAAGGTTGCTTCAGGTAGCGATCAGCGGCGGCGAGGTCCGGGTGGTCGAGGTCCCGGAGCCCCTGGTCCGAGGGGGTGCGGTGCTCGTCCGCACCAGCCACTCCCTGATCAGCGCGGGCACGGAGGCGGCGGCGCTCGGGAGCGGGGGCCGGCGCGAGAGCCTGGCCCTCAAGGCGCTCCGCAATCCGGCCCTAGTGCGGAAGATCGTGGACCGGGTCTCCAGCCACGGCCTGCGGGAGACCGTCGATCTGGTCCGCGCGCGGGTGTCGACGGAGATGCCCACCGGCTACTCCTGCGCGGGCGTGGTGGCGGAAGTCGGAGAAGGCGTCGAGGGGCTGCGGGCCGGAGACCGGGTAGCCTGCGCGGGGGCCGGCCATGCCAACCACGCCGCTCTCAACGTCGTCCCCCGCAACCTGGTGGCGAAGCTTCCCCCCGCGGTCTCCTTCGAGGAGGGGGCTTTCGCCACTCTGGGCGCGATCGCCCTCCAGGGCGTGCGCCGCGCCGCCCCCGCTCTCGGAGAGCAGGTGGTCGTCCTGGGCCTCGGCCTTCTCGGCCAGATCACGGCCCAGCTCCTGCGCGCGTCGGGGGCGGTTGCGATCGGAGTGGACCTAAGGGCCGACCGCGTGACGCGGGCGCAAGCCCTCGGCCTCGCCCACGGTTTCACGATCGCGGACCGGGACTTCGTGGCCGGCGTGCTCGAGCGCACGGCGGGGCGCGGGGCGGACGCAGTGATCGTTACCGCGGCCGGGGGAGACGTGGGCCTTCTGAACCGCGCTTTCGAGGCCTGCCGCAAGAAGGGGCGCGTCGTCCTGGTGGGCGACGTCCCTATCCGGATCCAGCGCGACCGGATTTACAAGAAGGAGATCGACTTCCTGATCTCCACCTCCTACGGTCCGGGGCGCTACGACCCCCAGTACGAAGAGAAGGGACAAGACTACCCGCTCGCCTACGTGCGCTGGACGGAGGGGCGCAACCTGGAGGAGGTTCTCCGCCTCGTTGCCCAGGGGTCGCTCCAGGTGCGACCGCTCATCGACACGACCTTCGGGGTGGAGGACGCCTCCGCGGCATATGCCTCACTTGCCTCCGAGCACCCTCCCATTGGGGTCCTCCTCGATTACCACCTGGATTCACCCTCCGCGAGGCCGGTGCGCACCTATCTGCCCCGCCGTACGGCCGCGCGGGGGAAAACGGAGGGATACGGAGTGGGAGTGGTGGGCTACGGCGCGTACTTCCGCTCCATGCTCCTCCCCCTGATCCGGAAGCACCCGGGGTTTCGCCTGGCCGCCGCGTCCGCGCGCAGCGGGCTCACCGTCCGGAGCGCGGTGGAAAACGACGGCTTTCCAAGGGGGACCACGGACTACCGGGAGCTGCTGGCCGACCCGTCGGTGGACGTCGTCTACGTGGCGACCCGTCACAACCTGCACTACGAGATCGCCAAGGCCGCCCTGGAAAACGGCAAAGCGGTCTTCGTGGAAAAGCCGATGACGATGACGGCGGGGGAAGGGCGCGACCTTGCCGAGACCGCGGCGAGGCGGAAGGCCCTCTTGACGGTGGGCTTCAACCGGCGCTTCTCGCCGCATACCGTCCGCCTGAAGGAATTGCTACGGTCCGTGGCCGCTCCCAAGAGCCTGCTCTACCGTGTCAACGCCGGCGCCCTCCCTCCCGAGCACTGGCTGCTGGACCCTCTGGAGGGTGGGGGCCGTCTCCTTGGTGAGGGCGTCCACTTCTTCGACCTCCTGGCCTTCTTGGCGGGGGCGGAGCCGACCCGCGTACGATCGCTCTCCCCCCCGGGCCGCTCGCGCGAGGAAGCCGTCGTGGCCCTGGAGTTCGAAGACGGCTCCGTGGGGACCCTGGTCTACACGGGCAGCGGTGCGCCCGCCGCGGGCAAAGAGCGGGTGGAGGTGTTCGGAGGCGGGATCACCTTCATCATCGATGACTACCGGACCCTGGAAGTGCACGGCCTCGAGAAGAAGGGGCTCCGGACCCGCACCGTCGAGAAGGGGCAAGCGGAGCAGCTCGAGAACTTCCATCGCGCGCTGAGGGGAGAAGCTGACCTGGGCGTCACCGCGGAGGATGGCTACCGCGCCACTTGGTGCGCGGAGCAAGCGGCGGCGCCGGATCCACAGTGAGCCTCCAGCCGTCGCCCTTCACTTCCGCGAGAAGACGGTGAGGTACCAGCCCCAGCGATGGGCGAGCGTCTCCAGGAGTCGCCGGGAACGGCCGGTCGCGGGCGGAAGCGACGGCCAGAAATGGGCGTAGTCGATCTGGTCGGCGCGAATCCTGGTCTCCCCGAAGCCCGCAAAAAGGCGCCGGCAGTCCCGCCGGGTCAGGACCTTGACCAAAGGCACGGCGTCCGAGTCCGCCGATCGGTGCTCGATGTCGGCCAAGAGCCGGCGATAACCTCTCTTCCAGAGGCCCCCCCGGATCACACCGCGCAAGAGCATGGTGCAGATCCAGTAGAAGGCCGAGTGCTTGTGGTAAAGGCCGACGATCGCGAGCCCGCCGGGACGGAGGACGCGGCGGACCTCGTGTATGGCCTCCTGGGTCCCGGGCGTGTGGTGGAGCACGCCGAAGGAGTAGACGACATCGAAGGAGCCGTCGGCGAAGGGAAGGGCTTCGGCGTCCCCCCGCACCGGCCTCGTGACCAGGTCCTTGAGCTGGAAGTGGCGGCGGGTCAGCTCGAGATGCCGAGCGGTGAGGTCCAGGGCGTACATCTGGGCACCCGCCCGCGCGAACTGGGCGTGGTCGGTGCCGACGCCGGGCCCGATCTCCAGGACCTTCTTGCCCCGGTACCCCTCGAACCCTATCGCCGTGCGCATCCACGGAGCGTAGACGTCGTAGCGCTCCGTCTCGACTTTGCTGAAGAAGGCGGCCGTGCCCGGCTCGTGCGCGGGGGCCGTGGACGATCCACAGGGATCGGCGTTCCACTGCTTCTGGGTCTCTGCCTTGTCGTCGAAGTCGGCCATGAGCCGGGGTTCACCCTCCTGAACCATAGCACACGGTCCGCGGACGGATACCCGTGACCGTGGATGTCTCGCCGGTGCAGCGCCTCTGGAAACGGTTGTTCCTTCCCATCGGTGACCACTGGATGGCTTCGGGACAGCTCTACTCGGCGCGCCTCGCGGGCCAGGCGGTCGGGCTCGCTTTGACCGTCGTCTCCGCGCGGGTTCTGCAGCCGGAGGGCCGCGGGGAGTTCGTGACCGTCTCCGCGGGGGCGGTGATCGGGGCCCAGGCCCTCAACCTGGGGCTGTCGTCGTCTCTGGCCGTTCTCTTCTCTCGCCGGCCGCATCGCATCGGCCGCTACCGCCGGCTACTGGTGGCCCTGGCCGCGGCCTGGGTCGTGCTCCTGGTCGGCTTGGGCGTCGTCGGCTCATGGTCCGGGGCGGGAATCAGCGGCCCCTTCCGATGGTGGCCTTTCTGGGCGGCTTGGATCCCGCTCCAGCTTCTGGGGCTCTACCAGGGGGCGGCCCTCCTCGCCCGCCAAGACGGACAGGCGCTGTCCCGGATCGAGCTGACCGGGCGGCTCTCCGCCATGGCCCTGGGCGGGGCGTCCCTCCTGGCCTTCGGCGGCTCGCTCGCGCCCTTCCTGACCGCCATCATCGCGGCCGACGGCGTCATCGCGGTCTTGGGAGCCCGCCACTTGGCCAGGGTGGCGCCGGGAGCTCCCGCGCGCCGGCTGCGGCCGTTCCTGGAGAAAGCCGCCGTGATGGGGCTCCGCGCCTACCCTCCGCTCGTGCTGTTCTTCCTGCTGGTCAAGTCGGACGTCCTCGTTCTCCGCACGCTGCGGGGAGCGGCGGAGACCGGTGTCTATTCCATCGCCTCTCAGATCGTCGACGTCGCCCTGATCCTCCCCGCCACGATCGGGGCCCTGGCCCTCCCCCGCGTGGTCCGGGCCAAGAGGCCGGCCGCCGAGCTCCTGCGCGTGCTCCGCCCCACCGCCCTCCTGGTCGGGGCCCTGGCCATCCTCCTCGCCCTCTTCGGTCGCTGGGCGATCGTGGGCCTGTTCGGAGATCCTTACGCGGGCGCGTATGCCGCCCTCTTGCTCCTTCTGCCCGGCCTGGCTTGCCTGAGCCTGCAGGGGCTGCTGGGGCAATACTTCGCCGCCCGTGGCTTCCCCGCCTTCGTCTCCTTCTACTGGCTGCTGGGTTTCGCGACGAACCTGGGCCTGAACCTCCTGCTCGTGCCCCGTTTCGGCTTCCTGGCCGCCGCCGCGACCAGCAGCGTCGGCTACGCACTCGTCTTCCTGCTGATGTGGCGCCGATTCCTCTCGGATCGCCGGGCGGAGAGCGTTCCTTGAGCGCGCCCGATCCCCTTGCTGGCCTCCCCCGGGAGAACGTGTTCGGCCACGCAAAAAAAGCGCGGCTGGTCCTGGCCGCCCTTGGTCGTTTGCGCGCGGAGCGGGGCCGCGGCCTCGAAGTCCTCGACGTCGGCTGTGGAAACGGCGAGGCGTTGACCCGATTCCTGGGAACCGGGGGGGACCGGGTCCTCGGGATCGACACCCACGGGCCGAGCATCGAGTACGCCACCCGAAACTTTGGGACCGCTTCCCTCGAGTTTCGGCAGCAGGCGGCGGAGTCCCTGCTCGGGGAAGGCAGAAGCTTTGACGCCATCCTGTTCGCGGATGTCTTGGAACACCTCGGGGAGCCGGCGCCGGTGCTGGAGGCGGGGGCACGGCTGCTGAGGCCGGACGGTCGTGTCTTGGTGAGCGTCCCCAACGGCTACGGGCCGTTCGAGATCGAGTCCTGGCTGAGTAGACTGCCCCTCCTGGGCCGCGCCAGCCTCTGGGCGGTCGATCACCTCGTGGCCCTGCTCAATCGCTTCGTCTTCCCGGGAGCCTGGACGGAGGTGGTGACGCCGGGCGACCTCCCCTACAATGAGGACTCCGGTCACGTGCAGTTCTATACTCGGAGTCGACTCCTGGCCCTGGCCCGCAGAGCCGGCCTCGACGTTGTCGGCGCTACCGGGCTCTCCTGGCTCTCCGGCCCCTACACGAACTATCTCTTCGCTCCCGTCCGTCGCTTCTGCGACCTCAATGCCCGCTTGGCCGACCTCTTGCCCCCGTTCATGCTGAGCGCATGGTTCTTCGAGTTTGGCCACGCCCGGCCCACCCCGGCCGGGATGCCCCGAGCGTGATGTCGGAGACGGGACAGGCGGTCGCCCTCATTCTCTCCCCCACCCCGCCCCCCCCGGACATCCGGAGGCGCTTCGAGGACCGCTTCGGAGGGAAGCTTGTCTTCGCGGACCTTCCCGGCCTCCGGCGGGCGGGCTTGCGCGCGAGCCTGGTCCAGCTTCGAAAGACCCGAGCTGCCCACGTGGTCATTACCGGTCTACCCCAGGAGTTCGATCTCTTTCGCGACTATCTGGTCGCCCTGGCCTTTTGCGTCCCCGCCGAACGCCGCGAGGTCCAGCCGCCCGGGGGCGAGGCCGGGCATGTCGGGCGCATCGAGGGCCTATGGTCGCTCTTCCGGATCGCGGCCGGGCTGCTGGCGGGCGGTTTCACCCTCGCCCGGGCCTGGCTCCGGGCCGCGCGCCTGGGGAATGAGGACCGCGCGCCGCGAATCGTGGCCACGCCCACCCGTGGCCTCTATCTCAAGCCGACCCTGACCTTCGGCGCCAACGTGGGCGGCTCCGTGGGCCACGTGGCGGGGGTCGTCAACGCCCTCCTCCGCCGGGGGGTGAAGCTCCGGCTCCTGGCCGCCCTCGAGCAGCCCCTGGTGAGCCCGGCCGCGGAGCAGGTTCTGGTGCCGCCCGCCTTCCTCATTTCATTCCCCTACGAGCTGAACCAACATCGCTATCAGCCTGGTTTCCTCCGCGCGGCACAGAAGCATCTGCAGGAGACACGCCCCGACTTCGTGTACCAGCGCTACTGCCTCAACGACCTCACGGGCGTGATCCTGCGTCGGCGCCATGGCGTGCCTCTGATCCTGGAGTTCAACGGCTCCGAGGTCTGGGTGCAGCGACACTGGGGCCAGCGGCTGCGCTTTGAGCGACTGGCGAGCGCCATCGAGCGGATCAACCTCCGGCAGGCGGACCTGGTGGTCGTGGTCTCGGAAGCGCTGGTGGAACAGGCGATCTCGCTGGGGGCGGCGCCGGAACGAATCCTGTTCTATCCCAACTGCATCGACCCCGCCCTCTTCGACCCCGCGCGGTTCGGGGAGAGCGACCGCCAACGGGTCCGGGAGGCGCTCGGGATCCCGCGCCAGGCCCAGCTCCTGACCTTCGTGGGCACCTTCGGCCCGTGGCACGGCACCGACGTGCTCGCGGCCGCGATCCGGAGACTGATAGACGAGGACCGGGCCTGGCTGGAACGATGGCGGGTCCATTTCCTCCTGGTGGGGAACGGCGTCCTCGCCCCCAAGGTCCGCGCGACGCTGGGGCCGGCCCTGGGGGCGCCCTTCGTGACCCTGGCCGGCCTGAGGCCCCAGGCGGACACCCCCGGCATCCTGGCCGCATCCGAAGTCCTGCTCTCGCCCCACGTGTCAAACCCGGACGGCACCCCCTTCTTCGGAAGCCCCACCAAGCTTTTCGAGTACATGGCCATGGCCAAGCTGATCCTGGCTTCCGACCTCGACCAGATCGGCTGGGTCCTCAAGGGGTGGCGGCCGGGCACGCCGCCTCCTGCGGGCGGTGCCGCGTCCGAGGCCGCGCTCCTCGTCGAGCCCGGGAGCCTGGAGGGGCTCGTGGACGGGATTCGGCGGGCGGTCGAGATGCCCGTCCCGGAGCGGGAGGCGCTCGGCAACACGGCCCGCCGGCTCGCCCTCGATTCCTTTACCTGGGACAAGAACGTGGCCGCGGTGATCGCGCGGGCGCAGGCCGCGACCGACCCCCTACCCGTCACGGCCCGTCCGTGACCGACAAGCAGCGGGTCCGCGACTTCTGGAACCAAGCTCCTTGCGGCGAGATCTACGCGCAGGGAGACCAGCTCCCCGACCGCTTGGAGGCGCAGGCCCGGGCCCGGTATCGGCTCGAGCCCTACCTGCCCGAGTTCGCGCGCTTCGCCGAGGGGTGCGGCCGGGACGTGCTCGAGCTCGGCGTGGGCATGGGCGCCGACCACTTGGAATGGGCGCGTTCTCGCCCGCGGTCCCTGACCGGGATCGACCTCACGCCGAAAGCCGTGGCCTATACCAAAGAGCGACTGCGTTTCGTCGGGCTGGCCTCCCGTCTGCTCGTAGCCGACGTCGAGCGGCTCCCCCTCCCGGGCCAGGCCTTCGACCTCGTCTACTCCTGGGGCGTGATCCACCATTCGCCCGACACCCCCGCGGCGGCGCTCGAGATTCGCCGGGTATTGAGGCCGGGCGGCCAGGCACGGGTGATGATCTACCATCGCCACTCGCTGGTCGGCTACATGCTCTGGCTGCGGTACGGGCTGCTCGCGGGCCGCCCCCGGCTCGGGCTCCGCGAAGCCTACGCCCGCCACCTGGAGAGCCCGGGCACCAAGGCCTACTCGCCGGAGGAAGCGCGGAAGCTGTTCGCCGGCTTCTCCGAGGTCCGGGTGCGAACCCTGCTGAGCCCCGGGGACCTGCTCCAAGGCGCGGTCGGGCAGCGTCATCGGAGCTTTCTCCTCACCGCCGCCAAGGCCCTCTATCCCCGCTGGGCGGTGAGGCGACTCCTCACCCAGCACGGCCTCTATCTGCTCATCGAGGCGACGAAGTAGGCAGCGCCGTGGCCGCCGAGCGCCGGGCCGAATGGGCGTGGGCCTCGCGCAGCAGGTACTCGAGGGAGGGCAGGGGCTCGACCACCAGAAAGACCTGGTAGGCGAAGAGCCCCCGGGCCAGACGGTTCAGGGTCTGGTTGAGGGCGAGGAGGGCCCGGCTGAGGCCGTTCTCGCCGAGGGCGAGCGGAAAGGGGCCGGGGATGGCCCGCGTCTCAACGACCCGGAAGCCGGCTTGCTCGAACAGCCGGCGGAACGACTCGAACGTGAACAGGCGCTTGTGGGTGAGATCCAGGATTCCCCGCTTGCCGTAGTTGAACTGCCCGAGGAGCAGCATGATCCGGTTGATGAAGAAGCCGACATTGGCGGTGCTCACAAAGAGCTTCGTGTCCGGAGCCAGCTTCATGGTCTCGCGCAAGCGCTCGACGAAGGCCTCCGGGGAGGTGAGGTGCTCGATCACGTCCAGCAGCAGCACATACTCGAACTCGGCGGGGTCGACGGGGGGGAAACCCTCGTTCAGATCGTGCCGGATGAAGTGATCCAGCTCCACCCCCGGGCCGGGCGGCGAGTAGTCGACCCCCGTGACGCGGCAGCCGTTGTGTTCCCGGAGGAGCGCGGCCACGTAGCCTCCGGCGCAGCCCAGATCAAGGACCCGCGCCCCCCGCGGTATCTTCCGCAAGGCCAGGGTGTGCGGGCTCAGGTAGCACCGCTTTCGCCACGTGCCAGGCGTACTTCAGCCCGTTCACGTGCGAGATCTCATTCCCGTAGTAGGTGGGGATCGGCAGCTCCTTGATCCTCTGCTTCGCGAACAGGAGCTGGATGATGATCTCGGTGTCGAAGGGGAAGTCGTTGGTGTTGAGGGCGAAGGGGATCCGCTTCAGGGCCTCGACGGAGTAGACGCGGTATCCGGAGTGGAACTCGCTCAGGGAGGTGCCCAGCATCTGGTTTTGGAACCAACTGAGGATCCGGTTGCCGACGAACTTGTATAGGGGCATCCCCCCGGCCAGGGCCGCCCCCCGCTCCAGCATGCGGGAGCCGAACACCGCGTCCGCCTCCCCTTCGCGCAGGGGCCGCACCAGGTCGGGCAGGCACTCCGGCGCGTACTGCCCGTCCCCGTGCACGAGGGCCACGAAGTCAAAGCCCTCTTCAATGGCGAAGTGATAGCCGATCTTCTGGTTGCCACCGTAGCCCTGGTTCACGGGGTTGAAGAGGACGTGCAGGGGGAAGGGCAGGCCGCCCCCGCGCTTTATTTCGCCGCTCCTCTCGAACGTGCGGTCTTGGGAGGAGTCGTCCAGCACCAGCACCTCGACCTCGTACTCCCCGGCCAGGGCAGGGGGTATGCGGCCGAGGACCTGATCGATGGTGCTCTCCGCGTTGTAAGCGACCACGAAGATCAGGAGGCGCGGCTTCCGGGCGGGCGGGCCCGCCGGGGAGGAGCGTTCGGTCTTCTCAAGGGTGTGACCCAACGGGCGGGGCCTCTTGCTCTTCGCCGCGCGGGCGGATCAGCCGGACGCCGTGGCCGGGGCGGGCGGCTCGTCCGACCCTGGCCGAGCGCCCCGCCACCTCCGCGCCACTCGGGAGGCCGCGCCGGGCGCGGAGCCTAGGCCGCCCATGAACAGCACCAGGAGCGCGACCTGAGAGACATTATCATAGGCGAGGCCGACGAAGTAGAAGAGGCAGGTCACCAGGACGTAGACCAGGTAGACTCCCGCCGCCGCGACTCCCAGCCACCGCCTTTCCCCGCCCGCGAGCACCATCAGGACGAGGCCCGCCAGGCAGATCAGCCGGTAGGCCGGGTTCGGGAGGAACGGATAGGGAGCCATGCTCGTGGCCGTGGTTCCCAGGAGCGACTCCCCGAGCCGCCCCCCGAACGAGCGCAGCACGAAGCCGGGGTCCCGGCTCAGGATGGAGAGAAACTCCTTCTTGGCCGCCCGGTCATGCTCGCCGTAGTCTTCCATGCGGAAAGGCACTCCGTACTTTTCCCGGGTCAGGCGGAAGACCGCCTCGTCTTTCTCTTCCAGTCCATAAGGGTTCGGATAGTATCCGAGGCCGACCAGCGCCACGTGCCAGGTCGCCCGGGAGGAAAGGGCCAGGGACCCGCGGGCCCGCGAGGAGCGGTAGACCTGGGGCGCGGCCAGGAGGCCGAAGACCAGGGCCAACCAGAGGCTCTGCCTGCGCAGGACGGGCGTCACCACCGCCAGGCCGAAGAGGAACAAAGCGATCGGCCACCAGGAGGCCCGGACCCAGACTCCGCAGCCCAGCACGAACCCCGCCATCCCCATGAGAAGGGGGGTGGGGGCGGCGCGCCTGTGGATCGAGAGCAAGAGGGCGAAGACCCCCAGGCTCAAGACCACATCCCAGTAATAGTAGTAGGCAAACGAGACCAGCTCGCAGAAGACCTTGTTACCGGCGTAGAAGAGCGCGGCCAGGGCCCCCAGGCGGATGTCCCAGGATGCGAAGAGGGCGTAGACGAGAACGACCATGGCCGCGTCCGCGAGAAGCTGAAGGGCGAGCGAGCGCCAATGGTTGTCGGGCAGGGCGGGAAAGGCCAGGCGGGCGACCTCCACGATGAAGGAGTAGCCGATGTCGAGACTGTAGTAGTCCACGAACTCGGGCGGGCCTTGGTCCGAGAATCGCTTGTAGGCCGCGTTGGGGTTGCCGAGGGCGAGGTAGTGACGGTAGCGGTTGAGATCGATCTGGCCGAGCCGCCCCTCTTCGAGAGCGGCCGCCATCCCGTGGTATACGTAGTAGCCGGAAAGAACAATCGGCTGGTCCGGGTTCTGGTTGGTCCGCAGGGCCAGGATCCGCGAGTTCGACCACAGGAGCGCGGTCGCCAGCAGACAGGCGGCGACCATCGCCTTGTTCATGACCTGCGGAAGGGGCGAGGGGAAGATCCGCAGAACCGAGCGCCCCCGGGGGGTCACCACGCCCGTGGGCTGCTCCGGGAGCATCGAGGAAGCACGGTAGGCCCCAGGAGCAACCGCTGTCAAGTCGCGACTCTGCCGATGCCACCACACGCCGACCCCCGACGGTGAGACTCACGCAAATCGTCCGTTGGGGCCTGCGCCGGCCCCCGCGGGCGGTGGCCCGTCGCCTGGCCTACGAGGTGGCGGTTCAGGCCGAGCGCTTCCTGGCCCCGCGCCGCGCACGTCGCTTCGGCCGGGAGGCTCTTCTCCACGCCACGGAGGCTCCCGATGTTGACTCGCTCTGGCGGCGGCTGAGCGAGCGGCCGTATCCGGCCCACACCCGGGCGGTCCCGCCGGAGAGCTACCGCACGCTCTGTCCGGGAGACGAAGCGCGCATTCGCGCCGCGGCCGAAGACGCCCGTCTCCATCGGGTCTCGCTGCTCGGTTCCGGTCCCCTCGAGCTCGGACCCCGTTTCGACTGGTCGACCGACTTCAAGTCGGGCGTGGCTTGGCCTCGCCGCTTCATGCGCGACATCTCCTACGTGAACCCGGATGACGAGAGCGATGTCAAGGTGCCCTGGGAGCTCTCCCGGTTGCAATGGCTGATTCCCTGCGGCCAGGCGTATCTCCTGACCGGGGACGAGCGCCAGGCACAGGCCGTGCGCAGCGTGCTCGAAGACTGGATCGACGCCAACCCCTGCGCAGAGAGCGTCAACTGGGCGTGCGCGATGGAGGCCGCGCTCCGGATCTTGACCTGGACCTGGTTCTTCCGCGTCTTCCACGCGAGCCCGTCCTGGAACGACCCCCTCTTCCGCGAGCGCTTCCTGTGCGCCCTCTATCTCCACGGCGACTTCACGGAGCGGCATCTCGAGATCTCGGACGTGAACGGCAACCACTGCACGGCCGACGCCGCCGGCCTCGTCTTCGCCGGGCTGTTCTTCGGCTCCGGGCGGGATGCCGTCCGCTGGCGGGAGACCGGCTGGTCGATGCTCTCCCAAGAGATCGGCCGCCAGACTTCGGCCGACGGCGTTGATTTCGAGGGGTCGGTCGCCTACCACCGCCTGGTCTTGGAACTGTTCCTGCTTCCCGCCCTCTATCGGCAGGCTCTGGATCTGGAGGTGCCCGCGGGCTACCGCGCCCGCGTGGAGGGGATGGCCCGCTTCAGCGCCGCCTACTCGCGGCCGGACGGCTCCGTCCCCTTATGGGGTGATGCGGATGACGCGCGGGCCCTGCCCCTGGGCGGCCAGAGCCTGAACGACCACCGCTATCTGTCCGGCCTGGTGGGCGCGGCCTGGGGTGTCGCCGACCTCCGCCAGAGCTTCGCCGGCAGCCGCAGCGAGATCTTCTGGCTCTTGGGCCCGGAGGCGGCGGCGAGCCTCCCCGCCACCGCCGACCCGCCGCGTCCGCCCCCGTCCCGGGCCTTCCCGGAGGGTGGGTACTACATCCTGCGCAACGACCGCGACCACGTCTTCATCGACTGCGGCCCGGTCGGTTTCGCCGGCCGGGGTGGGCATGGTCACAACGATTGCCTTTCTCTGGAGGCGGTCCTGGACCGGATCCATCTGGTTTCCGACTGCGGGGCCTACCTCTACACCGCGTCCTTCGCGGAGCGCAACCGGTTCCGGTCCTCCTCCTCCCACAACACTCCCTGCGTGGACGGGGAGGAGATCAACCGCTTTCGGCCGGATGAGCTCTGGACCCTCGACGACGACGCGCGGCCGGAAGTACGGCGTTTCGAGACGGGAACGGCGTCGGACACCTTCTGCGGGTCGCACGGGGGCTACCGCCGGCTGGCCCAGCCGGTGACGCCGGTGAGAACGGTCGTCCTGGACCATGAGCGCCACACCCTCACCATCCAAGACGCCTTCGAAGGCGACGGTCGTCATCGGGTCACGATTCCCCTCCACCTGGCCCCGGGCGTCGCGGTGCGCAAGGAGGGTCAAGGGCTTCTCTTGCTCGAGGCCGGCAACCAACGCTTTAGGCTCTCCTGGAACCCCTCCGAGGCCTGGTCCCTCGAGGTTGGAGAGGGCCGCGTTTCCCCGAGCTATGGCGTCGCCCTTCCCGTGGTGCGCCTCACCTGGTCCCGGGAAGGACCCTTGGACCAGACCCTCACCGTCCGCATGGGGCGGGAGTGACGAGCCGGTGACGGGGAGAGGGAGCCCGTCTAGGCACCTTCCCGCCGCCTGCGCCTCCACCCTCGCTTTCTGCGCCGCGGCCCTTGTCGCGGCCCGGTTCCTGGCCCACCAGATCGACAGATTCGTGCTGGCCTCGGACCGGGTGCGCTACTGGGCGCCGGTGCTGGACCCGGCCCGGCTCTTGTCCGGCCTCCCCCGGTAGCCCGCGGAAGGCAATGTCCGGCCCCATGACCTCCTGGGCGCACGCGGGCACCGTCCTGCTCCTTTCCTTCGCTTTGGCGGTCGCGCTCACGCCCCTCATACGGGCCGGGGCCGGGCGCCTGGGTTTCTTGGATCGGCCCAACCCACGCTCGTCGCACCAGAGGGTCGTCCCCCGCGGCGGGGGCGCCGCCATCGTCCTGGCCTCCCTCGTCGCCTTCTGCACTCTGTCTTCATCCTGGGCGGGGGCGGCCACCCTCCTCGGGGCCGGGCTCGCGCTCGCCCTGGTCGGGCTTTGGGACGACCGCTTCGGGCTCTCACCCCTTCCCCGCCTCGCCTTCCAGCTGGCGGCGGCCCTGGCCGCGGTCTGGGGAGGGGCGGGGATCGATCGCCTGCCCTTGCCCCCGCCGCTGGATCTGCCTCTGCACGGGCTGGGAGGGGCGGCCGCCGTCCTCTGGATCGTGGCGGTGGTGAACTTCTACAACTTCCTCGACGGGATCGACGGACTGGCGGCCCTGCAGGGAGTGGTGACCGGCCTCGGTCTGGCCTGGGCGGGTTGGGATCCGGTCGTCATCGGGCTCGGGGCCGCCATCGCCGGGGCCTGTCTCGGCTTCCTCCTTTTCAACTGGTCGCCGGCCACGATCTTCATGGGCGACATCGGGAGCTGCTTCCTGGGGTACACCTTCGCCGCGCTTCCACTCCTGGCACCCGTGGAATCCCGGCCGCGGGCCGTGCTGTTCGTGGCCTTGAGCCTGTGGTTCTTTTTGGCCGACGCCACCTGGACCCTGGCGCGGCGGTTCGCCCGCGGCGAGCGCTGGTACCAGGCGCATCGCGAGCACCTCTATCAGCACCTGGCCCTGCGCTTCGGCCACGGCCGGGTGGCGGCGGGGCTCGGCCTCGGGTCGTGCGTCCTCACCGCGACCGCGCTTCAGGCCTGGCGGAGGGCGGATGCGGGCTGGGCGTGGACGGGTTTGGCCCTGGCTCTGGTCTTCTTCGCGGCCGAGCTTGGGATGGTGGGACGGCAGGGCCCGAAGGAAGCTGCACCCTGAGCGGAACGGACGAACCGCGGAGCCGAACCGCCGGCCTGTAGTTCAGTCGAAAAGCGCCGGCCCGGGGTCGCCTCGTGCGTTCACGGCAACCCCGGGGGCACGGCTCGACCGGCGACAGGGTACACCGCGTAGCGGGCTCCGGCGAAGACGGGCGGGAGCCCGGGGAGGAGTCCCGGCCCGTGATCCAGCCTCGCCACGACGTAGCGCGCATCGTAGCGATCGAGGATCTCGGTTCGAAGCCGACCCTTTCGCCAGGAATTCCAGAACCGCAACATATCGGCCTGACGGCTCCTCCACACCGCTTGGGAGACGAACTCGTATGCAAATGGCCCGGCCAGGGGTACCCGGCAGCCGGCCAGGCTGACGAGCTCGGCACCGGTGTCTCGCGACGATTCGGGCTCATCGCCTCCCGGGAGGGGGCCCAGGGCTGTCACGCCGTCGCGGCAGAGCGAGCTCAAGAACTTCAGGAGTGAGACCTGCTCCGCGTCCAGCAGGGTACGGTCCGGGACCTCACGAACCCACGCTACGGTCGAAGGAAGGCTGAGAGCCGTGACCAGCAGGGCCGCGGCGAGCGCCGGCCTTTGGCCCCGCCGTCGGACCGCCACCAGGGCCTCGCCCACGAAGACCCACATCAGGTACTTGCTCTGGACGAGAAACCACACGGCGTTGTTGTAGGAGCCGGGCTCGTCCCGCTGGGTCAGCCGAAAGCCGGCCGTCGCCAGGAACCCGAAGATCACGAATATGGCCAGGAAGAGCGAGCAGGCCCGGCGCGGGTCCGCACGACCGTCCTCGAGCGGCCGGAGCGGAGCGATGAGGGCCCTAAAGCCCAGCAGCCGCGGTCCCAGACTTCCGAGGAGGTACACGGGAAGGACGATGCCCAGGAAGAACGCGAGTTGGGTCAAGGGATTCCAGCTGGCGGCGGTCCCGGTGGCGGGGAGAAAGCACACCCGGTCGGCGGTCGCCTCGAGCAGATGGAGGGGCGCGACGCGGAGCGCTTGGGGCGAAGCCTGGCCCCCGATCATCAGCATCACCAGGGAAGCGCCGGCCAGTATCCCCACCGGGATAGCGACCTTCACGATGGTCAGATCCAGTCCCCGCCCCCGGGCCCAGATTCCCGCGAGGGCGAGCGCCACCGCCGCGTGGAGCCCGGTGAAGATCTTGTATTCGAGGAGGGCGGCGAACAGCACGGCGGCGACCACACCCCAAGCCAACCGTCGTTCAGTGCGGGCTCTTGCGAGAGCGAACAAGCCCCCAAAGAAAAGCCCCAGCGCGGGGAGCATCGGGTTGGCCACGTACATGGAGTAGAGGGTGGGCGCCTGAAATACTCCGAAATCCCAGTAACCGACGCCCTTACACAGGGCACCGACGACCCAGGTCAGATCTCCGCCCAACACCGTGAGCCCCGCGACCAAGGCCGCCACGGGGCCCGATCCGAGCCAGAGCCGAGCGAAGCAGAACACCGACAGGACGGCCTGGATCAGCAGCACGGGGGGGAGAAAGCGCACGAGCAGGTCGGCCGGGTCGAGCTCCGCCATCCGCGCCAGAAGGGCCGCGTTCAGATCCGCCCCGTAGTGATACCGGAGCGGTATGCCCGCCGCGAAAGGCGTCTGCGGCGGGACCGTGTGCATCAGCTCGCGGACGATGGCAAGGTGGAACTCGACGTCGGGCATTGGCCGCAGCATCTGCCCGTCCGCCCGCGGGCTCAGGGTCCAATAGGAGACGGGCCCGGCCAGCAGAGGGACGAGCGTGGCCGCCATGACCGTGGCCAGGAGGACGTGGGACCGGTCCATTCGGTCCAGGAGGCCCTCCCCGAGCCTCCGGCGCCACCGTAAGAGCAGGGCTCCTGTCGCCGCGGGCCAGACCCAGAAGAGATGCGGCCAGGGGGACAAGGACGCGATCCAGTAGATCGAGGACGAAGAGAGCGTCCCGAGCAGGAGCGCGAGCATCCACCGCTCCAGGGGTTCCACGTGCAACCGGAGAAGCCCGGTAATGAGAAGTCCCGGAAGGACGATCAAGATCGCGAATGCGGGGAGAAAGCGGAGGAGGCTCGGCGCGGACGTCCATGTCCAGACCCCGAACAGGCCCGTAGACACGAGCAGAGCACCCCTAAGGACGAGAGTCCCCTTCATCACTTCTTGCCCCCGGCCGCCCGCTTCACTCCCATAACCGCGCGCTTCATGCCAGCGGCGGAG
>WNFI01058368.1_pt1 | contig 16491 bp, 18 predicted proteins | sample 5400471 | NCBI WGS metagenome assembly WNFI01 (sample SAMN13153348, study PRJNA577476) | soil metagenome | isolation source: 100 cm saprolite on Douglas fir-dominated hillslope | place: USA:California | collected 2013-09-17 | reverse complement strand
CGGGTCCACGAACTATTCACTTGCCCATAATGTGTCCCGGTCGGCAACGCCGCGCTCAACACGGACTCATGCGCATCAAGTAATTCAACCAATAAATGTCTGGTTGATGCACGACCACCAACTAATTTAGAAAACTGGGTGCTATCAAGGAAATCACGGGCGAGTAGCCTGCCGGTGCCATTGAGCGCGCGCATCCGATCGACGAGGACATCGATGAGGTGGATCTGTTCCTTGTAATGACCGTCCAACAACTGATGTAATCGACGGAACTGAATGGCCGCAGCTTGCCAGCGAGCATTCCTATACAAGCCGCGCAAGTGAATTGAATGAGCGAGCAATACTTCAAGAACTTCAACAGTCTTCCAAGATTTGCGTTTGTTTGCAGTCGAGCCTGGACCTTCAGGTGGATCAATGACTAGGTTGTTGGTCGCAACGTGCATTTGTGGCTCCTTCAGAATGATTCCTGATGGCATCGCGTAGCCTGCTAATTACATCTGACGCCATGACATTGTAGGAAAGGTAGATACACGGCTTTGGCTTCCCCTTCTTCGATGCTCCGCAAACTTGCGCTCGGTGCTCTGGCTCTCATTTTCCATCAGAGCCTTAGCGAATATCTTGTACACCCAAGTTGGAAGTTGCATTTTCGTGGCTTTCCAACCGTTGGGTCGTGCTTCCTTTGTTGGAGCACGACGGTGGTGACTGTTCCAGTGCGATGCCAGATCCTCTGAGGCTTCGAAGAAGTACGCATAGCACGTCGCTGCTGATGAACCTACGCGGCGCTGGCGGGAATGAAAAAGACTTTGTAAGCCGCCCCGCATGCTTCGAAAGCATGGGGCGATTTTGCCTCCGGCTCGCTTGTGTGCGCGAAGCACGCCTGTCTACTCGACAAGCGAGGTTTGAATGATGGTCTGTACGGAGGTCATGAGTTTGTCCACCGGGCACTTTGACGCGACGGATAACAGTTCCTGACGTTGCGCGTCGGTTAGATTCCCGCCAAGCTTCAGCTTGGTATCGAGGCAGTAAATGCCGCTCCTTTCTTCTGACTGATCGCGTTCAACAGTCACCTCAATCTCTCCGACGGGAATTTCCTTACGACTTGCGTACCACAGCACTGTCAGTGCCTCGCATGAACCAAGCGCGGCGTCATATATGTCATGGGGATTGAGTCCGAGTGCTTCGCCGCCGTCAGCAATACTTGCGTCCGCGGCAAAGGTGTATGGACCGACGCGGACGTTGTGCCGCATTAGCGCCTTTTGATCGCGTACGATTTTTATCGCCATCGTATTGCTCGTGCGTTCACGGTCCCGGGTCGCGGAGCAAACCTCCGCGCCCGAGACCTAGATCAATTAACGCTGTGACCGCCATCAACGTTGAGGATATGGCCCGTGATAAATGCAGCTGAGTCTGACGCGATGAAGACAATAGCGTCGGCTTGCTCCTCCGAGATGCCGAGGCGAGCCATGGGAACCTGCTTCACTAGTTCCGCTTTGTTCTCTGCCGTGTGAGTAAATCTGGTCAACATACTCGTGTCCACAGGGCCAGGTGCCACGGCGTTCACGCGGATACCAGACTTGACGACCTCGAGCGCCACCGACTTGGTGATCCCCTCCACGGCATGTTTCGCAGCAACATATACGGACGCAAACGGCGCGCCTTTGTGGCCATACGTCGAGGAGATATTGATAATGTTACCGCTGCCCTGTTTTTGCATGACGCGCACTTCGTGTTTCATGCTTAAAAAGACGCCGAGAACATTCGTATCGAAAGTCGCAGCGTAGGTCTCCGCGGTCTGGTCGGTAATTGGCCCCACTTGACCTTCGGTCGCAGCATTGTTCACGGCGACGTCGAGGCGTCCAAACCGAGTGACGGTCTTGTCGACCGCATTGCGGATATCCTCTTCCTTGCGAACATCGGTGTTGATGAACTCGGCCTCCGAACCCAAGGAGCGGAGCTCCTTCACGAGGGCCTTACCGGCCTCGTCACGACGACCCGCGACGACCACTTTGGCCCCCTTCTTGGCGAACGCGACGGCGGCGGCGCGCCCGATGCCGGTGAGTCCACCGGTAATCAAAACTACTTGACTGCTCATATCTACATTCTCCGAGGTTAAGCCGCCGAAAATCGAACGGCATTTAGTTTAAGCAACCTTCACTTGCAGGCCCAGATCCAGAAGGGATTGCCGAGCATCACCGAATAGCATTGATGTCTTGGGGCCGACGAACAGGTCATTCTCTACACCGGAGAAGCCCTTGTCTTTGCCGCGCTTTAGTACGAGAACGCTCTTCGCATCCTCCACTTTTAAAATCGGCAGCCGGCACGCGGCACCTCATCAACAGCGGCCTCACCTTGAGGACGACGTCGCTCTTCTCGAAGATGTCCTGCGAATCTGCGATGAGAGCGCCCGCGTCCACATACGCATTGTCCTCAAAGCCCGCGTCCTGGCCGGCACCACTCTCGACGAGGAACTTGGCTTTTGAAAGCAACCTCTTGATATCCGACGGAATCAAAGCGAAGCTCCGCTCTCCGGTTGCCCGTTCTGCGAGAAGGCCGATGACGACTTGTTGTGTATGGCTGTTCATTTTTTCCTCGTGCGTACTATGTACGTCCGTCCTTGTCTCCGTCAAGCACAATGTGTACGTGCGTATTTTCGACAGAGCGGCGCACCTGCACCAAGATCTATTGCTGACGCATGGCCGGCTTCTGTGGCACCGCAACTGAATGTGCGAGTTACGGTAGCGAGATTTCGGCGTGCTGGATTGACAGAAGCTGCCGCGACTTTGCTTTGCGTGCCGGATCGCGTACGGCGGAATGAGGTGCGAGGGTGTCATTACCCGCGCGATCTTGGCATCGGGGTATTTCTAGCATTTGGATGCTCGGTTCAATCTAAGAAACCCTTGTTATGCAAAAAGGCACAACATATCCCTTCATTTGTACTGCTCATCCCGGCGCCGTAGTTCGGGCACGACGCCACGTTCCAGGGCTCTCGCCCGCAAAGCGGCGAAAGAGCCTAGTGAAGTGCGCTTGATCGGCAAGACCGCAACTCGCGGCGATCTGCGCCAGGGGCGTTGTTGTTGTCAGCATCAGTCCTTGCGCCCGCTCGACTCGCCGTCGCATTAGGTACGCGTGAGGTGAGTCGTTGAAGCTTCTCCTGAACGCGCGGGAAAAGTAAAAGGGACTGAGTCTTACCAAGTTGGCAAGTTCGGCGGTTGTGATCGTAGCGCCGAGTTGGGCTTCGATGTGTGTCAGGACTTTGCAAACTTGCCAAGGTGCGAGGCCGCCACGAGGTATGTGACCGGAGGCCTGCGCGGCCTGTGGTGGGATCTCAGAGAGTTCCGGCCCGATTGTGTCGGCGAGATTTAGAATCGCCCGAGCACGCTGAATATTGTCCTGTACGACCTCCGGCTCATCCTTCAAAGCGTCACTAACCGCGCAGAGCAGTGCGGTGATTGCGCTTCTAAGGCGCTCAAGCGTATCGGGTTCCTCGTCCATTCTGGGGGTCGAAGTGCTTCGCAATGCGTCTATACCTGGCCCACACTCGAGAGTGATCCCTCGGTGAGCTTGCGGGAGTGTCCTCGATGCGTTGCTCAGGAACTTATCCCGTGATACGGAATTCGTGCTATCTAGTTGTGCAGTCGTGTCTTGCATCGCGGATCCTCCGTATCGAGTGCGGGTCCAACATACCGCCTCGCGCCAATCGCCGCATGCCCCATTCCGCATTCGTTTTACACCCCATTTAGGGTTGCTTCCGCGCGACCACAGGGCACCGACAATCGTCGCGGTATGAAAATGGCGCGATGCGATACCTACTAGACTGTCGGCGGGAACGACCTGCGGATCTGAAGCGATGGCGTGTATAGTTTTGCCGATGCCCTACTGGTTGGCATTGTGGGAATCTTCAAAGCCACGGCTGCCTCGCCGGCGCGAGGGGCCGGCAGTATATAGTCGCGCCTGCCTGCCTTTAGTTCTCGGATCGCTTTCGATGGTAATTGGGCCAAGACTTGGCCACGCCACAACATCGGGTGTCCCGCAAGCAACGATCAATCCGGTCGTTGTTCACTTGCCCATAGTTGACGGGAACGACATCAAATTTACGCGAATCTCGCCGACTGCTGGCCTGTCTCAAACCCAAGTCTTGAAGATTGTTCAAGACAACCAAGGATTCATTTGGTTTGGAACGCAGTACGGCCTAAACCGCTATGACGGTTATCGGTTCCGCGAGTTCAAACACGATTCGAAAGACCCCGGCACTCTGAGCGGCGTGCACATCTATGCGTTGTTTAAGGATCGTGCCGGCGCTGTCTGGGTTGGATGCTTCAATAGCTTAGATCGACTCGACCCGACGACCGAACAGGTGACTCACTATCTAATCGACCCCGCTCGTCCGGGCAGTCCATCGCAAAGGGTTATCCATATCAGCCAAGATAAGGACGGCATGCTGTGGCTCGCGACTTCGAACGGGCTTTACATGCTGGATCCGACGTCCGGAAAGACCACTCGTTTCGCTCATTTGTCGGGCGATCCGTTTAGCCTTAGTAGCAATAGTATTAAATCGACGTCGGAGGATCGATCTGGACTCCTTTGGGTCGCCACCAGCGAGGGCGTGGACTCTCTCGATCGAAGGACCGGCAAGATAACCTTACACATCCCGCTTAGGGAGTCGCACGAAATGTTCTTTTACGAGGATAGCCGCGGTCGATCATGGATAACGTATGCGTCAGGAAATGGTTTGGCTGAATATGCGCGCGACACCAGAACTGTCACACGATACTCCTTTGCAACACGCGAACTGGCGGGAGCGCCGCTGACCGGCGTCATAGCCATGCTCGAGGATCACGCCGGCACACTGTGGCTCGGGACCGGAACCGACGGAATGCTCCAACTGGATGTCAATAACAAGCGTTTGGTGCGCTACAAGAATCACTCGGATGATCCACGGAGTCTTACCGACGATCGGGTCATCACCTTATTTGAAGACCGTGAGGGTGATATATGGTTGGGCCTAGGTGCATCTGAGCCTAGTTTTTTCACGACCAAGTCTGTTCCGTTTTTGCAGCTTCCCTACCAGCCGGGTAATGACGTTAACTTGGGGGAGGCGTTGGTCAACGCGATCTTCGAAGATAGGCGAGGTAATTTATGGATGGGGACCACCGGCGCATTGAACAAATATGATCGGACGACGGGCAGACACGTAAGCTATCAGGTGCCCGGGCACGGCATTAACGGGGACGTGATATCAATCATCGAGGACAAGGATGGCACGTTGTGGCTCGGGACGAACGGTCAAGGCCTCTTCCGATTCGATCCTCTGACCCGTCGCACGAAGGCTTACCGCCACGATCCCGACAATCCTGCGAGTCTGAGTGGCGATGCCGTTTTTCGGCTGTTCATAGATCAGGACGGAACGCTTTGGGCTACTACATCTGACGGTTTGGATCATTACGATGCGGCTCGCGACCGATTCGACACCTACCGATATGGAACCGGCACCACAGCCGTTTATTTCGCCATTAATCAGGATAGGCGCGGAATCCTATGGATCGGAAGCCCTGATGGCTTACTCAGCTTCGATCCTAAGACGCGCGCATTTCGCGCGATCCACCCAGAGAGCACAAGCGGCGAAAGAATAAACTCGATCTATGTCGACAACCCCGCAGATCTGTGGATCGGCACACAATCTGGACTCAAGCATGTCAACCCCAACACTGGAATAGTCACCAGTTATTTTGAAGCGGACGGGCTGCCCAGTAGTGCGATCAGCTGCATTCTCGGTGGCGACGACGGGGCCCTTTGGCTCAGTACTACTCGGGGTATCTCGCGATTTGATACACGGGCTCAGACGATTAAGAATTATTCGATCGCGGATGGCCTTCCGGGAGCCGACCTCACTGGCTATAGTGCATGTTACCAGAGCGCAAGTGGTGAGATGTTCTTCGGCGGCTTCGCCGGAGCCACAGCCTTCTACCCAAAACGAGTGATTGACGATAATTATGTCCCGGCAATCGTACTCACTGAATTGGACATCGGGGGTGTCCCGGTGAGTCCCGCCGCCGGCTCACCGCTATCCCAGCCGATCGGCTATACCCAGCAGCTCACCCTGACAAGCAATCAAAATACTTTTGCATTGGAGTTTGCGGCTCTGAGTTTTCGCAATCCCGCCACCAACCGCTATCGCTACACGCTTGCCGGGCTTGATTCGGATTGGCATCAGGTGACTGGCGAGCGACGCCTTGCAAGCTACACGGCGCTTGGCGCCGGAGCATACGAATTTCGTGTTCAGGGGGCGACAAGCCGCGGCCCATGGAGCGAACCGGGGACGGCTTTGCGCATTACGATTCTCCCGCCGTGGTGGGGCACCTGGTGGTTCAGGTCGATAATCGGTCTTTTGATCGCGTTCTGCCTGTGGTCTGGATACCGCTATCGTATGAGACAGATTGCTGGAGAGTTTCAGATCAGATTGCAGGAGAGGATAAGCGAGCGAGCACGCATCGCTCGCGAATTACACGACTCCATGCTGCAGGGATTTCAAGGATTGGTGCTACGGCTGCAGGCAGCGCGAAACATGCTTCCGGGGAAGCCGCTAGAGGCGGCTGGTGCGCTCGACACTGCACTGGATCGAGCGGATCGTACCGTTGCCGAAGGTCGTGCAGCTGTCGAGGAATTGCGCACCGCTACACTTATCTCGACGGATCCGGTTGACACCTTGCGCGAGCTGGGCCAAGAATTATTGGAGTCTAGCCATGCAGCGCAGCGCCCCGCTTTCCGCGTCCTTGTCGAAGGCCAGCCGCGGTCCCTTGATGTCACTGTTGGCGATGATATCTACTTTATCGCGCGGGAAGCGATGCGCAATGCAATAACACACGGCCGCGCCACGGAGCTCGAGGCGGAACTGAATTTTAGCAATCAGTCATTTTCGATGCGAATACGAGATAGTGGCGTCGGAATTGATCCGTTGGTATTGCGCGAAGGCCGCCGCCGCGGTCATTGGGGTCTTCCCGGAATGCGCGAACGAGCGAATAGCATTGGGGCAGAGATGCGAATCTGGAGTGAGCAAGGCGCGGGCACGGAGATAGAGATTACGGTGCCGGGACCCATTGCCTACGGGACGCGCTCAAACCGGGAGCGATCGAAAGCTCGGGAGGAGAGCGAATGAAAAGCGAGGGCGCAGGTACTGTTTTGCGTGTTTTGACGGTTGACGATCATCCGCTGTTCCGTGAGGGTGTAACTGCATTGATTTCGGGACAGCCGGATATGCAGCTGGTTGGGGAGGCGTCCAACGGTCATGAGGCGATCGAGCAATATCGAGCGAAGCGACCGGACATTACATTGATGGATCTGCAGATGCCCGATATGAGCGGCATCGACGCCATCATTGCAATCCGCGGCGAATTTGTGGACGCTAAGATTATCGTCGTAACGACACATGTTGGAGATGCGCATGCCCGGCGCGCCTTGAAAGCGGGTGCCAAGGCATACATTCTGAAAAGCACCGCTCGCAAAAATCTTTTAAGTACTATTCGCGCCGTTCACCGTGGATCCCGGCACATTGAACCCGAGGTGGCCACGGAATTGGCCTATCATAGCGCCGATACGGAGCTGACTGCACGCGAGCGTGAGGTGTTGGTCCTGATCGCCGAAGGCAATTCCAATCGAGAGGTCGGCGAGGCGCTGCGAATTCACGAGGAAACCGTGAAGGGACACGTCAAAGGCATCCTCTCCAAGCTTAATGCGCGGGATCGAACGCACGCGGTTACCATGGCGATACGGCGGGGCATCATTCCGATGATCTGCCCCCCCCGAAAGGGGGTCTAGTGCCACCCTCCCAAGGGTGTAGCTGGGGGACACGCGGAGGCACTACGCTGCAGTTCAGGCCAACATGCAGCGACTGTTTTCCATATTTCCGAATTCTTGGCCCGGGTGCGGGCTGCTGATATTGCGGATACTTCTTTGCGCGTTCGCTGTTGGTGAATCCGGCAACGCTCTATTGGTGTGCGGTGTGTTTCGGATCTTAGCGCGTCTCACAATATTTTCACTTGGAGGACTGACATTGATTGGTTTATGGACGCCGCTTGCCGCACTTATGTTCATGTTGATCGAGTGCTGTGAGATGTTTTTGTTCTCTTGGGAGGTTCACGGAGCCAGGGCGATAGTCGCGTTGAGCCTTGCTATGTTGGGGCCGGGAGCATGGTCGCTCGATGCGCGGTTTTACGGCCGCAAAGTCATCGTGGTGCCAAATGATGGGGTTTGAACCGCACTGCTGATTTAAGGCGGTCCTATTTCGAGGGCAACTAAATTGCCGCGTGCGCACATGATGACGTCGCACATTCCGGCAAACCTGGACACATTCTTGCAATCCCTAAACGGCATTGCCTTCTACGCTCCCTTTTGTTTTTACCGGCGCGCGGAGAAGTTACATGCCCAACAAACGATATCAACCGCCCCAATCAATCCCCCTGGCGAACTATAACCCGGCGATTGCCAGAGCCGTCGCGTGGTTAGGGATCGGTATCTATTGGCCAAGCCGATTAACGCGGCATCGAGTCGTGAATCGTCGGCGTTCACGCGCTCACGCCGGATGTGATGGTGGAAGTACCGCCGATTCTGAATGCGGCCGCACCAGCGAGATAAGTTCGCTTAGTCGAGAGAGAAACATCTTCAAGATCGGTGATGCGTTATTGTTCCTGTACCCGACGGCCAGATCAATGGTAGGCACTTCACCCTTCAGCGGGCGGCTCACGACCGACCATGGCAACAAGTTCTTCGCATACGCGGGCATCAGCGAGAGACCGCGCGTCGAGGCTACCAAAGAAATGGCCATGGCGATGTTGTCCACTCCGTGCGCCGGCGTGATATCAACACCAGCGCGCTTCAGAAAGTCCTCCGTGACACGATGCAAAACCGTCGCCTTCCGCGATCCGCTGATGAAAGTCTCACCCACAAACGAGCGAGGATCGATCTCACCATGCGCAGTCAGGTAATGATCGCTCGGCATCAATACGACAAGCGGTTCTTGCGCGATGGGTGTGAAAGTCAAGTCGGGAAACTGCGGCTCGATGCGAAGCAGCGCCGCATCGAGTCTGCCTCGCATGAGGGCATCGGCAAGATCTGGCGAGTAGTCACTCGTAACGCTCAGCTCAATATTACGCAACTCGTCGCGAAGTATCTTGGTCACCGCCGGGAGCCAGTCGATCTCCATTCCCGTCTGAAAGCCCACAGCGAATGTTCGTTTGGCCGGTTGCGCGGCGCGGCGGGCGGCCTCCCGTGCTGTATCGACCTGTACCAGCGCGAGTCTCGCGTGATCGAGAAAGGCGCGACCTGCCGCGGTCGGCACGACACCACTAGCGGTACGCGTCAAGAGTTCGGTTCCCACCTGATATTCCAGGTCTCGAATCTGCCGACTCAAGGAAGGCTGCGACGTGTGGAGTTTTTTCTCCGCAGCTTCAGTGAGACTTCCTGCCTCGACAACCGCGACGAAGTAACGCAAATGGCGAAGTTCCATAAAGTCCTCCCATGCTTTCGAAGCATGCGGGGCAGCTTACAAAGTCCTATCCATGGCCGCCAGCCCTGGCCTAGATTCTTCTACAAACGAGGTGATATTCAGGCTTTTCAGGAGCCTCAAAGGGCCTTACGTCGCGCTGGATCGGTCACAAGCGTCGGTACTCCATATCAGAGGAGCATGACGCAAATGGTCGAAACCTCGCGCCGCGACCCTCGACACTAAGGTGCTTGGCAACGTCTTTTCTCAGCAGGCAAATCATGGTCACACACACACATCAAACCGCTCCCACACAGTTCGTCAACGCTAACGGTATCCGATTTGCCTACCGGCGCTTCGGCAAAGCTGGCGGCGTGCCGCTGGTTTTCAACATGCACTTCACCGGCACAATGGATCACTGGGATCCGGCGGTAACGGATGGCTTCGCAAGGGACCGCGAAGTCATCTTATTCAATAACGCCGGTGTATCGAGTTCTTCGGGCGAAGTACCTACGTCGGTGGAAGAAATGGCCGTAAATGCCGTTGCCTTCATCAAGGCATTGGATCTCGCTCAAATCGACCTGCTGGGCTTTTCGCTCGGCGGTCTTATCGCGCAGGAAGTCGCGATCACGGCGCCCAAGCTAGTCCGCCGTTTGGTGCTCGTTGGTACCGGGCCGCGCGGCGGCGAGAGCATGGCAACCCTGACGCCCGAGGCGCAGGCGGTGTTCGGCGGTAAGTACGAGAATCCGGACCATGTGTGGCTCGGCGCATTCTTCACGCCCTCGAAAAGGAGTCAGGCGGCGGGCCATGAATACCTGAGGCGATTTCGTTTACGCACCCAAGGCCGCGATCCGGAGGTGAGTGAGAAGGTTGCACCCGCGCAGCTTCAGGCGCTCAACAGCTGGGGTGCTCCACGCGAAAATCCCTATGCATATTTGAAACACATTTCCCAGGCCACGCTCGTGGTGAACGGCAGCAATGATGTGCTCGTCTACTCTGTGAATTCCTTCATCCTGCAGCAGAACATCCCCGACGCCGAGTTGATCCTGTATCCGGACTCCAATCACGGGTCGCAGTACCAATATCCCGAGCTGTTTGTACGTCACGTTTCCATGTTCTTGTCCGGATGAAATCGATACACATGAATATCGACTCCCAATAGGAGCTAATCTTGAACAGTCTTTCAGGAAAGACCGCCCTAGTCACCGGGGCATCACGCGGCATCGGGCGAGCCTCCGCCCTCGCTCTCGGCAAGGCGGGCGCGCAAGTGCTCGTCCACTACGCACGTGCAGAAAAGGAAGCCGACGCTGTTGTAGCGGAAATTCGCAGTCTCGGCGGACGCGCGGAAAGGCTAGCGGCAGATTTGGCTTTGAAGGACGGGCCGCATCAATTGGCTAAGCAAGTTCGGGCAATTGTCGGCGAGCGGCTGGATATTTTGGTTGCGAATGCGGGCATTTCCGCTCCCACTACCATCGAGCAAACCACAGTCGATGACTTGGACAAGCTCTACGCGGTCAATGTGCGTGCTCCCTATTTCTTGGTGCAACAGCTGCTCCCCATTATGTGCAAGGACAGCAGTATCACATTGCTCTCTTCGCTCGCGACGCGCGCCGCGGTGAGTAATCTCTCGGCATATGCGACGACCAAGGGTGCCGTCGCTACTATGATGAAGCACTTTGCAGCCGCGCTCGGCCCGAAGGGTATTCGTGTTAACGCCATCGCGCCTGGCGTGGTCGAGACTGAGATGTCGAGCTTTATAAAAACCGAGGCGGGACGCGAAGCGACACTAGGCATGCAAGCACTCAAGCGAATAGCACAGCCGGATGACATCGGTGGGGTCGTCGTTTTTCTCGCGTCAGAGGAGGCGAGGTGGATCACCGGCGCCACAATTCCCGTCGACGGCGGCTCGAAGCTCTGAGCCAGGAGCCCGCATGATTTTCCACATATTTGTCACCGTATTCTTTTTCGGCTTTGCGATCCTACTGGGAATTCTAGGTGTTATGACAAGGACTTCGCGACTCGACAAGCGGCATCAAGTCCCACGAATCAATGCGATGTCATGAAGAGGAGGTTTTATGAGAGCGGATATTGTGGCGGGCGCAGTGTTTCCCAATTATGAGCTGTCCGATCACACGGGCGCACATCGCAAGCTTTCGGACCTGCAGGGGCCAGATCCAACGATTCTGGTGCTCAGCCGCGGAGGTTTCTGCCCTAGGGATATCCGTCAGGCCGAGGGTCTGGTCCAACTATACCGCGAGATGGAGGTCGGTTACGGCCGGCTAGTCACCATCAGTACCGACAACCTGCTTGCGACAAATGACTATCGCAGCGGCGCGGGCGCTCATTGGACCTTTTTATCCGATCCGGGACGTAAGGTTCAAAAGGACCTCGATATTGCCGAGTACACGGACCCTGAGCACAATCCGATGATCCCGTACGTCATCGTCCTCGAACCTGGTCTCGTTGTATTCAAGATCTATAACGGTTACTGGTTTTTCGGCCGACCCACAATCGAAGAACTTCGGCAAGACTTGCGCGCTGTGTTGAGGAAGTGCCGTCCGGACTGGGACATCACCAAGCTCGAATTGAAATCCGCATGGGAGCAGGGTAAGCGTGACCAATTTTATCCTTATGACAAGACCATCGCGCAGGTGTTTCGGGACGGTCGAGGATTTTGACAACCACAAACACCGGAACTAACCGATACACTTCTCTTTGGGAAGAGGACTGGCCATGACCCAAGATCAGTTTTTTACTATTTTAGTAAGCCTTCCCCTTAAGCCCGGCTGTGCAATGGAATGTTTGACGCTGCTGGACGACCTCTTTGCTGCTATGCATAGCGAGCGAACATTCGTAAGCGCTATGGCCTTACAAGGCGCCGAGGATCCCGACACGATCGTACTGTGCGAAACGTGGCTCGACCGGAGTAACTTTTGCTCCGTCCAATTGAACCGCAATTACCGTGCCGCCTACGAGGCACGACTACCTGCTTTGCTTCGCGAACCGCGCCGTGTCGACTTTTTCACCGTGGCGAGCAACGCCTCACACATCTCAAGCTCTCGCCCACGTCCTTCGTCTGCGACCTCGAATTTGACGTCCGCGTCCAAACTCGACACCCATGGAGGACAGGCACGTTTTGGCCATGGACTGATCGATTCGTGAAGGGCGGAATCTATTTCAACGTAAGCTGAGGAGCCTGAGCAATGAATAACCGCGACGAACTAAACAAAGCACTCGTATTGGAGGCGTTCGACACGCTGTTCAACAAGCGCGATTACGCGGCGGCGGAACGGTACTGGTCACCGCAATATATTCAACACAGCGCCCACATAGCGCCAGGCCGCCAAGGGCTGTTTGATCTAATCAAGGCAACCCCACCTTCATTGAGGTATGAGCACGCCCTCGTCGCGGCCGACAGCGATTTCGTGTTTCTTTACGGACGCTTTTCGGGACTGGGTTTACAGTTCAACTGGATTGCGGCAGACATCGTTCGCGTTGAAGACGGTCTATTGGCCGAACATTGGGACGTCATTCAAGACGAGGCCACGCGGGAACAATCCAAGAGCGGAAATCCCATGTTTGGCAACCGCTTCCCCGACTAAAAAGAGGTGGCTGCCCGCCCGGATCAATCTGGCGTGCGGACGTTGAGCGCTCCCCGACCGATGCACGCCCCATTTGGCGTGCGCGTTGTATCTATTTCTTTAAGTGGCAGTCTCAAACACTTGCCATCGGGAAACCCCCTGATTCCATAGCACCTGCCGACGCGGAACCAGGGTTAACCTGGACTGACGCACATTCGTCCGACCGCGGCCAGGATGTCGCCTGCGTACGTTTGTTTAGCCTGAAGATGTCGTCCCGCCATCCGACGCTCTGATCTGGTGTCGGGTCGATTGTTCTCATTGGCGTCGCCGATAGGTGCGATTGGCCCGGAGTCCACGGGCGTCCAACGCCGTCGAATAATATCCGCCACGGCGCGGGGTAACTTTTCGGGGTAACTCGTCTCATCGATCTTTTTAAACATATACGAAACAGTTGGTTATAGCGCGTATTCGAATCCCTCAGCCGCACCATTTTTCACACATTACGCGGTGTTGCGCGAGGAAAGTGAAGAGGCGCTCGGGGCCGATCGCACAGACCGGCGTCACCGTGGCTTTTGTACCTAGCTCGCCATTTATAGAAGGTTTTGCGAGAGAGACCGAAATGCCGGCAGGTCTGAGCCACGCCTCTAGGCAGCTCGCTGGCCTGACGGATGATCTTTAAGCGCCAGGCAACCACTCGGTTCTGTTCATTTTTTGTCATGGTGCTCTCTCCAAGTAGGATGAGAGCCAGAATGTCACCTTAGATCTGGGACTTCACAAAAATTGTTTGAAAGCAATTTGGCGCCTAACAGCAGGTTGGTCGAACCCCCCGACATAAGAAGAGTCGGGTTCGACAACTTGGGCGCAGCCCAAGTTGAACGCCGTAGGGCGAAGCCCGGAGGCGGCCCCGAAGGGGTGAGCGCGCCAGCGCGAATAATCCCTCAGCCGGCACCAACCCTTCCTGACGATCTAACAGGCTCTGCTCTTTCGCTGTCATCCGACAACGTCCGGTAGCAGCCATCTTTAGGAGAGGTATTTTTTGGGGTATCTCGCGCAAACCGAAATCCAAAAACCCTGGCATTTCGGCGTTTTTTCGCTGGCTTTCGGTTCGCCGGCGTCGATCGCATCCTCCTTTAGTTTGCGCGGCTTCTTCGGATCGGCGCACCGCTTGGAGGGCTATCGATGAGTTGTTGCATTATCGCCATGAGATGAGAGGAAAGTCTCGCGCGGCTTGCGTGGACCAACGCCTTGCTGCCAATGACTTTGCGAAAAAGTTGGAAGCCCACGACCAGGGCGAGGATCATTGCGGCTCGCTCACTTGCGTGGGGACCCGGCAGTGAAGCTTTCAACGGCCGCTCGAAATGCCGAGCGATGTTCTCCCGCAAAATCTCCGCCGCTCGAGGATTCGGCGCCGAGCGCAGGATCAGAAGCAATGCATCGATGGGTTCGGTTTTAGACATGACCTTGGCGGCCAGCCGCCTTGCCAGCGTCGTCGAGTCATTTTCAAAGATCCTATTATCGGCACATATTATCGCGACGGTGGCGGCAAACAGTTCCTCTTTCGAGCCGAAATAGCGATTCACGAGAACGCCGGTCACGCCGGCCATCTGCGCGATTTCCCGAACGCCAATCCCGTCGTAGCCATAGTGCGAGAATGCGGCTAAGGCCGCATGCAGAATCGCCTCGCGGGTAGCGGCCGCGTTTCGCGGCCGCTTGGGTCGATCGACCGGCAGATCTTTCTTCTCAGTCATGTATACGCCTGCGGACACATTTATCCGCCGGAAGTATACACGCGTTTACATCAATAAATCAATTCCTTTCGAACGGCGTGAATATTCCCGCTTCTTCGTATGTATACGTCTGTTGACTTATATCTCCTTCATGTCTACGATCGTTTACATGAGCACATCGGCTCCTTTCGGTTCCCCAGCGACATGTCTGTTGTCGAGGTGACTCTATGCTGGATGGGGTTTCACTGGATCAACTCCGCACTTTCATCGCGGCAGCGGACGAAGGCAGCTTCTCGGCGGCCGGCCGCCGCCTGAGGCGTGCCCAGTCTGTGGTGAGTCAGACCCTCGCGAATCTCGAAGGACAGCTCGGTGTGAAGCTCTTCGATCGGACGGCTCGTCTTCCGGCGCTGACCGATAAGGGACGTGCGCTGCTCGCCGACGCACGCGCGGTGGCGAGCAGCATGGACCTTTTCAAAGCCCGGGCGAAGAGTTTGAACGGTGGGCTTGAGCCGGAACTGCGTGTAGCCGTCGACGTCACGTTTCCGCTTGCGCCGTTCACGGCCGCCGTCGCCGGCTTTCAGAAGGAATTCCCCGCAACCTTACTGAGGTTCGACGTCGAATCGAGCGCCGTGATCGAGCCCGTGCTCGACGGTCGCTGCGCCGTCGGCATTTGCGGAATGGGGCCCTGGTCGCTCGCGCCGCCGCACCTCACCCACCAGCGCCTGCTGACGGTTAGGATGCCCCTGGTCGTTTCGCCACAGCACCCGCTGGCGTCCCACCGTGGGCCGATTCCGACGGGCGTCCTCGCCGAGCAAATCCAGCTCGTTCACATTGATCCTTCGGATTTGTCGCGAGCCGGCGGATTAGCGTTGTTATCGCCGCGAGTGTGGCACCTTGCCCACCTCGGAACCAAACTTGCCTTTCTGCGGGCAGGACTTGGATTTGGCCGCTTGCCGATTCACGTGATCGAGGCGGACTTGGCAAGCGGCGCGCTCGTTGAGATTGCGGCCGAGTCCTCGCCCCCCGAGGGTTACGTCATAGCAATGTCGGCCATCTATCGGACCGACAGCCCACCGGGGCCGGCCGGACGTTGGTTCATCGATCGCCTTAAACAGCGAAACGCGTGGTGGCTACAAGAGGAAGCGCGCCTGTCCCTGGCCGCGGCCGCCAAGCGCCAGCGATCGCACAATGGTTCGCTCGCATTGATCCGTTCAATGCCCAGTAACAGATCGACCGCAGTCAATCGATAAAGGATGCACTTATGCGCAAGCGCAGTTTTTTGGCTCTCTACAGAGCAACCAGCCTCTGTCTCCTCTGCAGCGCAGGGTTGGCCGCGTGTTCTTCCGGGAGGACCGCACCGCTGCCCACCCCGCCGCCGGAAGTCGGCGTGGTGACGCTCCATCCCCAGCCGGTGACCATCACCACCGACCTGCCCGGCCGCATGGTGGCCTACCGTATCGCCGAAGTGCGCCCGCAGGTGAGCGGCGTGATCTTGAAGCGTCTGTTCACCGAGGGCAGCGAAGTGAAGGCGGGACAGCAACTGTATCAAATTGATCCGGCACCGTTTCAGGCCAATGTGGAAAGCGCGCAGGCGTCGCTGGCTCGCGCCCGTGCAACATTGAAATCTGCCGCGCTGCTGACGCAACGTTATAAGCCGCTGGCTGAGGAGCACGCCGTCAGTCAGCAGAACTACGACAACGCCATCGCCGCG
>WNFI01050517.1_pt1 | contig 16495 bp, 16 predicted proteins | sample 5400471 | NCBI WGS metagenome assembly WNFI01 (sample SAMN13153348, study PRJNA577476) | soil metagenome | isolation source: 100 cm saprolite on Douglas fir-dominated hillslope | place: USA:California | collected 2013-09-17 | reverse complement strand
CTTGCCGATGACGCGGTGGCACGGCACGACAAAGCAAATCGGATTCTTGCCGACTGCCGCGCCTACGGCGCGGGCCGCCTTGGGTGAACCGGCCTTCGCAGCAAGATCCGAATATGTGGTGAGACCGCCCATCGGAATGGTGAGCAGTTTTTCCCAAATGCGCACTTCGAAGTCCGTGCCGATCAGCACAACGCGCAGCGGCTGGTCCTTGCGCCATAGCGCCGGATCGAAAATGCGGCGCGCGGTTGCGGCCGTTGCCGCGAAGTCTTCCACGTAGCGCGCTTTGGGCCACCGCGCCCGCATATCTTTGAGCGCCGTGCGTTCCTTGCCAGCATCGGCAAGCGCAAGGCCCGCTAACCCGCGCGGTGTGGTCATCACCAACGCCATGCCGAAGGGGCAGGGGTGATATCCGTAAGAAATCGTCAGGCCTTCGCCGCCTGCTTTCCATTCGCCCGGCGACATCGCTTCGTGCGTGACGAATAAATCGTGCAGCCGGCCGGGGCCCGACAATCCGACTTCGTATGCGGTATCCAGCACACTTGCCGACGAACGGAGTAATTCTCGCGCATGGTTGAGCGTCAGCGCTTGCAGGAAAGCTTTCGGGGTCAATCCGCACCAGCGCCGAAACAAGTGGTGCAGGTCGGTGGCGGACACGCCGGCGGCGCCCGCAATGGTTTCGATTTCGGGCTGGGATCGCCAGTTCCCGCGAATATGTGCGATGGCGCGCCGCACGATGTCGTAGTCGGCAGCCGCGGTCGATAGCGGTGCGAACTCGGTAAAGCGATCGGTCAGGGCCGATTTTGCAAGGGTCATTGTCATACCGGCTATCTAGGCCTGCTAGGCGTCGCCAACCACCCGATTTCTGCCTAGTCGAATACGGTTCTTGTCGGTCCGCGTCGGGCCTCACCAAGCGCTTTGCCGAGTTCCTTTGCAAAACTTGCTTTTTCGTCGGGCCCCAAAAAACTGGCAATGGCGAGCTTTTTGCCGCGCGAAACCAGGAAAAGCCGGTCGATACCGAACTCCTCAAGTTCGACCTTGTCGAGCCGGACCCAAAGGGGATTGAGCGCCCATTCGCGCGCGCGGCCGAGATGGCTCACCTTGCGGATCTTGAGCGTGGATGGCGTGACAATCACCTGCTCGTAGGCTTCTGCGTGACGATAGTTAAGACGGAACGCCCAATACAGCAGCAACACGTCGAGCCCGAAGAAGCCGAGCACCGGCCAGGCGCCAAGCAGCAAAAACAGCACGCCGGTGATGAAGCTGACGCCGCCGAACAGCAGCATCAAAACCAGAAATCCCACGCGTCCGAGCGAGCGGTGCGGTGTCAGCGTCGCCGAAAAGATGGTGGGTTCGAGATCGTCAGCGTTGTCGGCCATCATTGCGATCAGTATACCGAAATCATGGCGAAAAAACCCGCTCGCAAGGCACCGGCGAAATTGCGCAACGGCAAACCGCGCAAGGCAACGCGCGCCAAGGTAAAGCCTGCGCTCAAGCGTGCAGCGGCCGATGCCAAGGCCGCGGCAGGTATCTTGCCGCAATGGACAACAGCGCAGGTCGAGGAGGCCTTTCGCCGCTTCAAGGCCGCCAATCCGGAGCCCAAAGGCGAGCTTCAGCACATCAATCCCTTCACATTGCTGGTCGCGGTGGTGCTCTCGGCCCAGGCGACCGACGCCGGCGTCAACAAGGCGACGCCGGCGCTCTTCGCGCTCGCCGACACACCGGAGAAAATGGCTGCGCTCGGGGAAGCGCGCGTCCGCGAGTTGATTAAGACCATCGGCCTGTTTCGCACCAAGGCTAAAAATGTGATCGCCTTGTCGCAGAAACTCCTCGCCGAGCATGGCGGGCAAGTGCCGCGCTCGCGGGAAGCGTTGGAGGAGCTTCCCGGAGTTGGCCGCAAGACCGCCAATGTCGTCCTCAATATTGCTTTCGGCGAGCCAACAATTGCGGTCGATACTCATATTTTCCGTGTCGGCAACCGCACCGGGATTGCCACCGGCAAGACTCCGTTTGAGGTCGAAACCAAACTGGAGCAGGTGGTGCCGACGCAATACAAGCGCCACGCGCACCATTGGCTTATTCTGCACGGGCGTTACACTTGCGTCGCGCGCAAGCCGCTGTGCGAAAAATGCATTATCAGCGACTTGTGCCAATGGCCGGGTAAAACGGTCATCTAAAACAATAAAAGTCCGGGAGTGCGTGTATGGAAGGCTCCGCGATCGCAAAGACGAGAGAACTCATCCGTCGTGACACGAACGAGATCCTTTGCCAGGCCGGATTGCCTGCGAATGCTGCCGCTGCTTGGACCAAAGCGTGGCCACGCGTAACGAACGCATTCAAGCGGGACGCTTCAGCCGGAACAAACTTCTGGCGTCGCGGTAGCGAGCTTCTTACGAAACTGCCGGTAAAACCCAGGCGGACGCCAGAACAACAAGTGGCGGTGGACGTCATTCTCGCAGATTGCCGTCGGGCTCGCGAAGCGTTTCTCACGCGTCACGCCGAAACGATCTATCGCAAGCTCACCAAAAATCTTTCGGAATTCCGGCGCGTGGACGAACTGGCATTCGCTGCCGCGAAATTGGTCCCGGGGCTGGCGCCCACCCAAAAGCAAGTCGACGCCGAAAACGCGTTGATGCAGAGCGAAAAAGATGGCGTCGAGGTCGATCAGGGTATCTTCCTGTCGCATGTGTTGAGCAAAAGTGACACCGGCATGCATCTTTGCCATGCGATGCTGCTCCCCAAGTTCGAGGCAATCGAACGCTCGGCGGAATTCATCAAGCAGAACGTCGTTGATTTCGGTCCGGCAAAAATTGAGCGGCAAGGCAAGGCGGCCGTCGTCACCATAAAAAATCCGCGCTTTCTCAACGCTGAAGACAACGATACGCTCGATGATAGCGAGACCGCCGCCGACATCGCGCTTCTTGATCCGATGAGTGAAATTTGCGTGCTGCGCGGCGATTTTGTCGATCATCCGAAATACAAAGGCCGCAAGATCTTTTCGAGCGGGATCAACCTTACCCATCTCTATCGCGGGAAGATTCCTTATCTTTGGTACATCCGCCGCGACATGGGCATTGTGAATAAAATTTTTCGCGGCCTCGCGATGGACGGCGCAAACCCCGACGAACTCTATGGCGGCACGCGTGAGAAGCCATGGATCGCGGGCGTCGATGCGTTCGCAATTGGCGGCGGCTGTCAGTATCTGCTCGCGATGGACTACGTGGTTGCCGGAAGCGATGCGTACATGACGCTTCCTGCGCGCAAGGAAGGCATCATTCCGGGCGCAGCCAATTTGCGGCTGACGCGGTTCGTCGGCGCGCGCGCTGCGCGTCAGGCGATTCTGATGGGCCGTCGCTTTGAGTGTGATAGCCCCGAGGGCCGCATGATTTGCGATCTGATCGTGCCGCCGGACCAGATGGAGCAGGCCATTGCGCGCGTGGTCGATGACTTTACAGGTTCGGGTGTGGTCAGTGCCGCCGGCAATCGGCGTGCATTCCGTGTCGGCGAAGAACCGCTGGACACCTTCCGCCGCTATATGGCGGTGTATTGTCGCGAGCAGGCCTATTGCCATTTCAGCCCGGCCTTGATCGCTAATCTCGAGAAACACTGGAACGCCGCGCAGCGAAAAATCTGACGCAACATCTAACCTGCTCCGGGGGAGCGAATGCCGCGTCTGCAGCTAAAAGGCGTTAATCTCACGCCGCGCCGGGAGAAATTCGACGCGATCGAAATTGCCTCGCGCGACGAGATTGGCGCGCTTCAGCTGAAACGGCTGAAGTCGACTCTCAATCACGCCTATAGCAACGTCGGGCACTACAAGAAGACATTCGATAAGGCGGGCATGCATCCCGATGATTTGAAATCACTGGATGATTTGCGAAAATTTCCATTCACGATAAAAGACGATCTGCGCAGCCACTATCCGTTCGGCATGTTCGCGATACCGCGCGAACAAGTGCTGCGCGTGCATGCCTCGTCCGGAACCACCGGCAAGCCCACCGTTGTCGGCTACAGCCGGCGCGATCTTGAGACTTGGGCCGACCTGATGGCGCGCTCGATGCGCGCGGCGGGCTGCCAACCCGGCATGTTGGTGCAGAACTCCTACGGCTACGGCCTTTTTACCGGCGGCATCGGCTTCCACTACGGCGCTGAGCGGCTCGGCATGACGGTCGTGCCGGTGTCGGGCGGCATGACCGAGCGGCAAGTGCGGTTGATTGCGGACTTCAAGCCCGACGTCATCTTCGTGACGCCCAGCTACTTCCTCGCGATACTCGATGAGTTTCATGCGCAGGGTGTCGATCCGCGGCAATGTTCGCTCAAGATCGCCATGTGCGGCGCAGAACCCTGGACCAATGCCATGCGCGCGGAGATCGAAGATGCTTTCGATCTGCACGCCATCGACAATTATGGACTGTCCGAGATCATCGGACCTGGCGTCTCCTGCGAATGCATCGAGAGCAAAGACGGGCCGCATATTTGGGAAGATCATTTTTATCCGGAAGTGATCGATCCGGTGACCGGCAAGGCCGTGGCGGATGGCGAGGTCGGCGAGCTGGTTTTCACAACCTTGACCAAAGAAGCGATGCCGATTGTGCGCTATCGCACCCGTGATCTTTCGCGCTTGCTGCCAGGCACGGCACGCTCAATGCGCAGAATGGAGAAAATCGCCGGGCGATCCGATGACATGATGATTGTGCGCGGCGTCAACGTATTCCCTAGCCAGATTGAAGAGATTATCCTTAAAGATGAGCGGCTGGCGCCGCATTTCGTCATCGAACTGCGCCGCGTTGAGCGTCTCGATGAAATTACGGTGGTCGTTGAATCGCGCCCCGATGCCGCCGATGGAATCTTTGCCACATGCGACCGTGAGCTCGCTCATCACATCAAGGAATTGATCGGAGTGACCGCAACAGTGCGGACGGTCAAACCCGGCACCGTCGAACGTTCCCTCGGCAAGGCCAAGCGGGTGATCGATATGCGATCGAAGAGCTGACAATCAGCGTGGCGCTTCGATCACCTGAAACAGAGGATCTGACAGCTTCTTGTGAATGTGCACCATGAACGCCATGGCGAAAACTGGCGTTGCGAAATTGAGAATCGGTATCGATACGAACACGGCCACGATCATTCCGGCCAGGAACACATAGATTGCGTTGGCCTTTCGCATCGCCTTTGCCTCACCTGGCGGGAGGAAGCGCATCGCGGCGAGTTCGAAATATTCACGGCTGAGCAGATAGGCATTCGCAAGAAACAGGATAATCACGCCAAGGCCGGCAAACAGGATGAACGGCAGCGCGCAGAGATAGACCAACAGCGCCAGTACGGCGAATTTCAAGCCTTCAACCAGCGCGCGGAAAAACGGCAAGGCACGCCCAAGCGGCTCAGCGGGGTAGTGCTCGCCCTCGACCGCATCGGCGATCTCGTCGACAAAAAAACTGCCGACAAATGCGGCCACCGCCGGCATGAGGAACAGCGCGCCTGTGATGATACCCAGGCCCGCCGTGATCGACAGCACCCAAGCGAGCGCGGACCAGGCAGCGTGGGGTGCAACACCGGCGGTCTGCTCGGCCCAACTGGCGCCGGTTTCCGCCCATGCGGACAGCATGCGCTGCAGGAAAAGGCCGATAAGCGTGATGAGAATCAAGGCGAGGCCGACCGCCTTGAGCAGCACATGCCGCAAGGCCGGGGTGAACATTTGCGAAACTGCTTTGGTGGCGGCGTCGATCATTCCGGCACAATTAAGCTGTGCCACGCCGCAGGGCAAGACCGGCGGCTATGCGACCGGTGATAGCGTGTCGTCTGCTGGAACCAGCGCGATCATTTGGTCCGGATCAGCAGCCGGCAGGTCCGCCCAGGCCATCGCCTTGTAATCGAAGCCACGGACGAGCGTCGGTTTCACGACCTCGAAGTAAGGGGAGATATCGAAGTCGCGCGGCGCATAAAGCGAAGAATGCCGAATCTCCAGAATCTCCTGACGCGCCGCTTCGCTATCAAGTCGCGTGACTTTCGGCAGGATTGGGTAGCGTACCGTTTCGAACGCCTGCGCGATCAATGCCGAACAGATGATGCGCGTCGGATGACCCGACCCGAGCGAGATCATGCGCCGGCGCCAGCGTTGCGGCACGGGAAGCGGAAGCAGATAACGCAACAGGTCGATGACGTTTTTGAGGTCGTAATCAAAGCCGATGCGTTCGGCGGCATAGGCGCACACACGCGCGCGATCCTCATCGTCGAGTTTCGTCGGACGGCAGATGCGGGTGTGAAACCGGCCGTACTTCGACAACGGTGCCGCCACAACGCCTTGTCCGATATTGGCTTCCACCAGCACGAGCGGCTCGCCGTCGGCGGTGGCACGGTCTTGCGCCGGCTTCTCCAGATAGTGGGCTAAAAAGCGCCCAACCCCATCGACCATCCAACTCATGACCGGCCCTTCGGCGCCAATTCTTGGCGCGCAAGGCGTTCCCCCGGCGGTACCTTCTCCGCCACGCCTTTAATCGTCGAATTTAGTGAGAAGTCATTGCAATTTGGTTCATTGTTCGCGCGGTTTGCGGGCCGTTCGCCGGTGTTACAAATCGTTAGCCATGAAATTTGCCGCTCGACACGGGTTCGGGCATTCTGCTGCGTTACCCAGCAAGAATTTGGATACCATGTCGGGGTTTAGCCGACGCTCGTTCCTCGCCGCCTCCGCGGCCATTGTTGCCGCGCCGGCACTCGTGCGCGCTCAGACTGCTGTGGATGTGGATGTGGTGATCGTCGGCGCCGGCGCTGCGGGCATCTCCGCCGCGCGTCGCCTTGCCGCTGCCAACCGCCGCTTCGTGTTGCTGGAGGCAACCAATCGTATTGGCGGCCGCTGCGTGACTGATGCCACGATATTCGGCACGCCCTTCGATCTTGGCGCACATTGGATTCACCGAACCGATGGAAACGTGTTCGGTGGGGCGGCCGCGACGAGTGGACTCGACATCTACGCAGCGCCGCGCGGACAGGTGGTACGGATCGGTCCGCGCAATGCGCGCGATTCAGAACTCGAAGTCCTGCTCAGCGCGCTTGTGCGTTCACGGCGCGCGATTGTCGACGCGGGCCGGGGCAGGGCCGACAGCCAGGCGGCGCGGGCGCTGCCGGGCGATTTGGGCATCTGGCGCTGGACCACGGAATTCGTGCTTGGACCATATGCCTGCGGCAAAGATCTCGCCTCGGTATCGGCGGCCGATCTTGCACGCGTGCCCGAGCGAGAGAACGATGCGTTCTGTCGACAGGGTTATGGTGCGCTGCTTGCGAAGCTTGCCGCCGGTCTACCGGTGCGGCTCTCAACGCCCGTCACGCGCATCGGCTGGGATCGAAGCGGCGTCGATATCGTCACCGCCAAAGGTACCGTGCGGGCACGAACGGCGATCGTGACTGTTTCCACCAATGTGCTCGCCTCTGGAAAAATCGAATTCAAGCCGGAATTGTCCAAGCGCCAGCTCGATGCCGCTGCTGCCCTCTCGCTCGGCAGTTATGATCACGTCGCGCTCGACATGCCGGGCAATCCACTCGCCCTGCAACGCGACGATCTGGTCTTCGAGCAATCGGCGGGCCCGCGCACGGCGGCCTTGCTCGCCAATGTATCGGGCAGCAGTTTGCATCTGGTCGACGTTGCGGGAGATTTCGGCCGCGACCTGTCGGCGAAAGGTCAGCCCGCAATGATTGAGTTCGCGCACGATTGGATGGCAACGGTGTTCGGCACCGGCGTAAAAAAGGCCATCAAGCGGAGTTACGCAACGCGCTGGAACGAGGAGCCCTTCGCACTTGGCGCAATGTCGGCGGCCTGGCGGGCGAAGCGCTTCACGAAACGCAATGGGGCACCGTCAACGGCGCGTGGGAGTCGGGCCAACGCGCAGCGGACGCGGCCTTGCGGCAGACGGGCGCGCCGAAGAGGCCGGAAGAAGGCAGGCCGGCGCGCGGTGCGAAGCAGCGTCGCGGCCGGCGCGGAGACAGCAATTGATGGCGGCACGCCCGAAAGCTCTTATCGCCTGGTCGAGCGGCAAGGACAGCGCCTGGGCGTTGCTTGAAGCGCGCCGCACCGGCGATTTCGAAATCGTGGGCGCCTTGACCACAGTGACGGATACATTTGGCCGCGTCAGTATGCATGGCGTTCGCGAGGTACTCCTGCATGCGCAACTGGAGGCTGCCGGGTTGCCGGCAATCGTGGTGCACATTCCCTTTCCGTGCTCGAACGAGATTTACGAGCAAAAAATGACGAATGCGATTGGCGAAGCCAAATCGTCCGGCGTGACACACATGATCTTTGGCGATCTGTTCCTGGAGGATGTGCGTGCCTATCGCGAGCGGCAGCTTACGGGCACAGGCATATCGCCGGTTTTTCCCGTGTGGGGCCGGCCAACGTCGACGCTCGCTTGTGAAATGATCGATGCCGGCGTGGAGGCCCATCTTTCAACGGTCGATCTGAGGAAACTGCCGGCCGCTTTTGCGGGGCGGCGCTTCGACGGCGCGCTGCTGGATATGTTGCCAGAGGGCACCGACCCGTGCGGCGAGAATGGGGAATTTCACTCCTTCGTGTCGGCTGGCCCGATGCTGTCGCGCAAAATTGCGGTCAAGGTCGGCGAGACCGTCGAGCGCGACGGATTTGCCTATGCGGATTTGTTGCCGGGCTAGGCGCGCAACACCCCGCCGGTGCGTTTCGTCACTTCGGCGACGACCTTTCCGGACAGAGTCTCGATCTCCGCGTCGGTCATGGTCTTTTCGCGCGGCTGGATCGTGACCGCGATGGCAATCGATTTCTTTCCTGGCTCGATGCCTTTGCCTTCATAGACGTCGAACACGACCACATTACTGATTAGCTTTTTATCGACGTTCTGCGCGGCACGAACGATATCGGCGGCTTTCACCGCGCTGTCGACGACGAAAGCAAAGTCGCGTTCGACCGGCTGGAATGGGGACAATTCCAGGAGGGGTTTCGCGGGCGTGGGCCGCGCCTTCGGTTCGGGTATTTTCTCCAGGATCGTCTCAAATCCGACCACCGGCCCCTCGGCCTTCAGACCGGCGATCGCGCGCGGATGCAGTTCGCCAAAGTGCCCCAGGATATTTTGCGGACCGATCTGGATCGTGCCGCTACGGCCGGGATGGAACCAAGGCGGCCCGCCGGGCACGACTTGCAATGCTTGCATCGGGGCGCCCGCGGCCGCCAGCACCGCGAAAGCATCGGCCTTGGCATCGAAAACGTCGACGGATTGGGCCTTATTTGACCAATGGCGGCCGCTGCCGGAGGCCTTTGCGAGCCCATGGCGCAGGCCGCTGGCCGCCGTGAACTGGTCTTCCGGTTTGTCGCCCGTGAAGATCTGCCCAACTTCGAACAGGGCGGTATCTGGAAAACCACGGTCGGCGTTGCGTTGGGCCGCCATCACCAGGCCTGGAATGAGGCTCGGCCGCATGTCGGATAATTCGGCTGCGATCGGATTGGCGAGCGCGAGCTCTGCCTTGCCGCCGCCGAACAGTTCGGCCTCGCGCTTCGATACAAACGACCAGGTGACGGCCTCGACCAACCCGCGCGTCGCAAGAGCACGCTTGGCTTTGCGGGTGCGGTTCTGGATCGCGGTGAGCACCGGCTTGCGTGCATTCTCTCCGCGCGCGAAAGGTGTGGACGGCACGCGGTCGACGCCGACGATACGCACAAGCTCCTCGACGATATCGGCGCGGCCGTGCACGTCCGGGCGCCACGACGGTACCGCTACTTTCACGCGTTCGGCCTGACCGGCAGCGAAAAATCCGAGTTTGTCCAGCACGCGGCGCGCGTCGACGAGCGACAATTTCAGGCCAGCGAGCCGCGTCAACTCGCTCAAGGGAAAGTCGATGATTTTTTCCTTCGGCGTTGGGTCGCCGGCGACGACGATTTCCGATGGTTCGCCGCCACAATGGTCGAGCACCATTTGCGTCGCCAGCTCGAGGCCCGGCAGCATGAAGTTTGGATCAACACCCCGCTCGAAGCGGTAGCGCGCGTCAGAGTTGATACCAAGCTTTCGCCCGGTTTGCGCGATGTTGAGTTCGTCCCACAGGGCCGATTCGATCAGCACGTCGGTGGTCGTCTCGGAGCAACCGCTGGCTTGGCCGCCCATAATGCCGGCGAGCGACTCGATGCCCTTTTCATCGGCGATCACACAGATGGCTTCGTCCAGAGCGTAGGTCTTGCCGTCGAGGGCGACCAACGTCTCGCCATTCTTTGCGCGGCGCACCGTCAGATTGCCATGCACCTTGGCGGCATCAAACACGTGCAACGGGCGGCCGCGGTCAAATGTGATGAAGTTGGTGATGTCGACCAGCGCATTGATCGGCCGCAATCCGATTGCCGCCAGCCGCTTTTGCAGCCAATCCGGCGATGGGCCGTTCTTGACGCCCTTCACCAGACGCAGGCCGAAGGCCGGGCACAGCGAGGGTGTTTTTCCGAAATCGAGTGTGACCTTGAACGGGCAGGGGAACGTTCCCTTCACCGGCTTCGGGATTTTGTTTTTGTACGTACCGATCGTCGTGGCGCCGAGATCGCGCGCGATCCCGGAGACGCCGGTGCAGTCGGGCCGGTTCGGCGTGAGATTGATTTCGATGACGGGGTCGCTGACCCCTGCCCATTCGACGTAAGATTTTCCAACGGGCGCATCGGCGGGCAATTCGATGATGCCATCATGGTCGTCGGAGATCATCAGCTCTGCCGCCGAACACAACATGCCGCGGCTTTCGACGCCGCGAATGGTGCCCACACTGAGCGTGATATTCTTGCCCGGGATAAAAGTGCCCGGCGCCGAGAACACGCCCTTCATGCCCGCATGTGCATTGGGCGCGCCGCAGACGACCTGGATCGGCTTGCCATCGCCGGTGTCGACCATGCACACGCGCAGCCGGTCGGCGTTGGGATGCTTCTCTGCCGAAATCACCGACGCAATGACAAAGGGCTTGAGCAGACTTGCCTTGTCCTCGACGTTCTCGACTTCGAGCCCGATCATGGTGAGCTTGTCGACGATTTCCGGCAGGCCGGCGTCGGTGTCGAGATGTTCCCTCAGCCAGGGCACGGTGAATTTCATGGGCTCAGACCCCCGGCGAGCGTCGGGAAATCGAGCGGACGGAAGCCGTAATGCGCGAGCCAGCGCACATCCGCCTCAAAGAAAGCGCGCAAGTCGTGCATGCCGTATTTGAGCATCGCGATGCGGTCGATCCCCATGCCCCAGGCGAAGCCTTGGTATTCATCCGGATCGAGGCCGCAATTGCGCAGCACATTGGGATGGACCATGCCGCAGCCGAGGATTTCCAGCCAATCCTCGCCTTCGCCAAAGCGAATTTCGCCCTTGTCGCGCTTGCACTGGATGTCGACTTCGAGCGAAGGCTCCGTGAACGGAAAGTACGACGGACGAAAACGCATCTTCACGCTGTTGACCTCGAAGAACGCCTTGCAGAACTCTTCGAGAATCCATTTCAGATGGCCGAGATGTGAGCCTTTATCGATCACCAGGCCTTCGACCTGATGGAACATCGGCGTGTGGGTCTGGTCCGAATCGCTTCGATAGGTGCGGCCCGGACAGATCACGCGGATGGGCGGTTTATTTGCGAGCATCGTGCGCACCTGCACCGGTGAGGTGTGTGTGCGCAGCAGCAGGCGCGAACCGTCGGGTTTCGGCGGAAAATAAAACGTGTCGTGCATTTCGCGCGCCGGATGACCTTCCGGAAAATTCAGTTTGGTGAAGTTGTAATCGTCAGTCTCGATGTCCGGGCCTTCGGCAACCGCAAAGCCCATGTCGGCAAAGATCGCAGTCAACTCATCGGTCACCTGGCTGATGGGATGCACGCGGCCGGCTTCCGCCGGCGTTTCGCGTACGGGCAAGGTGACGTCCACGCTTTCGGTGTTGAGTCTCGCGTCGAGTGCCGCGGCCGTCAGGGCATCCTTCGCGGTTGCGACGGCCGCGGTGACGCGATCCTTCAATCCGTTGATCGCAGGGCCCCGCTGCTTGCGCTCGTCCGGCGTCATGGTACCGAGCGTTTTAAGCAGCGCCGACACCGAGCCGCTCTTGCCGAGCGCCGCAACGCGGACAGCCTCGAGCGCCGCCTCGTCCCTGGCCGAAGCGACGGCAGCGAGCAATTCTTTTTCCAGTTGCGTGATGTCGGTCATGTGTCCCAGCAAGTAGCGTTCTAGCTGGTCATGGCCGGGCTTGTCCCGGCCATCCACGTCTTGCCTCCGAGAAGAAAGGCGTGGATGCCCGGCACATAGGTGTGCGAAAGCACGCCGTCCTTCGGACGCCTATGGCCGGGCATGACGACCTCAAAACTTTACGCCGGCAACGCGGCCTTGGCCTTTTCCACGATCGCCTGAAATGCTGCGGGCTCGTGAATGGCGAGATCGGACAGAACCTTGCGGTCGACCGTCACGCCGGCCTTGGCCAGCCCGGCAATGAATCGGCTGTAGTTAAGTCCGAAGGGCCGCACCGCGGCATTCAGGCGCTGGATCCAAAGCGCGCGGAATGTGCGCTTGCGCCGCTTGCGGTCGCGAAAAGCGTATTGGTTCGCTTTTTCGACTGCCTGCTTGGCAATGCGGATCGTATTTTTGCGCCGGCCGTAATAGCCCTTGGCGGCCTTGAGGACCTTCTTGTGTTTGGCGTGCGACGTGACACCACGTTTGACGCGGGCCATGGAAAATCTCCTTGCAGTGCGTGCGAATAATTGACGAAGACAGCCGCGTTCAAGCGGCCATGGAAAACCGGTTAGCCGTTCGGCAACCAGTATTTCTTGACGTTGTCGCCGTCCGATTTGAACAGCACGTTGGTGCCGCGATGCTCACGGATCTGCTTGGTGGTCCGCTTGATCATGCCGTGGCGTTTGCCGGACTGCTGGTATTTTACCTTGCCGGTCGCCGTAATCTTGAAGCGCTTTTTGGCGCCCGATTTGGTCTTCAACTTGGGCATTTGGCTCTCCTCATCGGCGCGCAGCGGGCCCGCCGTTGCGACCCTGATTGACGCTAAAATGCTGACGCGCCACCGCAATCTGGCGTGTGGCGCGTTTGACCGCGTGTGCAGGATGCTTGTGGGAGTTAACGCGGCGTCAGCACCATGACCATCTGACGGCCTTCGAACCGTGGCTCGGACTCGACCTTGGCAATCGGTCCGGTATCGACCTTCACCCGGTCCAGCAATTTGAAGCCGAGCTCCTGGTGCGCCATTTCGCGGCCCCGAAAACGCAAGGTGATCTTGACCTTGTCGCCTTCCTCGAAGAAGCGTTTCATCGAGCGCATTTTCACTTGATAGTCGTGGTCGTCGATCATGGGCCGGAGCTTGATCTCCTTGATCTCGACGACTTTCTGTTTTTTGCGAGCCTCCGCCGCTTTTTTCTGCGCCTGATATTTGTATTTGCCGTAATCCAGGATCTTGCAGACGGGCGGCGCCGAGTTGGGGGCGATTTCGACGAGGTCTAGGCCGGCAGCCTGCGCCATGTCGATCGCGGCTTGGATCGGTGTGGGACCGTGGTTGTGACCACTGGCATCGATTAGTTGGACCTCGCGGACGCGGATCTCCTCGTTAATGCGCGGGCCGTCCTTTTGGACGGGCAGCGCGGACTTCATCGGACGACGAATGGCTATTTTCTCCTCGTGCTGTTGCAACTGTCCTTTGGCGCTAAACGCGCCTCAAGAATAGCGAAAGATTGGTAGAAACGGTGAAGAAGTCAACGCAGTTCCGTCACGAAAGTCGAAAATCGGATCGGAATCGGCGGTCAAAGTGTTCAAATTGCCCTGATTTTGTCTTGCTTTAGTTTGGCCCGGCCGGGGCGGCGGGTCCGTCGATCCCGCCATACACTCGCAGCGTCTGCTCGGCAACGATCCCGGCATTGAAATGACCGGCCACCCAATCGCGTCCGCGCCGGCCAATTGTCGCGCGGTTTTGCTCCGGCATAGAAAACAGGCGCAGCAACGCCGCGGCGAGGGCGGCATCGTCGCCCGAGTGGAAGCGAAAGCCTGCAATTCGACTCTCCGGAACAGTCGGAGCGGTGAGCACAACATCGCTTCCGGCTCCCAGGTCGGACACGATGATCGGCCGTGCCATAGCCTGTGCTTCGAGGATCGCGCGCTGCACGCCTTCCGGCTGCACGGCCGCCGATACGACGACGGATGCGGCGGCGTACGCGGCCGGCATATCGGCAACAGGCGCAGCCATGCGGATCACGTCCATGGTCCCGGTCGTCAGCACCAGGTCCCATAACTCTCCTGTGTATCGGGTGCGCCCGCGGTCTTCGCCGGCAAAGACACACAAAAAATCCTTCAACCCCATTTCCTTGAGCCGCCTCACCGCCTTCACCACCACATGGTGGCCCTTGCGGCGCAGGATACGGCCGGTGATCAAAATGACTTTGGTGTCGCGTTTGACTCCCCATGTGCTGCGCATCGCTTCAATGCGCTCGCGCGTCACGCTTTCCGGATCGAAGCGATCGAGGTCAACACCGCACGGCACCACCGTGATTTTGTCCCATGGCGTTCCATAGCGGTCATTGATCAACTGCGCGATCTGCTCGCTCGATGCGAGCACGCGATCGCCACGTGCCATGATGCTATTATACAGACGCTTGAAGACATTCTGTTCGCGAAAACCCTTGTAGCAACTCGTCACGAACGGAATGCCCGCAAGGCGGGCGGCCATAAACGCACTCCAGGCGCCCGCGCGGCCAAAGGCGTGAATGACATTGCATCGCCGCTCGCGCGCCAGTCGCAACAGAATGATTCCGCTGCGTAACATGACCCCGCCAGTATACGCACCAACTCGACGGCGCCCGCATCGGCAGCACCGCCATCGAGGGTGGGGACGACAATGAGCACAGTCTTCGAAACACGCTCTGACCGAGGTGCGCGGGGTTCATCGTCCGGATAAATACTGTGCGGACTATCCTTGCTCGCCGTCGGAATTGCGCTCGCGGGCAAGCTCGACATGGCGCTACAACCTCGAAACCCCGATGTTTTTCAGGTTCAATTTCACAAGCCTTATCGTGCGGCGCTACCAATAGGAGGTATAGACTTCGCAAATAGCATCGGCAACAAGCACTCATGAGCGAAGCGCGTCTGACTTCCCTGACAATACGTTCGTCACCGCTCGACCGTACGATCGCGGTGCGCACGCGTGAGGGCAAGAGCCCTGGCCTTTTCTGGCTGGGTGGCTTCAAGTCCGACATGAAAGGGACAAAGGCCGAAGCGCTTGACCGTTGGGCCGAACATGCAGGCCGGGCGTACGTGCGGTTCGATTATTCCGGCCATGGGGAATCGGGCGGGGAATTTACCGAAGGCACCATTGGCCGATGGTTGGAGGAAAGCCTCGCGGTCTATTCGCGCTTTGCCCAAGGCCCGCAGATCATGATCGGGTCGTCCATGGGCGGCTGGCTGGCGTTGCTGCTGGCGCGAGCCTTGGCTGTGCGAAAGGACGCTGCGTCAATCGCAGGCATGGTGTTGATTGCGCCAGCCGTCGACTTCACCGAGGAGCTGATGTGGAAGGAATTTTCTGACGCGACCAGACGCGAAATCGAGCAAAATGGCTTCTGGATGCGGCCGTCTCCATACGGTGAGGAGCCCTATCCGATCACGCGCGGGCTGATCGAGGACGGCCGCAAGCATCTGCTTCTCGGCGGTCTGATCGAAACGCGCTGTCCGGTGCACATCCTCCAAGGCGTGCAGGACCCAGATGTGCCGTGGCGGCACGCAGTCGAGCTGGTCTCGCGCTTCTCGCGCGACGATGTGGTGCTGACCCTGATTAAAGACGGTGACCATCGCCTCTCGCGTCCAGAGGACATCGAACGGTTGATGGTTGCGGTTCAGGAGTTTTAGAGCGCCGCCGTCCATTCCTCTTGGACCGCGGCGTTGGAATCGCGGTGTTGTCGCGACAGCGCCGAAAATTTTTCGCGTGACAGAAGTTTCGACAATGCCCACACGGCGGCGCCGCGCACCAACGCCGATGCGTCGCCCAGTAACCTTTCAGCTTCTACCGCGAGCGCTGCGTCACCGGAGTTACCGATCGCGATCAATACATTTCTGACAAACCTGTCTCGACCGGTGCGCTTGATTGAAGTCTTTGAAAAAAGTTTGCGGAACTGCACATCGTCGAGCCGGACGAGGTCGGCAAGGCGAGGCGCGCGCAGGACGTCTCGCGCTGCGAGTTTGGCTTCTCGCCCCCGGCTTGCGAACTTGTTCCACGGACAGACTGCAAGACAATCGTCACAGCCATAAATGCGGTTGCCCATTGACGCGCGCAGATCGCGCGGTATTGGGCCTTTGTGCTCGATGGTGAGGTAGGAAATACAGCGCCGTGCATCGAGCTTATAAGGCGCGGGAAATGCCGCCGTCGGGCAGACGTCGAGGCACGCGCGGCAACTGCCGCAATTATCGGGCTCGGCGCGATCTACCGGCAGATCAAGCGTGGTGAAAATCGCGCCGAGAAAGAGCCATGAGCCGTATTGGCGGGAAACGAGATTTGTGTGTTTGCCCTGCCAACCG
>WNFI01330397.1_pt1 | contig 16496 bp, 8 predicted proteins | sample 5400471 | NCBI WGS metagenome assembly WNFI01 (sample SAMN13153348, study PRJNA577476) | soil metagenome | isolation source: 100 cm saprolite on Douglas fir-dominated hillslope | place: USA:California | collected 2013-09-17 | reverse complement strand
ACGACGAGACTCGAACTCGCGACCTCTGCCGTGACAGGGCAGCGTTCTAACCAACTGAACTACGTCCCCAACCGTGGAATCAACAACTTAGCGTAAAACGTTGCAAATAATGCCTTTGCAAGTTTCGCATACAGCGCACCGTTCGCCTGGATTGCCTGTGATAGCAGTCCTTCCTGGAAGAACTGCCCATAAACTGCCAGTAAAAATCCGTGCGCTCATGCGAGATTCATACTAACACAGATACGTGGGATACCAAAAACTCCATTCAGCGGCTTTCAACCTAATCTGACATTGTTACGTTCTGATCGCCTGGTTAGCGCGGCCTTATTTTCATCGTCTTGAATGTCTCCGATTTCAAAGGTATTCCAGCCGGATAGCACTCTGGCGAGGCACGCATATCTCCAACCGAACACGCTGTGTCTTGTACGACACGTAGTGAAGCTTCGCAGTTCTGGAAATCCCTTATTTCTCCGTGAAAATACTTTGGCGGCACGTCTGCTATATGTATTCAAGGACGAAGTTGAAACACAAATCCAAGCTGGAGTGTTGTGCGGGAACCCATGCGGCATACGCAGAAATTATTGATGCGCGCAATTGCGGTTGTAGCCGGGCTGTTAATTGCACTCACGGTTTGCTTTGTCGGGTGGCGTGCCACACGGGCGCTGCGACTCTCCACTGTGGAGGTTCACTCGGAACAAGAGATTCGCTTCGACACACATCCGTTCGCAGCGCTGGTGGGAACCAGCTTTGAGCTGGTCAGCGCGCCCGCCGTTTTTCTGCAGGCGGCTCGCTTTCAGGATCACCTCTACATAGGAGGGCCGAGCGGCCTTCTGGAATTCGATCTTACCGGCAATCCATCCCGGCAATTTACCGCTGGCCGAGACATGCCGCCTTCTCCGTTGGTCGCTCTTGCTCCGACTCTGCTTGCTGACAGCCAAGAACCAGAACTCGTCCTAGCCACCGCGCAGGATGGGCTGCTCGCCTTCAATGGCCACAGCTTTCGCCAAATTCATCCCCAGGATTCTGAGGCCCGCGCGATCACTTCGATACTTCCGGCATCCGCCGGGCGTCTTCTGATCGGGACAAAGAAGCGCGGCGTACTGATTTACGACGGTGAACACTTGGCGCCCTTGCACCCGTCGCTGAGTAGTCTGTACGTCACAGCGCTCGCGGGCACGGAATCCGACTTGTGGATTGGCACGCTAAACCAGGGCGCGTTCCATTGGCATGCCGGCGCGGTCGACTCGTTCAGCGAAGACCAGGGATTGCCGGACCGGCAGGTACAGTGCCTCACCACTGCTGGCGAGAAAACGTACGTGGGCACGGTGCTGGGCGTGGCGGTTTTCGATCGCGGGCGTTTTTCGCAGGTCCTTGCGCCGGGAGTACTGGTCACCTCTTTGCTCGCCACGGACACGAGCCTGATCGTGGGGTCCGAGGACCAGGGGGTCCTTACGATCCCTCTTTCCAGCCAGCAGCTTGATCCCCATCTGTCGCATTCGGCCAAAACTGCCGAACTGACCGAGGTGCGCCAGCTCTTCGCGTCCGGAAATGCCATTTATGTGCTTTCGCGCGATGCGCTCTATCGCATGAGCGCGCGCGGTCAAGGTTGGCAGCAAGTGTTGAAGCTGGGACCGGCCGTTCTGAGTGACCGCAATATTTCGGCGCTCGCCGCGGACAACAACGGACGTCTTTGGATCGGCTATTTCGATCGCGGGCTCGATCTTCTGGAGACAGATACACGGCGCTCGACGCATGTGGAAAACGACCACGTTTTCTGCGTTAACCGCATCGTGCCGGACGGCCGGAACGGCACTGTGGCGGTAGCGACGGCAAACGGTCTGGTGCGCTTCGCGGCGAATGGCGGACAACGGCACGCCGGCAGGTTTGACCTTCCTGGACGCGGGCGGTCCGCGCAGCATGTATGCGTTTCACGGGCTGGTCAACAATCACGTGTACGCCCTCGGCGTTTCGGGAGATGACCTGATGGTTGGCACGCTGGGCGGCCTCTCGGAAATCAACAAGGAAACCGTCCGGGTAAATTACACGGCAGGCGCGGGCTTCGGGTTAAAACACAATTGGATCACCGCGGTTGTTCCCGTCGGCGACGAATGGATCGTCGGAACTTATGGTGCGGGCATTTTGAAACTGGATCGTTCCGGGCGTTTTCAATCCTTCGAGAAAGCCACGGCACCCTTCGAAGTCAATCCCAACGCCATGATCGTGACGCCGCGCCACGTTTTCGCCGGCTCGCTGGGGAACGGCCTGTATGTGTACGACCGCGATGCTGCGCGTTGGACGGTTATCACCGATGGCCTGCCATCGCTCAATGTCACGGCCCTGGCGGAAAGCAACGGCACGATCTTCGCCGGCACGGACAACGGATTAGTGAGGATTCTGGAGCAGAACCTGCGTCCATGAAAAAAACACTCATCGTACTCGCACTCTTGTTCCTTACGCCGTCATTTGTGCTCGCGGATGGAGGCGTGTTAATCCCGCGCGATAAGGCGCAACCCGATCCCAAGGTGCTGTCTCTCGAAGAGATGGAGATCACGGTTCGCATTGACAATGGCGATGCGCGCATTTTCGTGCGACAGATCTTTGCCAATCACACCAACCAGATTGAGGAAGGGAACTACGTCTTCGCGCTACCCAGCCGCGCGACGGTGTCCGATTTTGCCGTGTGGGACGGGTCCGTGCGCATTCCCGCGGTGGTGCTGGAACGCAAGCGCGCCGAGGAGATTTACAATCAGTTGAAACAGCAATCGATCGACCCTGGGCTACTGCAAATGGGAGAGCGAGGCGCCGGGGAAGCCGCTCGCAGCGCGATCTTCAGCGCGCGCATCGTGCCCATCGTGCCGTATGGCACAAAGCGTCTCGAATTCGAATACCACGAAGCGATACCCGTCGAAAATCTGAAGTCGTACTTCGGGATTCCGCTGCGCCCCGACGCCTACCAGGCACAAGTCGCCCGCCATCTGTCGATCAACTTTGAGCTGCACTCGGCGCACGCCATCACGAACTTTCAGGCGGCCGCGAAGACTTTTCCACTGCAGATCGAGCAGAATTCGCCGCATGTTGTGACAGGGCATTTCGAAGGGCAAAACGTCAATCTGACGGAAGACTTCGTCACCACATTCCAACTCGATCGCGCAGGGAGCGACACGCTGCAGGTGCTTGCGTTTCGAAATCCTGTCAGCGGGCAGCCATCGCCGACCGACGTGGCTCCTGTCCGCAGCACCAGCGAGCCCGGCTTTTTTGCCGTGAACGCACTGCTTGGCGGAGGACAGCCGGCGCCATCGGCCAGTGGAAGCGCGGCCCAAGATTCGAGCCCGTCAAAGACGCTGGTGCTTCTCTTCGATACATCTCTTTCCATGCAGTGGGAGAAGCTGGAGCGCAGCTATCAAGCGCTGGAAACGTTGCTTCGCACGCTGCGACCGTCGGACAGCTTCAATCTGATCTTGTTCAATCAGCAGACGCAACCGTTTCAGCCCGCGTCTGTACCAGCGGATAGAGCCGCCGTTCAACGCGCTTTGGATTTTGTTCGCGGCAGCCGGCTGCGCGGAGGCACCGATCTGCAGCACGCGTTGGACGATGGCTTGAAGCAGTGCGCTGGAGGTGAAGGCGGCAGCCGTTATCTTGTCCTACTCAGCGACGGCGGAGCCACGCGCGGGCCGATTCAGAATAGGAAGATCGCAGCATGGTACGACACCGCATGGAAACGACTACCCGAAGCGCGGCGTCCGAAAACATATATTTTGGGCGTTGGCGACGATGCGAACTTGCCGCTGTTGCGTCTGCTCGCGCGGGAAGACGGAGTGCTGGAGCAGGTCCTCTCCACCGAGCCGCTGGATTTCAAGCTCAATTCCTTCCTTTCTAAAATCGGCCGAAGTCCTGTGGGCCAGTTGACGCTGGATGTTCCTCAGGACGCCGGCATCGACGCCGTTTATCCTTTGCAGGACTCCGCTTTTTCAGGCTCGCTGGCAGCGTGGGTGGGGCGCTATCAAAAGCCAAAGCAGGACGCGGGTTTTGCGGTTCACGGCGTGAGGGAGGGTAGTCGCCTCGAAGTGTCGGCAAATGCCAGCCTGCCACGCGAATCTCTCGAGCACCCTCAGTTGCCGAGGTTGTGGGCACGCGCGCGGGTGGATGCGTTGCTGGAAAAGATTCAGCGTGAAGGGGAAGATCAAGCAACGGTGGACGAAATCATTCGTCTCGCCCGCCAATATAAATTCGTCACGCCTTATACATCGTTTCTCGCCGTTCCGCGGGCTCTGTTGCGTCCCCGGGTGATTCGTCCGGGCGACCCGGTGCTGCGCGTCAAGACCGATGAATCCATCGTCTCCGTGGTCGCGCTGTTTCCGTTCGGGCTGGTGCAGAAGCTTCGCTATCTCTCCGGCGAAGATATCTGGCAAACGCGCTTCTTTGCGCCGAGCGATATGCAGGACGGCAGCTATAGCGTGCGACTCGTTCTGCGCGACAAGACCGGGCGCACCTACCGCGAATCGAAGACCTTCGTCATTGCCAGCAAGCCGCCCTTGATTCAAATCCGGCTGGACAAGAATCGTTACCGCCGGGGCCAAGTGCTGGATCTGAAGGTGGCGGCTTCGCAAAGCACGCGAACGCTGGTGGCTCGGTTGGAAGGAGTTGCTCCGGTCGGACTGAAATGGGATGCGCGCGCGGGCGCGAACACCGGGCAACTTGTGATTCCGGAACAGATGATTCCCGGCATATACAGGTTGACGGTGACGGGCGAAGACGTTGCACACAACATCGGCTCGCAGGGAGTGGACCTTGAAATCGTTCCCTAAAGTTTCCCGCAAACTCCTGATCGCTCTCTGTGGTTCTGTGTTCACGATTCTTGCCGCCGGCTGGCTCGCCACGGCGAGTGGTGCTCTTCCCACTTGGATTCGAAACATTGAAGGACGTACGGAGATCGAAGCCGCATTTTTCCGGCGGATGGCGTTGCCGGGTGGCGAAGTGGCGTTTCGCAGGCCACCGAGAGAGACGCGACCGGCGCTGGGAGATTTGCTCAAGAAACAGCCCGGGAACGCGGAACTGTACTCGCTGCGAGCGCTCGAAGATGAACAGCAACTGGATTTCGATGCCGCCGAAACGGACTGGAAGAATTTCGCGGAGAAATCGACAGATAAGCCTGCTGCCCAGCTGTCCCTCGCGGACTTCTATCATCGCAGGTTGCGGCCGCTCGACGAGATCAAGGCGCTTTCTGGCGTCGCCAGTGCTCTGCCAGAGGCTTCGGAAAAGCTCACGCCTGCATCCGAGCAGCGCTCGTGGTCCGCGTTCGAACGCATTTTCGGCGTGATCCGCGCGCAAGGACTGCCGACGGAAGTTTCGGTGTCGCAGTACCGGAGTTGGTTGGCGCGATATCCGCAAGAGCCGTCGCTCTACGTGCGGTTTCTCGACTACCTGATCTCGGTGAAGGATTTTTCCGCCGCGACGCAACTCATCGCGCAGTATCACGAAAAATTTCCCGCGGACGAGATTCTCCCCGTGAAGGCGCGAGCGCTCGTCGAATATCGGCAGGGCTCGCTGCAGCAGGGGCTTGAATCCGGCGGACCTCAACGCGGCGGCGCGCATCTTCTATTACTACCAGCAGCAGGGCAAGCTCGACGCCGCGCAGGAAACCATCGCCAAATTCCGCCTGGGCAAGGACACCTCCGGATCGGCTTGGAGTGCGCAGGAGCTGTATGTCTGCGCGCGCCTGCTTGAGGATATTCACGCGTACCCGGAGTCCGCGCGCTTCTACTTCGCGCTCTACAACAGCAAGAGTATGAACGATGCGCAGGAACGTGCGCTCGGCGGTCTTGCCAATCTGTTGCTCACCGCTCCGGAAACGCCCATCCGATTCGGTGCCGGCGAGCTCTCGATGTATCGCGACATTGCCACGATGGATCAGGGGCCGGGCTACCTAAACGGCATCCTTTCCTTGCTTCTGAACACGACGTCCCCCGCGAGCGAATTCTCCGAAGAAGAAGGTCGCGCCGTCTCTTATTTTCACCGCTCGCGTGCGGCACAGCTCGTCGCGCTTTTTGACGCCAAGTTTCCCAATGCCGCCCGCCGTTCCGAACTTCACGCCGCGCTCCTGGAGTTCTATGCCTCCGCCGGTGAAAGCGAGGCGGTGATTAGGGGCGGTAAAGAGTTTCTTGCGAACTCGAACTTCCCCAATGCGGCGCAGCGCACTGCGGTTGCGCTCCAGATGGCCGATGCCTATTCACGGACGGGGAAGACTCGAGAGGAGTTCGCGATTTACGATTCCGTTTTGCAGGAATTGGCCGTGAAGGCGGACAAAATACCGCTGGGGTCGCGTGCTTCGCAGGCGGATTACGATTCCCCCGCAGGAAACCGGGTGGACGAAGGCGAGGAATCGGAAGCAGAGGACGGTGCGAGTGACGCTATCGCTCGCCCGTCAGGCGTACAACGGAACTCTGCGTTTGACGTTAGTGCGGCGTCAACGCTTTCGCAAACCGGTGCGCGCTCCCCGGAATATGCGCGTGTTCTCGAACGGTATCTGGCCCGGCTTGTCGAGCTGAAGGAGATTCCCGCGGCGCTTGCTGTTCTCCGGCGCGAGCTGGATCACAACCCGGATGATCCTGGGCTGTACGAGCGGCTCGCGGTGTTTCTGGACCAAAACCGCCTCGGTGGGGAGCAGGAGGAGATTTATCGCCGCGCGATCGCGCGCTTTCCAGACCGTTCCTGGTACCACAAGCTGGCGCGCCTCTACTTGCGCCAGAAGAGGAACGCCGAGTTCGAGAAACTGACGCAGGACGCCGTCCATATCTTCCAGGGTAGCGAGCTGGAACGCTATTTTCAGTCTCTTGTTGGCGGCCCTGCCGAGATGTACCTTCGCTTGAACTTGTACGCGAATCAGCGATTCCCGCACAATCCGGTATTTGTGCGCAATCTCCTCTCGGCGTACTCGCGAGCTGAGACCCGCAACGATACCGCATGGGAAGCGCTTCTGCGGCAGCACTGGTTCGAGGAGCCGGATTTGCGCAATCGCTTCTTCGAATATCTCTCGCGAAGTGGAAGGCTCGAATCCGAAGTAAGGGCGCTCCTGCAGGGCGCCCCCGGGCAAGGGAAATGGAGCGAATTCGTGGATCAAGATCCCGCTGCGGGACAGTATTTAGCTGAGGCCTATCTCTGGCGCTCTCATTTTGAAGATAGCGCGCCGGTCCTGCAGGCCCTCGCGGAACAGTATCCAGCCGATCCCGAACTGGGTCAGACCGCTTCGTCCGTCTTTCGCTCGCTAGCGTATTTCGATCCCGCGGCAACTGGCACGGCCGTCAAAGTCGCAGACCATCTCCTCGCCGCGAATCCCGGGAACACTCAAAATCTTGCCCGCATCGGGGACATTTACGCCGACCGCGAGCTTTTCGCCAAGGCCACTCCTTATTGGGAGCGAATCCCGCGGGTTTCTCCGGGCGAAGCAGGCGGATATCTCGAGACCGCGACGATTTATTGGGACTATTTTGATTTTGACAACGCCTTGCGGCTGCTTGTGGAGGGCCGCAAGAAACTGGCCGATGACAACCTCTATTCTTACGAGGCTGGGGCCATCTATGAGGGAAAACGCGACTACCCCAGCGCTGTAAAGGAGTACGTGAAAGGCGCGCTGGCTGGGGGCGGGGAATCACCCGCGGAGTTCCGCCTTCTCGCGCTTGCCAGGCGGCCAAAGTTTCGTGATCTCGTCGACCGCGAAACACAGAAGCCCGCCGCTGTTGCCGGCGCTCCCATGGCGGTTGTTCTTTTGCGGGTACGCGTCCTCGAAGCACAAGACCGGAAACCGGAGTTGGTGAGCTTCCTGGATTCCGTCGTCAGCAGCGCCTCTACTATTGAACAGGCTGCCGAGATCGAAAATCTTGCGCAGCAGAAATCCATGGAGGCCGTGAGGCAGCATGCCCTGGAAAAGCAGGCGGCCCTGGCTTCGGACCCTGTGACGCGCCTACAGTTGCGCTACACGCTCGCCCGTTTGTACGAGAGCCGCAAGGATCTCGCTTCCGCGCAAAGAAATGTGGAATCGCTATATCGGGAAAATCCGAAGATACTCGGCGTTGTGCGCTCCACCGCAGATTTCTACTGGCGTGTGAAGCTTTATCCTCAAGCCATTGCCGTGCTCCAGCAGGCTGCGAAGGACGCCTACCCCGAGCTCGCCCGGCAGTTCGCCTTTGAGGCCGCGCGCAAATCGACCGATGCGCGCCTCTTCCCACAGGCGCGGGAAATACTCGCTCAGCTACTAAAGGATTCGCCCTACGACAGCCAGTACCTCGCTGCTGCGGCTGACACCTACGCGCAGGCGGGCGATGAGCAAGGGCTGAAGCAGTTCTATCTCGACAAGATCGGGTTGTTTCGGAATGCGGCTTTCTCCTCCGACGAACGCAAGGCGCGTATCGCCGCGCTTCGCCGCGGCTTGATTCCCGCGCTCACTCGGCTCGGCGATTACGCCGGGGCGGTGGACCAATACGTGGAGATCATCAACGTCTTCCCTGAGGACGAAAACCTAGTGACCGAAGCTGCCCTCTTTGCCGCCCGCTACAAGCGCCAGCAGCAACTTGCGGACTACTACGCCAAGACAATTCAGCAATCGCCGCGCGACTACCGCTGGTCCATGGTTCTCGCTCGTATCCAGACCAGCCTGGAAGATTTCCCCGGCGCCATCGAAACCTATGCGAAGGCCATCGCTATCCGACCGGACCGCGCCGACCTGCGCATCGCCCGCGCCGGCCTCGCCGAACGCATGATGCGCTTCGATGAGGCGATCGGCGAATACGACCGCGTGTATCAGCTTGCGTACAAAGACCCGAAATGGATGGAAAGGATCGCGGAGATTCGCGCCAGGCAGGGAAAGGCGGACGACGCCGTCGCTGCGCTAAAAATCGCGTTGATCGATGGTCGTCCCGAAAAGGGGGAGAACTTCTTCGAAGCCGCGCGGCGTTTGGAGTCTTGGGGCTTCCTCGCACAGGCCCGCGCATTCGCCGAGCAGGGCGTTGCCTCCGCGGGCGCCGAGCTCCTGGCTTCCACGGAAAACCATGGAGGCGCAAAGCTGTACGCGCGCATTCTGACGCGGCTCCGCCAGCAGGAGACTGCTTACGCAACTTTGCAGAGCGCTTTTTCTAGCGCGTCCTCTTCCTTGCCCGTAATCAAAGAACAGATCGCCAAGCAAGGCATCGGCGCGGCGAGCGACGGCGAATGGCGCCAGCGTCAGAAGGAAATCCGCATGGAAAACGCGCACGAAGGGATGCGCGCGGCCCTCGTGGAAATGGGCAGCGCCGCAGCGCGCTACTTTAGCCCGGAGGAGAAAGCGGCCTTCGCGCAATTCGCCCAGAAGTTGCGTGCTTCGATGATTGGGCCAGGTGCGGTAGAGAGTTTCGCCATTCCCCTGGTTCAGAGCGCTGGCCTTGCGGAACAAGAAGCCGCCTGGCGCTACGAACTATTGATGAGCGCAAGCAAGCCGCCTGAGCAATTAATCAGCGACATGAACAGCTATATGGACCTGCAGCGCCGACGCGTTGCTCTCGCCGGCCTCGGTCCGCAATTGGAGCGCTTCGCTACACGCCTCAACGGAAGCAACCGGCACGCCGCATTTATCGCCGCGGCCCAGGCTTATCGATTTACGAGCGACGAAGAAAACGAGCTGCGTCTGCTAGCTTCTGTGAGCCCCAATTTGCTGGGCGGTGATAATCAGAAGCGCCTTTTCTCGTTGTTGTTGATCCACAGGCCGGACCTGCTCGTGCAGACCGCCGCGAACTGGACTCCTTGGGGTCAACAGGCCGCCGACTTTGTTGTTGCCAATGGTGTCCCGGCACTCGCTCATGCCGTAGTAGCTGCGCGCGGCCGTGCCCGCCCGCCGGTTTGGTCCAAAGCCTATGGAGCTCTAGTCGGCATTTATTTTGCCGAGCCGTCCCCCGAGATAAACAAAACTTTCACCGGGGCGCTAGGGGACAGCACTATCGCCGAGCGTCTTGGCAATCATGTCGACCGCGACGCCCAGCTTGCCGGGGACATTTGGTTCTACTATGGCTCGCGCTACGGCGAATATCTCGGCGTCACGAAGCAAGGCACTCCCGAGGATTTCCTCTCCGCGCTTCTCGAGCAGAGTCCTGCCACGGCGTCCGGCTACCTCGCTCTCGCGGACTACTACGCGGAGAGCGGCGACAATTGGTCAGCGATAAGCGATTACAGCCACACACTCGAACTTGAGCCCGGTCGTGCCGATGTGCTGGACCGCCTCGCCCTTGTGTATTACAAGCAGGGCTCGCGCTCGGAAGCGTTGGCGCAGTGGAAACTGGCCCTGTCCTCGCTCACCCATGAGATCGACAGCGCCCGCGTCCCGGAAAGTTTTTGGACGGACTATGCGCACATTTGCAATCATCTGCAGACGCGCCGCCTCTTTGCGCAATTGAAGCCCGAGGCCGACGCGCTTCTTCGCGCTTATCTCCGTCGCAATGGAAATTACCGCTCCAACGCTCCGCTTCGCAGCGCCTACCTTGGCGCCGGCGACCCCGCGACGGCCGCATCATGGCTTCTCGATCTAGTTTCCGTCGCTCCGGACCCGACGCAAGTTCTCGCCGATCTTGCGGACGCCCCCTGGATTCCGCTCGCGCAACGCGCGCCAATTTATCAGCGCATTCTGGAAAATAAGCAGAACACTCTCTCGCGCGCCGAAGGCTTGCAGAAAGAAGGTGCGCAGGAAGATCTGCGCTCCTGGCAAGTCCGCTGGGCCAAATATCTCATTCAGACCAGGCAGTTTTCCCAAGCGGCTGAGTTCCTGGCCAGCCTCCCAGTCGAAACGCAACGCACTCACGCAGCCCCACTCGTTCCTTACGAATTGCAAGCCGCTGCGCAACTGGGAACTCTCGACACGAAGATCGTTGCCTATCGCGCCGATTCCTCCTCTGCACCCCCAGCCCAAGTTCTTCGAGCGGCAGCGCGCCAGCTTTTCGACGCCGGCGATAAACAGTCCGCTCGCAAGGTGATCGAATTTGTGTTCGCTCGCGAAATCGAGAATCATCAGCTAGTCGCCTCCAACTTCCTGGGCCTCGCCGAGATTCGCATCGCTGCCGGTGACACTCCTGGTGCGATCGAGCTTCTCCGCCGTTTGGTCCTTGTCGTGGGCAATCCTTATGAAAATCTCGATCCCGCTGCGGCCCTTCTCGAAAAAACCGGCCACGCGGCCGAAGCCGTCGAATTCCTCGACCAGCTTGTGAAATCCGCTCCGTGGGAACCTTCCTACCGCCTTCGCTTCGAGAAGGCCCGGATAGCCGCGAAGGACGCGAACTCTTCTATCGATGCTCTCGCGAAAATAGCTTCTAGCTCGGGAGCCGCGTACAGTGTTCGTGTCGAAGCGGCGATTGCTCTCTCCGGCGCTCACGCGGCCGACGATCTTGGCAGCGCAGAACTAAAACTTTTGTCCGGCGGGCCGCACTCGATTTCCACCGCTGCCGCCGACCACGCTTTCTTCTATGACGCCCGGCTCAAGGCTGCTGAGAATGTCACGGACGCTCGGGCAAAGTTGCCGCCTCTCAACGAGGCGCTGGCCGACACGCCGGCGCGCGGTGACGCCCGCATCCCACTGTTCAAAGCGGCGGAAAGCATTCATTCAGACCAACTCGCCCTTTTGGCCATCGAGCCATTGCTTCGCGAACAGTTGCTCCGCCCCACTTCGCGCAACGAAAGCAACGAAGAGGAGATAGTCAGCTCCGGCGATACGGAAACGGACCCCGCCGACGAGGAAGCTCCAGCGCAAGCCTACGCTGCGGCGAAGTTATCGCCGGCTGAGCAAGCGCAAATCTCGCTTGCTGTGGCCAGTGCCATGGTTCGGCTACAGCGTAGCAACGAAGCCCTTACCTATCTGCAACTCGCCCAAAATCTGGAAAAGGTTCCCGCGCGCCGCAAGGAAATCACCGGCAAGCTCACTGAGGTGAGAAGCGAACTCCGGCGCGAGCGGTTGAATCTCGCGCGCCAGCCGATTTTGCATCAGGACCTCGAACAGGACCGCGTCGTTCGTCCGCGTCTCGTTGCGCGCGTCGCTACACCGGCTAAAGCCGGCGCAATCGGAGGTGAATGATCGTGAAACGTGCCGCCATTCTGTTGCTTGTGAGCATCGCTTCCATCGGCGCGAGTTGGGCCGCATTTCAAACCCTTGCTCCCGAAACGCCTCCACTTTCTCACTACGTTCCGGCCGGCTCTTTGCTCTATCTTCAGGCTAAGGATTTCTCCGCGCTGCTTGGTGATTGGAATGCCTCGCCGCAAAAAGCGAGTTGGGTGCAGAGCAAAAATTACGAAGTCTATTCCCGCTCTCGCCTTTTCCTGCGCCTGCAGGGCGCTAGCAACCAGTTCGCCGCTGCTGCAGGTCTTCCTCAGGATATGAATTTTCTGACCCAGGTAGCCGGTACCGAAAGCGCTCTCGCACTCTACGACATCGGAAAGCTGGAGTTTCTCTACCTTACGAAGCTTCCTTCGGCCAGCTCGACGCAATCCACGCTATGGCAGACGCGTGCAAAATTTGAAGCGCGCAGCGCCGCCGGCCTCAGCTTCTATTTTCGGCGCGACCCCGAATCCGGGCGCGAAGTGGCCTTCGCCGTCAACGGCGACTACCTGATCCTTGCCACGCGCGAGGATCTCCTCGCCGGCGCGCTGCAACTGATGGCTGGCAGCAAGGATCGCACCATCGAAGCCGAGCAGTGGTGGTCCCAGGCCGTCGCGGCAGGCGGTTCGGTGGGCGATCTGCGCATGGTCCTCAATCTCGAGAAGATCGTCCCCAGCCCCTATTTCCGCTCTTACTGGATTCAGCGCAACATCACGGATATGAGCCAGTACAGTGCGGCCGTTTCTGATCTTTTCCGTTCCGGTAAGGAGTACCGCGAGGAACGCGTATTGCTAAAGAAATCTGCCACCGCCAGCAGTGCAACTACTGGTGATGATTCCACTGCCGTTGCTGATCTGCTGCGTCTCTTGCCTGCGGACACGGGCACTTACGAAGTAAGGGCCGCTCCTTCGGCCGCGGATTGCTTCAGCGTGCTTGAGACCAAGCTTCTCGCTCCACACATGGGCCCTGCTGTCGCACCGCAAGCCGCTCCGGTGGTTCAGCTCTCTTCCGGCGAAACCGGCGCTGCCTCGGACCTCGAAACGCGTATCGATCTAGCCCCGTCGAAAACATCGGCTGCATCGGACGTTGCCACTCCACTAAAGGACCTTTTTCAAAAAGCCCAGGTGCGCGCCATTCTTCACGTGCAAGCAACGGAACGCGACAAGGACGGCGTTTTCGTGCGCATCCACTCTGGAATCGCTTTTGTGGCTGCCACGGATTGGCCGGAGACTTCTGTTCGTTCCTCCCTTGTCGATTTCTTACGGCTCTCTTTAACCACGGGCAACTTCGGTTTGCAATGGCAGTCCAAGTCCGGCTATCAAGAGCTCGATGGTCTGTGGAATTTCAGCGTCGCGATTCGTGGAAAGTACCTGCTGTTCTCGGATGATTCGTCTGTGGTCAGCGCAATGCTCGCTAATATGAACCAGAAGCCCGCGCTGAAAACGGCCGTGCTTGTCGCAGGTTTTAATCACGCTCGGGAACGTGAAAACTTCGCCCGGCTCACAGAAGTCCTCGACCGACCGAGGGCAAACCGAGGCGGCTCTGCGGCATCGGAAGCCTCTCCGCAGTTCTTCTCGGACAATCTCGCGAGCTTCAGCACCGTGCTCGCGGGCGTTTCCTCGCAAACCGTTGTCGTTCGCGACGCAGGCGATAAGGTTTTGCAGACGGTCACCTACGAATGGTCCCGCTAAGAATAGCCGCGGGTCTGTTCATCGGGGCGCTCGCGATAACGTCCGCTTTTTCCCGGAATCAAGAGCTGCAGGCTTTCTCTGCCCAGGATTCCCCTGCGGCGGCGAAGTCTCTTTTTAGCCAGTCTGCCGTTCTCGTTCTCGAACGCGAGTTCCCTAGCAGCGATATCTCCTATCTTTTGTTCGACGCCCGCAGCGGCACTCTCTTGTCCTCTCGTTGGGAGGATCCCGCCAAGCCCATCCCTCTTGGCTCGCTCGTCAAACCCTTCACAGCGCTCGCCTATGGGGAAACGCACGAATATCAGTTTCCAACTCATGTCTGCCGGGGCGAAGCCAGCGGTTGTTGGCAGGTGCGTCCGCACGGAAAGCTAGACCTTGTTTCCGCTATTTCTGTGTCCTGCAATTCCTATTTTCGCGCGTTAGCGGAGAATCTTACTGGTGACCAGTTGATTCCGATAGCAAAGCGCTTTGGTCTTGATCCTCCAGATCCCGCTTTGTCCGGGCCGGCCCTTATGGGCCTTGGCGATCGCTGGCGCATCGCCCCCATCAAAATGGCTCGCGGCTACCTCGAGCTCAATCGCCGCCGCGATCAGCCCGTCGTTCGAGAAATACTCGCCGGAATGGCGCAGTCCGCCCGCAACGGCACGGGGAAGGGAGTCGGCGACGCGTTGAAGCATGCGGACGCTCTGGTGAAGACCGGCACCGCTCCGTGCACCCATCCGCACGCCGCTCCCGGTGACGGCTTCGTCGTCGCGATGGTCCCCGCGAACCAGCCCGAGCTTCTGCTCCTTGTCCGCGTTCACTCCGTGCCCGGAGCTACCGCTTCACTCACTGCGGGGCGCATGCTTCATCGTTTGGAGGAATAGCCGTGTTGGCCAGAGCCACCCTTCTTCTGTTCCTTGCTCTGATCTGTAATCCCCATGCAATCGCTCAGGATGTTCGCATCGGCGTCCTCGGTCTCTTTCACCCTCGCGAGGCCAAACTGCAGGCCTCACAGAAAGAAGCTGTCATCATTCAAGCCGCAGGCCAGACATTCGTCGTGGAGCCAGGTTCGCCGACCGCTGCCTCGTTCCGTATTTCCAATGACGCACTCCTTCTCGATTTCGACGGACATCTTCTTCGGACCACAGAAATCCACGCTGCGGCCCGCGATAATGGCGCAGTCTCTTTTCTTCTTACTGTCCCCGGCAAGATCACTCGCGCCTATCGCGGCACACTTTTTGTGAAGGCCTCGCGCGGAGAAGTGGTGCCTATCATCACGATGGACCTGGAAACCGCGGTCGCTTCTGCCGTCGTGGCTGAGTCCGGCTCGGATACGCCTCCGGAAGCATTGAAGGCCCAGGCAGTCGTCGCTCGTTCTTACTTTGTGGCCGGTGGAGGTCGTCACGGCGCCTTTGATTTTTGTGATCTCACTCATTGCCAATTCCTGCGCGAGCCCCCGGCTCAGGACAGCCCCGCTGCCGTTGCCGCTCGCGAGACGCGCGGACTCGTACTCACTTTTCAAGATAAGCCCTTTGCGGCTATGTTCTCGCGCAGTTGCGGCGGACGCACGCGCACTCCTGCCGACGTCGGTCTTCCCGGAAGTGGGTATCCCTATTTTTCGGTCTTGTGTGACTTCTGTTATCGGAATCCGTATCGTTGGACCCGCAGATTGTCCTCACAAGACGCCGCGCTTCTTGCAAAGGGCGAATCCGGAAGACTCGCTGTGGACCGGCGTCTCGGCTGGGACGCGGTGCCGAGCAACAACTTCACTTCGCGCGAAGAAGACGGGCAAGTGACCCTGGAAGGCGCCGGCCAGGGGCACGGTATCGGCCTCTGTCAGCGCGGCGCAAAGGCCATGGCCGATAAGGGCGGCGGCTTCCGGCAAATCCTCAGCCACTATTTTCCTAACGCCGCGCTCTTGCTGCTCGGAGAACACGTTGCAAGCAGCGCACGGAACGAACGGCCGTTACCGCCCTCTTCTTTGAGTCTAATTTGGGCCGGAAGGGAATTCCGATTCCTCGCCACTGAATGAGAAGAGATACCGAAGCTCCGAAAGATTATCGGTTCAGTTAGATCTGCATTTAATGAGCGCGCATGTGGTTTTTCAATTCCTAGCCAAGATTCCTGGATCACATCATCGCAGTTGACGAACGCCACCTGAGACGTCGGTTGTTGAGTAGATTCGCTCTACTACGAGCACCGCACGCATCTCGGACTGGGGAAGGGATCGCCAGACGGAAGAACTCGCATCATAGACTCAGGTCGCGTCCTTTCTCATTGTGCGCCTGGGAAGGCTGCACCACCGATGCGATGGGGCTGCCTAATCCGAACCAACGTAGCGTCGCGAAAACGTCGGGGATCCTCCTGTCCGTCGCCAAAATGACGACCAACTCTGAAATCAACAGCTTGCGCGAAGGCCTGTAACATTGTTAAAGGGGTGAAGCTCAGTACTCTGCCGAGGTTTGGCGAGGGACAGGCCAGTGGCCAGAGAAGACAGAGGCGGTTAAGGGGCAGGCGTTACGCGTGCGAAGGGTGATAAAAGCCCCGCCTCATATCTGGCCCAAACGACATAATCCCCAGCTAACCTTTTGGCTTCCTCACTCGTCTCTATAATGCCCGATAGTAAACTCGCTGCTGCCATGTGAGTCGAAAGCATGAGCATCGTCTTTCAGGATGCGCGATATGGCCTTCGGATGGTGGCCAAAAATCCTGGTTTTGCCGCGGCG
>WNFI01533892.1_pt1 | contig 16500 bp, 14 predicted proteins | sample 5400471 | NCBI WGS metagenome assembly WNFI01 (sample SAMN13153348, study PRJNA577476) | soil metagenome | isolation source: 100 cm saprolite on Douglas fir-dominated hillslope | place: USA:California | collected 2013-09-17 | reverse complement strand
AGCGTCCCGCTCCGGCCCGGTCGAAATCATCCCAATCTCTATTTGCAGAAAATCAGCGATAAAGCCCAAGTAGTCGACCGCCGCTTTCGGAAGTTTTCCGCCATCTTTCACGCCATACGTTGTTTCATTCCAGCCCGGCAGCGTCTTGTATTCCGGAGTAACGTGCTCGTACTCTTCCGCAAGCGCCGGCATTTCTTTCAGCGGCGTGCCCTTGTACTTGTACCCCACACAAACTTGAATCTCGCGCTGCGTGTCAAAAACGTCCAGCTTGGTGATTACCAGCGAATCGATTCCATTGATCATCTTTGCGTAGCGCAGCACCTGCAGATCGAGCCAGCCGCAGCGCCGCGGTCGCCCCGTCACCGCACCAAATTCCTTTCCGCGCTCGCGTACTTCCTTCGCATCGAGATCGGGCATCTCCGTCGGGAATGGCCCGCCGCCTACTCTCGTGGTGTACGCTTTCGAAATTCCCAGCACGTGCTTGATTTTTGTCGGCGGCACACCCACTCCGGTTGCCGCGCCACCCGACGTCGCACTCGATGAGGTCACGTACGGATACGTTCCGTGATCGATGTCCAGCATGGTCCCCTGCGCGCCTTCAAACAGCACGGACTTCCCTTCATCCAGCGCATGGTTCAACAGTTCAGCGGTATCGCAAATGTAGCCGCGAATCTGTTCACTCAGTTTCAGTGTTTCGTCCACTTCATGCGAAAAGTCGATGTCTGCGCCGTACGCGCCTTTTGCCAGCCGATTCTTCTCCGCCACTACGTGCGCGGCTTTCTTCTTAAACAATTCCGGCTCCAGCAGATCGCACATGCGCAGCCCACGGCGTGCCATCTTGTCTTCGTACGCGGGTCCGATTCCGCGCGATGTCGTGCCGATTTTGTTTGCGCCGCGCGCGCTTTCCGCTGCTTTGTCCAGTTCCCGGTGATACGGAAAAATCAGGTGCGCGCGATTGCTGACGTGCAGCCGGCCCTTGACGTCGATGCCCGCCTTGGAAAGCATTGCAATTTCCGCCACTAGCGCTGCCGGATCGACCACAGTTCCCGTACCAATCACCGCATGCTGCTTCGGCCGAAGTATTCCGCACGGGATCAGTTGCAGCACATATCGCTCTTTCCCAATAATGACCGTGTGCCCCGCGTTGTGGCCGCCGGCAACGCGCGCGATGTAGTCAAAGGAGCCGGAAAGATAGTCGACCACTTTACCTTTTCCTTCATCACCCCACTGCGCCCCCACCACCACGACGGATTTCATGCAGGCCCTCTTTTCGACCACACTACAGCGGCTCAATGTTCACTTCGCCTTTACTGCTTGGGAAGGCACAAGAAACGGCAGACTTTTGCGACATCATCGGGAATGTGAAGCGTGACTTCCATCAGAGTTTAGCATGCGCTCGCCAAAATATTGTATTTTCTCCACCTTATCCTCCAAGCGGCACACCGGCGGAGGCAATTCGCGGCAACCGCCACGCGACCACTACCTGCTAAGTTCCCGGTAGCGGAAACAGTTGACGATATGATCGTTGACCATTCCGGTGGCCTGCATTAGCGCGTAGCAGATGGTCGATCCGACAAACCGGAATCCCCGCTTCTGGAGGTCTTTGCTGAGAGCGCCGGATTCGGGCGTTTTTGCCGGGACTCGCTTGTGCGCTCTCCAGGCGTTTTGCTTTGGCCGACCTCCGACGCAGTTCGCGCACTTTCTTATTGTCATAGCGCGCCACTTTCTCCGGATCGAATCCGTCAAACACTTCGCGATATCGGGCCCGTTTTCTCAGGATTGTATCCCAGCGCAATCCCGCCTGCGCACCCTCCAGTATCAGGAACTCAAACCATTTGTGCTCGTCGTGTACAGGCACGCCCCATTCTTCATCATGGTAAGGAATGTTCAGCTCGTTGGCCGCCCAAGTACACCGCACCCTGGTGATCTGCTGGCTCTTCGTCATGTTCTTTACAGCCTCCCGGCAAACTCTTCACTTCTTCTCCGGCGCCGCAATCATCCAAGGCTGTTGCCAGATAAAATGATGCGTTCCCGGAATCGGCCGCCAGCCTTCCGCCGGATTTGCAACATCCCCATTCCGGGTAATTACGGCACTCGCCCCAACCGAGGTGAACAGCGCGAGAACTTCTTGCCTTCGCGCCATGTCCGCGGCGATGAAGCGAGACTGCTCGGTTCTCGGGATCTCCACGATAATCCGTACGCCCGCGAGATGCGCCCAGTAAGCGTCCGTTCCGGCCCCGATGTCCCCAACGTCTGTTCCCGCAGGAATCCCCATCTCGTGAAGCTCTTGCGCAACGACCCAAGGCTCATTCGGTTCGTTGCGCACTACGTCAAACAGGTCATGCGTCGCAGCCCACCCCGCGGCGAGCGCTGGAGCCAGAACGACCACGAGATGAAAGCGCTTCATCAATTGCGGTTCCGCTCCAACGACAATACCGATTCTCTCCAGCGTCCAAATCAGCAGGATCAGGACGAACGGAGCTACGTACCGAAATTCGACGAGAACCAGTGAGTACATGCCCAGCGCCGCGGCAGAAGGCAAAAACACCAGCCAAGTTCCTGAAGCCGAACTTCCCCACCGTAGAGCCTTTTTCCCGGCGACCCAAATGGCCGCTAATACCACCCAAAGCGCCCCGCTCTTCGAAAATATCTTGAGATATAGATTCGCCGCCCTGAAAAGGGCCCACAATTGCCCCTTCCACATAAAATGCGGACTCACTCCTTCATACCAATAGGAAGGGTCGTACCACGGCGGGTATGATCCGGGAATCGGATAAGCGAACTCATAGACAGCGGGGTCGGAGAATATTTTTCGCGTCGGATGGGCGGGCTTCCCGGTACCCGACGGCTCTCCTTGCCAATGAACGGTCTTGGTCGCGCCGTCGATATACTCTGTGTAACTGATGCGTCCGGAATCGCCAAACGTCGCTCTTCCCTTCGCCGCCGAGAGTGCCAGAATTAGAGGCACCGCGAAGAACGAGAACACGGCGGCTGCCAGCAACGTGCGGAATCCAGCGACCCAAAAAGAAGCTCCGGCGCGGCGGCTGAGCCAGAAAGCGCTAAACAAAAAAACGAACGATAAGGGAAACATCGCCGCTTTCGCTAAATAACCGAGTCCGAGCAATACGCCAAACCCCGCGAACACCAGCCAATTGCACCGCCCGCGCCGGATGCGAAACAGCAGCGCGGTGGCCAAATACACAAGCACCGCAAGGCACAGGTCCGGCGTTACCCACACCGGGCCCAGCCAATAGTAACTGGCCCAGAGAAAGAAGATGCATCCCCAAATCCATACCGTCCGCGGCGAAACCGGCAGACACCTCTTTGCTGATTCGCTCGCAGCTTTCCGCTCCAGAATCAACTCTTTCAAGAACAGCTCAAAGGAGGCGAAGCTCCCGATGTATACGACAAGATTCAGCAGATGCGCCAGCGTGAATTCCCACTGCACGGGCGGATGGAAGCCACGAAAGACAAGACTCAGAAGAAATGGATAGAGGGGACTCCAGTAAGAGTTGACAATTTGGTGCAAGCCTCCGCGCGCCGTGGCCCAGGCTATTTCGATATAGGAAATGCTGTCGGGGGACACGTCGTTGCGCCGCGCCCACACATTCAACAGTCCCAATACCAGCACCACAGACCAAGAAAGCGTATGAGGATAGGGGTTGCGCGGCGTGGCTACCGGGGAAGGTGGGTCCTGATGTTCCTCCTGCGAGCCTCGCAGTTGATGCACTCTTCCTCCGCCACAATGATACCAACCAGCCCGCCGAGAAGATTATGTCAGGATTCCTGCCCGCAGAGCTAACCGAACTACTGTGGGCGGATCACACGCGTGCTTGCTTTCACAGCTTGCGTCCCACAAACGTGCTGACGCCATACGTCTTTCGGAGTATCTGCCCCGTTTCAATCGCCGGCCACAACATTCTGTCGATCACCGACGCGGGCGAATAGACAGCGTACTTGAGCGCGGTCACCAGCCCGCCTTGCAGATGATTCACATACCGGAACTCTTTGCTCGTCATCGGCACATCTTCATAGCGGTACTTTTTCCACAGCAGTTTCGTCCGCACCATGAATGCCAGCCAATTGTAGGGCGCCAACTTGTATATGCTGCGGCCATTATCTTCTTTCTCGAGCGCGAATCCGGTTTTCTCCAGGTATTGCCGCACTGTTCTCCGCGTAAAGAAGTACAAGTGCCGCGGAACGTCCTCGCAGAAAAGATTCCGCGAAGCCACGCTCTCGAAATTCTGCACCAAAAACACGAACAACCCGCCTTTCTTGACCACCGCGGAAGCTTTTCTGAATTGCGCCATCGGATCGTGCACGTGTTCGAGCACCGCCCAGGCCGTTACTGCGTCGTAGGTCGGCTCGTTCACGGGAATGTCCTGAAATTCCTGCGTGTGTACTCGAAAATCTTTGATTCTGTCCGACGATTCCGAAATCTCCACGCCTTCGACATCCCATCCCCGTGCCGCCATGAACCGCGGAAAGTCCCCGTTTGCGCAGCCCACGTCCAATATTTTCCGGCGCTCGTTTTCCCCCTCCAGTTGGTTCAGAAAACTGGCTTGCGCCGTGAACCGCCTCCGCAGATAGCCCTCATGGCTCTTCGTCGGTGGCGTCCGGTAATACTCCGCCGGATAATATTTTTGCATTTCTGCGATCGTCGGTCTCGGATTCACGAATCCCAGCCCGCACTCGTCACATTCGACCACCGTGAAGAATTCTTCCCGAGAATAGCGTCGGTCCGGCATCGCATACACCGCCGTCTGCCGTTCGGACCCGCACAAATTGCAAGCCACCGTTTCCAAGTGTCCTCGTGGTTTCTGTCGCTGGTTTTTTGTTTCCTGATTCCAGACCTTCCGCGTACCGTCGTCCAAACGTAAAAAAGGGGCGCGCCGCCATCTACTACGCAGCACGCCCCAGTATTTTCAAACTCCCATCAAGCCAGGTGCCGCTCCAGCGCCTTGGTGATCTGCTCCTTCGGCACTGCTCCCACAATCTGCTCGACGACCTGCCCATTCTTGAACAGCAGTAACGTTGGGATTCCCTGCACGCGGTAGCGCCCCGCTGAATTCATCGCTTCGTCGACATTCAACTTCATCACCTTGAGTTTGCCCGCATAGTCGTGGGCGATCTCCGCCACTGTCGGCGCCAACATGTGGCACGGACGGCACCATTCCGCCCAGAAATCCACCATCACCGGTTGCGAATTGCTGGCCGTCAAAACCTCGGCTTCAAAATTTCCATCGGTTGCTGACTGAATTGAATTGTCTGCCATATTCTTTGTCCTCAGCGGTTTGGCCGCCTCCGGCCGGCCGCTGCTCTTCTCTCCTTATGCGATTTAATTAGATGTTCCAGCAGGCTTTTGGTTTCGTGCGGCCTGTCCCGAGCCTCGAGCGCCTTGCCCTGACCTCTTGGGAGCCTGCTCTGTGCCTTGCGGCGTCTGTCCCGCCTCGCCCCCGGCCTGTCCCGAGCTTCGAGGGACTTGCTGCAAGTCTTGCGTGGGTTCTCCCGTGGCCTGTGCAACCGTTCCGGAACTCTGCGCGAGTGGGGACAATCCTTGTGCGGCTTGTCCTGCTTGTAGCGAGTTTCGAGGGGAGCCTCGCACGGCTCGCGCTGCCTCATACAGCTTCGCATACTCAGCCGCGGCCGTCTTCCACGAAAAATCCTTCGTCATCCCATTTAATTGGATGCGTTTCCAGATTCGCTCGTCCATGTAGTGGTGCAACGCCTGCCGAACCGCAAACAAAAGAGCCTCCCCGGTATACTCCTTGAACTTGAAGCCGGTCCCTGTCCCATGTTCCACGTCGAACGGCTCGATGCTGTCGTCCAACCCACCCGTGGCTCTCACAATCGGCACCGTACCATACTTCAAGCTGTACATCTGATTCAACCCCGAAGGTTCGTACCGCGAAGGCATCAGGAACATATCGGACCCCGCCTCCACCTTGTGCGCCAGCGTGTTATCGTACGCGATCTTCAAGCCCACGCGTCCTGGATACGCCGCCACTAGCGCCCGGAACAAATCTTCATATTTTTTCTCGCCAGCCCCAAGCACCACCACCGCCAAATCCTCGCGCATCAATTCATGCGCTTTTTCCGCGATCAAATCGAACCCCTTTTGATCCGCAAACCGCGACACGATTCCGATCAGCGGCCGGCTCAAGTGCTCCGCCGGCAATCCAAACACTTCCAGCAAATCCTGCTTGCACACCTGCTTCCCGCTCAAATCACTTGCCGAATACTTCGCCGCGACCAGCTTGTCTTTCTCCGGATTCCACGCCGAATAATCCACGCCATTCAAAATTCCCACTAGCCGGTCCGCCCGCCCTCGCACAACGCCTTCCAACCCATAACCATATTCCTTCGTTTGTATCTCCTGCGCATATCTCCGGCTGACCGTCGTCAAAAAATCCGAATAAATCAATCCGCCCTTCAGCAGGTTCACGCTTCCGAAAAATTCAATCCCTGCCGGATGAAACAAGACTTCCGGGAGTCCCACGCGTTCAAGCACGCTCTTGGGAAACTGCCCGTGATACCCCATGTTGTGAATCGAGAAAACCACTGGAATGTCTTTCACCACCGGATCATCGCCATACGACGTCCGCAGCAGCACCGGCACCAGCGCCGTCTGCCAGTCATGGCAATGAAGCACGTCTGGTGGCCAGACGTGCTTGGCCACTTCAATCGACGCGCGGCAGAACTCCGCGTACCGCTCCGGGTTATCCGGATAATCCCCTGTCTTACTGCCGTACAATCCATCGCGGTCGAAATACTCCGCATCTTCCACGAAAAAATACCGCACGCCGTTCAAGACCGTGCCATCGGCAATCGCCGGGAATCGCAGCCGCGTCCCGCCCATCGGAATCGTCAGGCTCGGCATCACTACTGCCGTCGCCTTCGTCTCGCGGTAGCGCGGCAACACCACCGCCACCTCGTGGCCCAGTGCCACAAGCGCCTTCGGCAGCGCCTCCACCACGTCTGCCAGGCCGCCCGTCTTCGAAAACGGCAGCCCCTCCGATGCCACAAACAAAATTCTCATGAATCGCCCAACGATCACTCCACAGCCATTTTACGCTAACGGAGCGCCGTAGGCGCGCCAGAAGTTAGCCCAGCCCGCTTGCCCTGAGAGGAGTCGAAGGGTAAGCGCTGGGAACGCCTTTGCCTCGTACGCTTTTTAGCTATTTCTTCGCGTACTTTTTCACATCCATCGTGAATTCCGCCCCATAGATATTTCCCGCAGCATCCGTTGCAACACCTTCCGATGCCGTGGAGTCCGCAGAGGGCGGATAGGGCGTGGCATCGGGCACGAAGTATTTTACAACGCCGTCTTTTGCGCTCCCGATGCGAATGCCCCGCCGACAGCCTGGGTTGTATCCGTAGCCTTCCTCGCCGCCGCGGGATTCCGAATCGGCCACGTACAGCACATCGTTCCTGTCAATGAAGATCCCGCTCGGCCGGCCGAACTGCTTCCACTCGGCGATAAAACGGCCGTCTTGGTCGAAAATCTGGACACGGTTATTCTGGCGGTCGCCCACAAAAAGGCGTCCCTTGGAGTCGAACGCCAAAGTATGCGGGCAATCGAATTCGCCGATTCCCGTTCCTTTCTTCCCCCAAGTCTTGATGAATTTTCCGTTCTTATCGAATTTCATGATGCGCGCGTTGGCAGTGGGGGCACGGCCGTGGCCGTCGGCTACGAAGATGTCGCCGTTGGGAGCGACAGCAACCTCGGTCGGCTGATCAAATGTGTCTGTACCGGGTCCAGCCACACCGGCCTTGCCGAGGGTGAGCAAGAGCTTGCCATCAGGGTTGAATTTGAAAACCTGCTGGCCCCTGCCGTCTTTCAAGCCATTATCGGCGATCCACAGGTTGCCATCCTTGTCCACGGTGATCTTGTGGGGGCTCACGAACATCCCATGAGCAAATCCCTTGAGAAACTTGCCGGAGGGATCGAATTCGAGGATCGGGTCGAGTGGTGAATCGGCGCAGTTCGTTCCTTGCGATCCGGAAACGCCGCACCGATCGATAGCCCAGATGTTGCCATCCGAACCAATGGCGATCCCAGCTGTCGATCCCCATTTTCTTCCGTTCGGGAGTTGGCCCCAGCTCACGCCCGGGCGATAGGGATTCGGGAGCTCGTTGGGAGCACCCAGCGGCGATACGCGAGGCGCCTGCGCGATAGCGCTGCCCGACGCCTGACCGGCAGCGCTTTCGGGCGCTTGCGCCATAGCACTTGAATACAGTTGTCGCGCGCTCGCGGTTTCGTGCATTTGCCGAGTTTCTCGCCACTCGTCACTCGCCACTCGCCACTTTCCTCTTTCGCCCGACACTCCTCCCACAATTACCGCCGTTGCGATCACCAAGGAAGCAAAGCAATTCACAGACGAAATCGTCACAGGTCTGAAGGACATCGGAATCTCTCTTTTCTCTTCTATCCGACGTGTTTTGCGCGGTCCCAAGCCGAGTCAAAGAAACAGACCGGACCCTCGCACGACTCAATTTATGAACTGGGATTCGCGTTTTGCTGCAAAGCCCACCGCCAACTTACAACTGACCGTCCGCAAATGCAATCCTCGCTCGGTAACGCCATCCCTTTCGCGCTTTTCGCGTCCCGGTGGTTGTTATCGGTAAGGCCGGCATCTGCTCTTCGTTTTTCCAATTTCTAGAAGCTGAGGAGCGAAGGTCCCGACCCCGTCGGGACGTTCAGACGAGCTTTTCATCAGCCCTGCTACACTGTTCCACCCATGGCACGCCAACGCCTCGGCCAACACTTCCTCGCCGATCTCCACTGGCGCGAAGAGATCGCCCGCGCCATTCGCGTTTCGCCGCACTCCACCGTCCCGCTCCCGAGGGAAGATCAGCATTGCTGGATCGAAATTGGAGCCGGGCATGGTGAAATCACCCAGCACCTGCTCGCCACCGGCGCTCCCGTCCACGCCATCGAAATCGACCCGGCATTCATCGCGGGACTTCGCCGCCTGGCAAAACAATTCCCCAATCTCACTGTCGTCTCCGGCGACGTTCTCGAAACGGACATCGCTGCGATCGCTTCCGGCCGCCGCGTCCGCGTCTACGGCAATCTCCCCTATTACATCACCTCGCCGATTCTTCATCACCTCTTCAACTTCGCCGACTTCATCGACGAAATTCACGTCGTCATTCAGGCCGAAGTGGCTCACCGCCTCGCCGGCCAGCCCGGCACACGCGATTACGGCTACCTCTCCGTGGTCACCCAGTTCTATACGCGCCCCGAATTCGTTTTCGAAGTTCCGCGCGGCGCATTCAATCCTCCGCCGGAAGTTACTTCCGCCCTCCTCACACTTCGCCTGCCCGGCGAACGCGCAAAGCTCGAGCTCGGCTCCAGCGTGGCTTCAAAGGAAAACGTGCAGGCAAACTCTTCCCGCGATGCCGAAACTCGTTTCCTGGATTTTGTGAAATTATGTTTCTCGAAGAAGCGCAAGACTCTCGTCAACAATCTGCGGTCTCTCGCCAAACCCGACGGTGTCCGCGAAGCCCTCACCTCGCTAAGTCTCCGCCCCGACGCTCGCTCCGAGCAACTCTCGGTTTCCCAACTCGCCGCTCTTCACGCTGCGTTGGCTGGTACGCGATGAATGTGCGCTCCCTCAACACCTTCTGTAGCTTGCTCACCAGGCTCGCTGGCCGTCATCCCGAGCGAAGCGAGGGATCTGCTTCTTCCCAAGCAACCAAAGTTACAATAGGATTTTGGTATCCGGGTTCTTTGCCGTCAGGAGAGAATTTCGGTTTCCTTTTTTACTGCCGCTACTAGCCGGTCCGGATAGTCACTCATGATTCCGTCAACTCCCGCCGCCATCAGCATGCGCATGTGCGCGGGATGATTCACCGTCCAGCAGACGATCTGCAAATCTTTCTTCTGAACTTCCGCGATCATCGCCGGCGTCACCAGATCGCCGCGCACTACCAACTGACGCGCGCCTATTTCCACAGCTTTATCGATCGGTTTTTCAATTTGCCCGTCGTACAGAAGCCCGGTCATCAGCGTTGGCTCGATCTTCCGCAAATTCAGCACGATCCCTGGATCGAAGCAAATCACCACCGTGCGCGGTATTTCTCCCGATTCACGCAGCGCGCCCACCAACGCGTGCTCTCCGCCCCACGTGCCGTCTGGCTTCAGCTCCATATAAAAGACCACGTCGTTCTTTTTGGAAAATTCGAGGAGCTCTTCCAGCATGGGGATCCGCTCCCCGCCAAATTCGCTTCCGAACCACGAGCCGGCATCCAGACGCCGCAGCTCCGCGAGCGTCATATCATGCACGGCGCCCTGTCCGTTCGTGGTGCGATTCACGGTGGCATCGTGGATGGCCACGAAGTGCGCATCGCGCGAGAGATGCAAATCCGTCTCGATAAACGTCGCGCCGAGCGCAACGGCTTTCTTAAACGCCGCCATGGTATTCTCCGGCGCGTGCCCCGATGCTCCGCGATGCCCAATCACCAGCACTCAGCTACTCCCCTCACCCCATGCATATCTTTTGTCCAACACCGCTGCCCTCAAAAAGTTTCGCATAAAACCCTGTGGTTGTTGTGTCCGTTCTTGAAAACATGCTAACACCTCCTCTGGGCACGAAACCGTGCATCCACTGCCGTGCTTCTTGAATCTAAATACTTGGAACAAGAAAGGGCGAAAGGACTAGCATCCGGGAGGTAAATATGAAAAAGGAACTCCGGGCCCTGTTTGTAATGGCGTTGCTTACCGCACCTTATATGGGTATGCCTCTTGCGTATCAGGTGGAAGGCGACAAAGTGACTCTGTATGGCCAAGTAACTCGGCCAACTTTGAAGTCCGATGCCGAGTCCGCCGTAAAGAGCATCGAGGGAGTCACGACGGTTGTGAACAACATCGAGGTTCTTCCATTGTCGCCGATGGATGACCAGCTCCGCCGCGCCGTGTACCGCGCCCTCTACGGCGACCCCGGCCTCTCGCGCTACTCGGTCCAGGCGGTGCCGTCCATCCATATCATCGCGAAAAACGGCAACGTCACGCTGGAAGGCGTGGTAGACACCGAAGGCGATAAGAACCTTGCGAACCTGCGCGCCAACGGCGTTCCCAATGTATTTTCGGTGAAGAACAATCTGGTCGTCGCAGGCAACGGCAAGTAATCTTTCGTCGGTAAAAAACAGTCTATCGCCACGCGCGACGGCAAATAATTTTTCGAATGCTCGGAGCCGCACTAAGCGGCCCCGGTCCCCTCGCCTTTTTGCATTTGCCGAGAGATCCGCCGCGCGGTTTCTTTCAGCGCTTCGATGATTCGCGGCATGCTGGCCTCCTCTGTTTGCGCCAATGTGCCACTAGCGCCGAGCGCCGCGGTCACATTTCCCATAGTGTCAAAGACGGGGGCGCCGAGGCACCGCGCGCCCAGACTATTTTCCTCATCATCCACGGCGTATCCCAACTGCTTGATGTGCTCGAGTTCCGCAATGAGCCGCGCAATGGAGGTGATGGTTTTCGGCGTTCTCTTTTTCAGGCCCTGCTGCTTCACAATGTTTTCGATCGCGTGTCTGGGCAGCCAGGCCAGCAGGCATTTCCCGACGCTGGTGGAATGCAAAAACATGCGGCGTCCCACCCAGGTATTCACCCTGAAGAATCCTGGCGCTTCCACTTTTTCAATGTAGACCGCTTCGCCTTGATCCAAGACCGCCAGGTGCACGGTCATGCGAATCTTTTCGCCGAGTATCCTCATGAAGGGAAGCGCGATGTCGGCGATGTCCAGGTTGGCCTGCGCGTCGCCGCCGAGACTCAGAATTTTCAAGCCCAGCCGATACCGCCCGGTTTCCGCTTCGCGGCGAAGATAGCTGCGTTTTTCGAGGGTTCGAAGGATGTAGCTGGCGGAGCTCTTGGGTATTCCGAGTTTGCGGCTGATTTCCGCGTTCGTTAGTCCATCGCGGCGCTGCGCGGCGGCTTCCAAAATATTCAGGGCGCGATCGACGGCGATGGCGGGGCTGGCGTCTGAAACCGGCATGGGTGTCTCCTACAAGTTTCCGTTATGTCCGCAGTATAGAATACATGTTCAGGATATTGAACAGACACTTGCAACTATTGGGGGGGCTCCGGGTATCAATGGATCAGGAGGGTTGAACAGATGTTCAATATATTGAACATTGTCGCGAAGCTGAGAAATTACTCGCCATTGGTGTGCAAATTTCTCGACAAGGTGACCAAGTTCTTCCACGGCTCCCCGGCGGCTTCGGAGCGCCGCTCTTATCTTCTTGAACAGCTTGGCCTTAGAAACGGCCGTCTGGGGGCAATTGGCCTCCCAATTGCCCTATCTATCCAGCCGGCCCTGATTCACTTTGATAAAGGAAGGGGATAAGGCAAGTCATGGTAGCTGTTACGACGAAACCGAATCCGTCATTGGAGCCCCTGCCCTTCTCGAATCGCGTCTTGCCGGCCAATTCCACCCCAGAGGATTTCGATCCCGCTCGCGATCTCCCCGAGGAATTCCTCGAATTTCTGGCACCGCTGCATGCCGCACTTACGCTGCGACAGCGCGCTTTGGTCGCCCGCCGCGATTACGCCTTAGCCGAAGCACACGCCGGCAAGCTTCCCGATTATCTGCCGCCTTCGGTGGCCACAACGAATTCGTGGCGTGTTGAGCTTCCGACGTGGTGCGCGGATCAACGGAACCAGATGACTGGGCCCGCCGACGACGCCGACCTCGTTGTGAAAATGCTGAATTCCGGCGCTCCTGGCGTGATGCTCGACCTGGAAGACTCCACTGCCAACGCCTGGGAGCACAACTCTCGCGGCATCAAGAACATTCTCGAAGCGCTCGCCGGCCGGCTCACGTACTTCGACCGCAAGCGCAACAAGACCGTGGGGATCAATTCGAGCTCGACGGTCATTTTCACGCGGCCCCGTGGATTGCATTTGCACCAAGCGGGAGTTCTACCGGGGGAATTACTTCCGGCTGCGCTCTTCGACGTTGCGATGGTGGCTTACCAGGCGGACTTCAGCGCGCTGAAGCATCCTCTTTGCATTTATATTCCCAAATCCGAATCCGCCGACGAGGCGCGGTGGTGGCGTGACCTGTTCCAGATGATTGCGCGGCTCAAGGGCCTGCCGACGAACGCCATCAAGTGCATGGCGCTGGTGGAATCGCATCCGCTGGCTTTTCAAATGGAAGAGTTTGCGTGGAATCTTCGCGACCACATTGTGGGTCTGAATTTGGGCCGCTGGGATTACATGGCCAGCTTGATTCATTTCAATATTGAAAATCCCGAGTGGGTTTTGCCTGACCGCAACACCATTCCGCACAACGTTTCGTTTTTCCAGAATTTGCGCAATCTTCTGCCGGACATCTGCCACAAACACGGGTTGCTGGCAATCGGCGGGATGACCGCTCTTTACCCCAGCCGCGAAGATGCGGAACTGAACGCGCGTGCGCTCAAGGTCCTTGCCGAAGACAAGAAGAACGAAGCGAACTCGTTGATGGACGGCGCTTGGACGGGGCATCCCGATCAAAACGAAATTGCCGTGAGCCAATTCCCTGCTCCGAACCAGCTTCAGGCGCGGCCGTCGAATGGCAACGCACATTCCGATCTGCGGCCGCTTCCCACGGGAATCGGCCGGCGCACGCTGGCCGGAACGCGCGCGGCGGTGCGGACCGTGATTCGTTATCGCAACGGAGTGCTGAACGGCAAGGGCGCAAGTCTTCTCGATGGGTATATGGAGGACCTCGCCACCGATCGCATCTACCGCTTGATGATTTCTCAACGCTTGAGGCATTCGGACAGAGTGGAGATTCTAGGTGAGGCAGGCTTGCCCATTCGACACACGCCGGAATTGATTCGCGATCTGTTTGACGAAGAACTCGGCCGTTTATTGCAGGAAACGGGCGCCTCTAATGATCCCGTCGTCACGGCAACGCTCCGGGAGGCACGGGCGGTCAGTGAAGAGATGATTCGGCGCGAGGAGTTCAATCCGGCGTGAGATGAGTTTTCAGTTGCGAGAAGCAGTCGTAAGCAGCGGAAGAAAACGAAAGAGCAAGGAGAAACTGATGTCATCGAATGGAACAAACGGGGCGAATGGTAACGGGAACGGCCACAAGCATCACGCGCTCAATCACTGGAGCAGCGATCCCCGCTGGTCGGGCATCACGCGTCCTTACTCTTACTCCGACGCAAGTCGCCGCTGACGGCAATACCGCGGGCGACGTGTATCCGGATCAGAGTCTCTATCCTTGCGATTCGGCACCGAACCTCGTGAAGCGCATCAATCGAGCGCTGTTGCGCGCGGATCAGATCGAATCGGCGGAAGGAAAGAAGTCCGGGACGTATTGGTTTGCGCCGATCGTCGCGGACGCAGAGGCTGGCTTTGGCGGGTCGCTGAACGCTTATGAACTGATGAAAGCGATGATTGAAGCGGGCGCCGCGGGCGTGCACTTCGAAGATCAACTTTCATCCGCGAAAAAATGCGGGCATTTGGGTGGCAAGGTCGTGGTGCCTACCCGTGAATTCATCGAGAAGCTCGTCGCCGCGCGTCTTGCTGCGGACGTTTGCGGAGTGCCGACGATTCTCATCGCTCGCACGGACGCCAACTCTGCTGGCTTGTTGCTGTCCGACGCGGACCCGCGTGACCGCGAATTCATCTATGGCGAGCGCACACCGGAAGGCTTTTATCAGTATCGTGGCGGCATCGACGCGGCTATCGCGCGGGGTCTTGCTTACGCGCCGTACGCCGATATGCTGTGGTGCGAGACTTCCACCCCGGATCTCGCGGAGGCGAAGAAATTCGCCGACGCCATTCATGCGAAATTCCCCGGCAAACTACTGGCTTACAATTGCTCACCGTCGTTCAACTGGAAGAAAAAACTTGACGATGTAACCATCGCCAACTTCCAGCAGGAACTTGGCAAGATGGGCTACAAATTCCAGTTCGTGACATTGGCGGGATTTCACGTGCTGAATATGTCTATGTTCCACCTCGCGCGAGGCTACTCGCAGGCTGGCATGACGGCGTATTCGAAATTGCAGCAGGAAGAATTCGCCGCGCAGGAACTCGGCTATCGCGCGGTGACGCACCAACGCTTCGTCGGCACCGGCTACTTCGACGAGATCACCCAGGTCGTTTCGAGCGGCAACTCTTCCACCACGGCCCTGGCCGGTTCCACGGAAGCCGCACAGTTTCACGGCGCCGTACCGGCTGCGCCCTCGAACTTACACTCGACAGAAGCACAAGCCTGACGATCGGCTCGTTCAAGAAAATCCTCATAGGGCGGGATTTATTCCCGCCCTTTTCATTTGGAAAAATGGCTTTGTCCCAGGAAGGTCGTTGACCCTGTCGCCTTGCGCAACTACACTTTGCGCGAATCCGGGCTGGGGGGTCTTCCAATGCGGAAATCTGCGTTTTTTTTCTTAGCTTTGGTTGCGACTGTAATCTGCGCGTTTGCGGAGCAGAAAACGCCGAGCGGCGAAAAGAGCGGACAGGTCATTCTCCGATGGCTGGGGACCGCCGGATGGGAAATCAGCGACGGGACAACAGTCATCCTGATTGATCCCTATATTTCACGGATTTATGGGCCACAGCCACCAGGCAGAACACCGTACGCGCGTACTCCGGGAGACACGCGGCCACTGCGTGGGTGGGATGATGTCGCGACGCCGGACGTAGCGGCCATCGGCGCACACGTCCAACGAGCGGATTTTGTTCTCGTCACCCACACGCATTACGACCATGTCCTGGATGTTCCTCAAATCGCACTCAAGACTCATGCCACGGTAGTCGGTACAGAGAGCACCGAGAATGTGCTGCGTGCTTATAAGGTTCCCGAAGAGCAACTCATTACCGTGCGCGGCGGGGAGGACTACGAGTTCGGGGCTTTTTCTCTCAAGGTGATTCCGAGCCTCCACAGCCCATTGGACGGCAAGCATTATTTCAGCTCCGAAAAAGCCCCTGAAGGCATGAAGGCTCCGTTAACGCTACGGCAAATGCACCCTGAGGGAGGCACGCTGGCCTACCTGATTCGATTCCGCGGCCATCAGATTCTCGCGTTTGGCGGGATGAACTACATCGAGCGCGAAATTGAAGGATTGGAACCGGACGTCGTTCTGGTGGGAGCGGCAGGTTCTCGGAAGGAAAATTACGACTACTCCGGCAGGCTCATGCGAGCGCTGCATTTTCCGGCGCTGCTACTGCCCACGCACTGGGACAATTTTACGGCCCCGTTTGGGGCCTCTCAACAGGCATCGATCGACGCGCTGCAATCTTTTCTGGAGGAAATCAAAGCGGCTTCCCCGAAGACAAAGGTCATTACACCAAAATATTTTGAGGCGATTCCACTGGATATGACTGCGCAGTAAGTCCGCTGAAAAGCAATCTGGTCAGATTAAACGCTGGGCCAATCCTGGCCGTCGGGATAGGAGCGGCGTTTCGGGAGCGTGGGGACGAATCCCACGGTCTTGGCATTGGTCATCACGGCTTGAAAAGCTTCCTGGAAGGCATCCATTTCCGGTTGGGTGCCCACGGTG
>WNFI01005637.1_pt1 | contig 16501 bp, 12 predicted proteins | sample 5400471 | NCBI WGS metagenome assembly WNFI01 (sample SAMN13153348, study PRJNA577476) | soil metagenome | isolation source: 100 cm saprolite on Douglas fir-dominated hillslope | place: USA:California | collected 2013-09-17 | reverse complement strand
TATCTGATACGCTTTGGAGTTCGCCATGCGCAAAGCCGTAGTAGCTGTGCTTGTTTTGACCGGCGTCATTCTGGTCGCCGATGAGAGCGGTGTTTTCGCTCTTCTGAAGAGCAACGTGAGGATTGGCAAGCAAAGCGAGGGCCTCTATCTGCTGCCAACGAATCAGTTGCTGCATCCGTGGGGCGAACAGGCGGCCATCAAGGGGCGGCCGGTGGATCTGGCCTTTGATTCGCGGAAGCACCTGCTCGCGGTGCTCAATTCGCGCAACGTGCTGCTGATGGACGGCACGAGCGGCGCGCGCATGGCCGAGGTGAAGGCGCATACTTCGCAGGCCGGCATCGCGTTTCGCCCGGGCGCTCGCGAGCTGTGGGCCAGCGAAACGGGAGAAAGAGGCCCGGACGCGCTGCTGATCCTGCAGTTGTCGGAACTGGGGGCTGTAACGAAGACGGAGCGGATGCCGCTGCCGAAGCATCCGGTGCCAGTGGGCATTGCGTTTTCGGCTGATGGGAAGACGGCTTACGTGGCTTTCAGCCGCGGGAACACGCTGGCCTTGATCGATGCAGATGCGCGTAAGGTAACGCGGCAGGTGGCCGTAGGGATCGCGCCGTTCGGCGTGGTGGCGTCGCGCACGCACGTGTTCGTCACCAATCGCGGCGGGCGGCGGTCGGTGAAGTCGGATAAGGTGTCTCCTTCGAGCGGCTCCATGGTGGCGACAGATCCAGAGACGGGCTCGTCGGTTTCGGGAACGGTGACGGCGATCGACGCTGGGGATTTTTCGACGCGCGAAGTGCCGGTTGGCCTGGCGCCATCCGCGCTGGCGCTGAGTCCCGATGAGAAGATGCTGGCGGTGGCGAACGGCCATTCGGATTCGATTTCGCTGGTAGAAACAAGCAGTCTGCGCGCCACGGAGTTGAAGATTGAAACCTGGCCGGAAGGCACGCTGGGCAGCCAGCCGGTGGCCACGGCGTTCGCGCCGGACGGGCAGACGATCTACGTGGCGTGCGGGGGCAACAACGCTATCGCCATCGCGCGCCCGCAAGGGCAGGGGTGGAAATTGGCAGGTGCGCTGCCGACGGGGTGGTTTCCTTCGAGCGTGGCCGTGGATAGCGACGGCGCGCTGCGCGTAATCAACATCAAAGGCGTGGGGAACACAGCGGCGCCAAACGGTGCGTTCAATTCGCTGCAGTTTGAGGGCTCTCTGGCAAGAATTCCGGCGCCCGCGGAGGCGCAGATTGCGGCGGGCACGCGCGAAGTCCGGGCCGCCAACAGCCCGCGCTTCGAGCCTTTGGGCGGCGTGGCCAATCTCTCGTCACTCGGCATCCGGCACGTGTTTTTCATCATCAAGGAAAACCGGACGTACGATCAGGTGCTCGGAGACATCGCCAAGGGCAACGGCGATCCCAAGCTATGCGTCTACGGGCGCGAGATCACACCGAATCACCACGCGCTGGCGGAACGCTACGTGCTTCTGGATAATTTTCATACCGGCGGCGCCATCAGCTTTGACGGCCACCAGTGGCTGATGCAGGCGTTCGTCAGCGATTACGTGGAGCGCGCCTTTGCCGGGTCGCCGCGCGGGTATGCCTGGAACATGAGCGATGCGCTTACCGTTTCTCCGGCGGGATTTTTCTGGCAGTCGGCGAAGAAACCGCTGGATGTGCGCGTTTACGGCGAGTTCAGCCTGCCGGCGCGCTGGAACCCCGCCACGCAAAATACGGTGGATATGAACGAGCGCGATGAGCTCAGCTGGGGCGATTACTGGAAGCACTATAAGGAGGGGACTTGGCGCAGCGTGGTGGGAGAACACAGCGGCGTGCCGGCGCTGGCGAAGATTCTGAGTCCCAGTTACCCTCACAACTCGACCAGTATTCCCGATCAGATTCGCGCCGAGGAATATCTGCGTGAACTCGCAGGGCGCGAGAAGAGCGGCAAGATGCCGAACCTTTCCGTCATTACTTTGGATGAGGATCATACCAACGGCACGAGCCCGGGCTCGGCGACGCCGCGCGCCATGGTGGCGGATAACGATCTCGCGCTCGGCCGCATCGTGGAAGGCATTTCGAAAAGCCGTTTCTGGCCGCAAAGCCTGATTCTGGTGGTGGAGGATGACGCGCAGGACGGCTGGGATCACGTGGACGGGCACCGCACGGTGGCGCTGGCGATCGGACCGCACATACGCCGCGGCGTGGTGGACTCGAACTTCTACACGCACACCGGCCTGGTGCGCACCATCCAGGACATTTTCGAGATTCCGGCGCGCACGCGTTACGCATCGAACGCGCGGGCGATGACTAGCGTGTTTACGCCGGACGCCGACCTGACGCCGTACAAGTGCCTGCCGGCGCGCGTCGCGCTAGATGAGATGAACCCGCCGCTGGCGTCGCTCAAAGGGAAACCGCTTTGGGCGGCGCGGCAATCGCTGGCCATGAACTGGTCGCGTCCCGACGATATTCGCGCGGATGTGCTCAACCGGATTCTGTGGTGGAATGCGAAAGGATTCGAGACTCCGTATCCGGGGAAATAAACGGGTGCGCGATTAGGCGTCGGCGCGTCTCACCGTCGGAGCGTCCAGTACTTCACGAAGCTTTTTGGCCAAGTCGTCGGGCGCAAAAGGCTTTTGCAGCAGGTACACATTCGATTCGAGCACACCGTGATGGGCCAGCATGTCGTCGGTGTAGCCGGAAATATAAAGGACTTTCAATGTGGGCCGAAGCGCTTTCAATCGCTCGGCCAGTTCGCGCCCGCTCATTTGGGGCATGATGACGTCGGTCAGCAGCAGATCGATCGCGTTCTGATGTTGCGCGAAGATTCGGACGGCGTCGGCGCCATTGCTGGCTTGGTGAATTTTGTAACCGAGACGGCGCAGCATCTCGTGAACCAGTTGGCGCACGCCCAGCTCGTCTTCCACCAACAAAATGGTTTCAGTACCGGAGCGTACGGGGCGTTCGCCAACAGTGGATGGCGCGAGCTGCGTGGGGTCGGTAATTCTGGGCAGGTAAATGTTGAAGATGGCGCCGCGGCCGGGTTCGCTCTCCACCACGATTTCACCGCCGCTCTGCTTCACGATGCCATAGACCGTCGAAAGCCCGAGGCCGGTGCCTTTACCAGTCTCTTTCGATGTATAGAACGGCTCGAAAAGATGGACCATGATCTCCGCGTCCATTCCTTTGCCGGTGTCGGCGACAGTGAGCCTCACGTACGAGCCCGGCCGCACGTCCGCATGTACGCGTGAGGAGCGCCGCACGTCCACGTTGCTGGTGCGGATAGAGAGCTTGCCGCCTGCGGACATCGCATCGCGTGCGTTGACCGCCAAGTTCATGATCACTTGCTCGAGCTGGCCGGCGTCGGCCTTGACGCTGCCGATTCCGGGGCTAAGCACGGTCTCGAGCTCGATGTGCTCGCCAATCACGCGGCGCAGCATACGGTCCATGTTGGCGACGAGTGCGTTCAAATCCAGAACCTTCGGCTGGATGACCTGGCGGCGGCTGAAGGCCAGCAGCTGGTTGGTGAGACTGGTGGCGCGGCTGGCCGCTTTCAGCACTTCTTCCACGCAACTGTGCAGGGGATCGTCGTGCGGCAGATCGCGCATGATCATGTGGCCGTAACCGGAGATCACAGTGAGCAGATTGTTGAAGTCGTGCGCGACGCCGCCGGCCAGCCGCCCGATGGCTTCCATTTTTTGCGATTGCCGTAGCTGATCCTCCAGCTGACGGCGTTCGGTAATGTCGACGCCGACGCCGCCGATGAACTGGACTTCGTCGTGCTCGTCCAGAATGGGAAACCGGTAAATCAGCCAGTGATGCACGGCGTGCTTGTGCGGCACCGGGTCGACGGTCTCGACGAGAGCCTTGGTGCGGATCACCTGGCGATCGTTGGATACGAAGCGGTCGGCGTACTCGACCGGCCAGACCTCATGGTCGGTCTTTCCAAGAAAGTCTTCCGGATCGAGTTGAAAGAGTCCCTGAGCAGCATCGTTGTAGTACACGTAATGGCCTTCACGGTTCTTCATGAAGGCCACGCCGGGCAGATGGCGCATGAAGGCGGCGAAGCGCTGCTGGCTCTGCTTCAGGGCTTCACGGGATTTCTTTCTCTCGGTAATGTCGAACGAAGTGCCGATGATGGTGGCGCCGCCGGCCTCATCTTCCACGAGATTCAGGTTAGTGAGTATCCAGGCGGGTGTACCGTCCTTTTGGCGGAAGCAGATTTCCTCTTTGGTGAGGGCCTTCCGCTCGTGCAACCGCCCGAGAATCGCGCCGCGGTCCTCCGGTTGGCAGTAGAACGCATGCACGTTAAGGGACGTCACCTCTTCGCTGGCGTCGTAACCCAGCATCTTGGCGAAGGCTTCATTGCACTCGAGAACGCGGCCGTCGAGAGCCGTGCGCAAAATGCCCGCGAGGTTTTTCTCGAACAGCAGGCGATACCGCCCTTCCGAAGCGCCCAGCGCCTGCTCGGCCTGCTTGCGCTCGGTCACGTCGCGGTAGATGGCGATCGCGCCGTTCGGATTGCCTGTTTCGTCGGCGAACGGCCGGGCCGTCACGCTCACCCAGCGGCCTTCAGGAGCGTGCGCATGGCGCACAAATAATTCCACAGAATCTACCGCCTCGCCGCGAAGGGCGCGCAACATGGGGAGATCTTCCTCGGGGAACGGAGCGGCGCCATCGGGGAGGCAGACTCCCAGATCACGCGACCAGTCGACGAGAGACATGTGTGTCGGCGCGATTCCGGCGATTTGTTCAACCGCGCGATTGCGCAGCACGAACCTTGCCTGACGGTCGATAATCGTTACGCCATCGCCCATGCTGTCGAGTACAAACTGCAGAACGTGCGCCTGGCTACCGGGCAGCGGGGAAAGATCAGTCTTCTTATCGCGATCGGGGTCTAATGATTCCAGCTCGCTCATGCTGCGTTCGCCGCTCTAGGGGGTGTATTTGGCATCGAAAACCGTCTGGCGGACCAGTCGAGCATGGCCGATCTCTGGGGGAATTTGATGGTACCAATGCTGTCCAGACTTTTCAAGGCCGGGGAGACCCGAATGCCTCGATGTGCTACGAATGCCCCTACGATATTCCGCCGTCAATCTCTTCTCGTTGAACGCAACTCACTGGTCCTTTTCTGAGTCCCCGAAATTCCCCGCCCGTTTGGGAGATTCGACTATCTTCAGCAGCATATCCATGCTTGCCTTGACTTCAACGACGGTTGCCTCATTGCGGTGGAAGGTGGCGATCAGCATCCTGGTGGACCGACCGGCCTCACCGGCGTAAATGTAGGTCGATTCGTTGGTGGCGCGCGAGTGCACGCGCACGAGCGGATGGAAACCGCTGCTCGAAAGGCTGCGCATGAATTGATCCAGTTCCGTCTGTTGGCCATACGAAGGCGAGGAACCGAGGTTGTCGAACACCGCGAGTTTGAAACCGCTGGCGCCGGCCGGGCGAGCTACTTTGACAAAGAAATTCGCCATTCCCATGAGGGGGATGTGCGTGCGCATGGTCCCATAGTGAGACTCGATGGCTTTCACAATCCGGTCGAATTCGTTGCCACCGGCATATGCGGCGCTCGCCGCGAGCAGAAGCAGGGCCAGCAATCGCAGTCTCATTTCGATTGCGTCCTTTCGGCGAATTACTCGGACAGAGCGAGCTCGGGGATGTGAAATCGGCCGCTCAAATCCACAATCTTCGCCGGGTCGAGCGTGCCAGCGATGTTCACGACCGTCAGCTTCCGGGGCTCGGCGGTGATGACGACAATTCCGCCGATTCGCCCGTTCTCCGTTGTCTTGAGGAAGACGTCGGCATCTTTGCCGTTGCGCTTCGATTTCACGCCGATGATGCGCGACCAACCCGGCCCCCGGAGTTGCGCGCGAACGGCGTCCACGTCGGCCATGTCGTAGGCCCCGTCGGCACCGAACTCAAAACTGCGGACGTATATCGCTTCGAGGCCAGCCATCAGCTCCTTGGCTTTGGCTTGATCACGGTCCTGGTCGGAGAGGAACTTGCCCGCAAGGCGCAGCAGGGATCCATCGAGGGTGACTTCGACCGAATTTTGCGCCTTGGCCGATAGCCGCTCCAGATTCGCAGGCAGCTTGAATTCCTGCGCCCACAAGGGCGCTAGACAGGCGGCCAACATGAACGTCGCGATTCGCATAGTTTCTCCAGTCGCTCCGACGCGTCGCGCGCCACATGATTTCTTCCGGCGTCTGCCAGAGCACTCACTTCACCAGATGAATACGCACGACTGTGGTCTGCGGAGGCAGGAATTTGGTTAGAAAAACCAGGCATCAAGATGGACCTGATGGCGGCGATCGGACCCTAACAACCGTGCGCTACTCGTAGCGCAGGGCTACCACAGGATCGAGCCGGGCGGCGCGGGTGGCGGGCCAGATGCCGAAGAAGAGGCCCACGCCGACCGACACGGCAACGCCGAGGACGGCGGCCCACAGGGGCACGGCGGTGGGGAGGGTCGGAAATACGAGGCGCGCAGCGAGCGAAACCAGCCAGCCGAAGAACATGCCGAGCATGCCGCCGAGCACGGTGAGCACCACGGCTTCGGTGAGGAACTGGAGCACGATGTCGCCGCGACGCGCGCCGATGGCTTTGCGGATGCCGATCTCGCGCGTGCGCTCGGTGACCGAGACCAGCATGATGTTCATCACGCCGATGCCGCCTACCAGCAGGCCGATGGAGCTGAGGACGACAACTACGAGCGCGACCATGGCAGTGACTTTGTGGAAATCCTCCACCATCTGCTCGGAAGTCGAGATGGAGAAGCTGTCGGGCTGGGTGGGGGGCACGCGCCGCTCGATGCGCAGCACGGCGCGCACTTCATCCTCGGCCTGGGTCATCATGCCGGGATAAGCGATGACGATCAGCATGTTCTCGCGGGCGTTGGGGAACAGCTTCTGCATGGTGAAATACGGAAATAAAATGCGGAGATCCTGGCTGCCGGGGAACGATGCCGCGGGCCGCTCCATGGCGCCGATAATCTCGATGCCGGGGAACGACGCGGCCGGCCGCTCCATGGCGCCGATCACTTCGAACTGGTGGCCGTCAACCTCGATCCATTTGCCGACGGGGTCTCCGTTGGCGAAAAACGCTTTCTGCACATCTTCGCCGATCACCGCAACGGGCAGGTGGTGGCGACTCTCCGTGTCGGTGAAAAAGCGCCCGAATTTCATGACCGTGCCACCAGCGGCGTACGCTTCCTGGGTGCCTCCGAGGTCGACGCGGTAGATGTCGTTGCCCTTGTAGCGCGCGCGGTGAAGCGTGTGCCAGTCGGGAAACAGGTAGGGGCTCACGTGCTGCACTGAAGGGCAGCGCTCGACGATGGCGCGCGCATTCTCATAGCTGAGCGGCTTGCGGCGCATCTCTTCGGGCGTGAGATCGCCGGTCCGCACACCGATCTTGAATTTGAAGACGACCAGCGTGTTGGGGCCGAAGCTTTTCAGGATATTGGTGATGGCGCCGTCGAGACCGGCGAGTATGGAGCCCACGCCGATCACGGCGCCGGTGCCGATGATGACGCCCAGCACGGTGAGTACAGCGCGCATCTTGTGGCCGCGAATGGTGTCGAGGGCCATGCCGATGCCGGAAAAAAGCGTAGCACGCGTCATTTTTCGGCCCTCAGCGCCTCAATGGGATCGAGCTTGGCCGCCCGCTGCGCAGGATAGATACCGAAGAACAGGCCGACGCTGGCGGAAAGCGCGACGCTGATCAGAACCGCCGAGATGGGGACGGACATGGGCACAGGCGTGGCTGTGCGCACCAGCAGCGCCACTATCCACGCCAAACAAACGCCGATCAGCCCGCCGCTCGCCGCCAGCATGGAGGACTCGACCAGGAATTGGCGCAGGATGTCGACGCGGCGCGCGCCAATGGCTTTGCGAATGCCGATCTCGTGGGTGCGTTCCGTCACGACGGCCAGCATGATGTTCATGACCACGACGCCACCCACCACCATGAAGACCGAGACGACGGCCACCGCGGTGGCGGCGATCGAGCCGGTGATGCGGTCCCAGGCGGAAACCAGCGAGTCGGAAGAGAAGATGGCGAACGTGTCGTCCTGATTCGGCCGGAGGTGGCGGAAGGAGCGCAACAGCATGCGGACTTCATCCTGCGCGCGAAAGACGTAGGATGGGCTGAGCGCCCGCGCGCGATAACCGAGGCCCTTGCGAGCACTATACATCTTGAAGTACGTCTCGATGGGGATCATGACGAAGTTGTCCTGAGACTCGCCGAACACGCTGCCCTTCGCCTTGGCTACGCCTGTGATGTCAAACGGGCGGCCCTCGATCAGTAGCGTCTTTCCCAGGGGATTGCCGCTGGGGAAAAAACGGGTCTGGATGTCGGCCCCGATGAAAGCGACCTGCTGGTGACGCTGATCTTCGGTTTCACTCAAGAACCGGCCGAGCGTTACCTGCACATCGGCCAGCGTGGCCATGTTGGAGGTGACGCCAATGATGTCGACTCCGTCCACCTGCTGATTGCCGTAGTGGACTTTGGTCTGGCGGCCGCTCTCCATGCCGAACTCCTGCAGCATGGTGGCGTGACTCTTGAGGAAGTCGAACTCTTCGCGGCTGAGCTCAGGATTGCGCCGCTGCATTTCCAGGTACTTTTTAGGATCGAACTGACCGATCATGACCATGCGATGCACGCGGAAACCGTCTGCGCCCATGTCGGAAACATTCTCGGCGATGTAGTGGTTCATGCCGTTGATCACGGACATGACGGCGATGAGAGTGGTGGTCGCCAGGATAATCCCGAGCAGCGTCAGGAAGCTGCGCAGCTTACTGGAGCGGAGCGAAGCGGCGGCACCGAGCACGGCTTCCCAAAAAGAGGCGTTGGATTGCATCTAGTTACAGGACGCAAGCGTCGGGACGTTTGTTCCAAAGCGTAGGCGTTTGCGTAGCTTTCAGCATTTCACCCGGCTACTCTGCGTGTCAAACCGCCGGCTGGGCGTGTCAAACCGCCGGCCGGGCGTGTCAAACTGGAGGTCCGCATGAAAACGCGGCAATTCGTACGGCGGACGCGCATTGCAGCGCCTGTCGAGCGGGTCTTCGCTTGGCATGAGGCTGCTGGGGCCTTGGAGCGGCTTACGCCACCGGGCGAGGCGGTGCGGATGGTGCGCCAGTCGGGCGGCATCCGGGACGGCGGAGTAGTCGAACTGGCAATCGGGCGCTGGCGTTCTCGGTCCGATGGATTTCGGAGCACAGCGCGTACATCGAGAACCGGCAATTCCGGGACGTCCAAGTCCGGGGGCCGTTTGCGCGATGGGAGCACACGCACCTGTTCGAAGCCGACGGAGCCCTCGCCTGCTATCTGGAAGACCGGATCGAGTATGCCCTGCCGTTTGGATTCGCAGGGCGGCGGCTTTTGGGACGCATCATCGAACGAAGACTCGACCGCTTGTTTCAGTACCGGCATCAAGTCACCCGGGAGGCGAATGAGCGCGCCTGAGCGCGAAACTGCACTGTCGAATGGCAAAATGGGACGTGGGTATGCGCTGGCGGTATGAAGCGATTCTCTGACCGGCTGGTGGAATCGATTCGCAAGGCGGGCAACCCATGCGTTGTGGGTCTGGATCCTCGGATCGAGCTGATGCCGGCGTTCGTAAAGACGGGCCGCGGTCGGCCGACGAAGGAAGTGGTTCGAGCTGTGATCCGCGATTTTCACGAATTGGTTCTCGACGCTGTGGCGGATCTGTAAAGCCGCAACTGGCGTTTTTCGAGCGATACGGATCGGCGGGCATCGAAGCATTCGAGGACACGGTGCGGGCTGCTAAGCAGAGGGGCATTCTCGTAATCGCCGACGGCAAACGCAACGACATTGCGCCCACCGCGGAAGCTTATGCCGAGGCTTTTCTGGGGCAGACGGATGTCCTCGGGGAGAAGCAGAAAGCGTTTGACGGGGACGCCATGACGGTGACGCCGTACCTGGGTCAGGACAGCTTGCTTCCGTTTGCCGAGGTGTGCGAAAGAGAAGGCAAAGGAATTTTCGTAGTTCTGAAGACCTCGAATGAGGGGTCACGGGACTACCAGGACCAGGTCTTGCAGGCCACGGGTCGGCCGCTTTATGAGAGTATCGCAACGACTGTGAATGAGCTGGGGAAGCCTCTGATTGGGGATTCCGGTTACAGCTCGGTTGGGGCGGTGGTTGGCGCTACATTCCCAGACGATGCGCGGCGATTGCGTTCACTGATGCCACAGGCTTTCATCCTGGTCACTGGGTATGGTGTGCAGGGCGCCAGCGGACGGAATGCGGCGGTCTGTTTTAATCCTGATGGGTTGGGAGCCCTCGTGAGCTCGTCCCGCGCTATCACCTACGCGTACGCTGATGAAAATCAGAACAGTCAGTCATTCGCAAAGTGTGTTCGGGAAAATACGCTCCGCATGATCGACGACGTCACGAAGGCGATGACGGCCGCGGCGCGCGCGGGATGATCTGAAATGCCGGACACATTGCCAAAGCCGAACAACCAACCGGCTACCAAGCCACAAGAAGCGCCGTTGCCGGGGACTGTTGGGAATCTGCGCCTGTTTGGTGTGCCCATACGACTACATTTCACGTTTCTTCTGCTGCTGGTTTTTCTAATCTTCATCGGCATCGGCGGCAAGCAATCGGGCCTGACCACGGCAGTATATGTCCTGGCGTTGTTTGCTTCTGCGCACGATCGAGATTGTGATGTACCCCATCGGCGGGGTGTCGCGCCTGGAAGGCCAGCCGAAACCGCGGCAAGAGCCGCTTATCGCATTGGCGGGGCCGGTGGTGAACTTGATGATCGGTGTGGTGCTGCTGGCGTCGCAACACGATTTTCTGCCACTCGCAACGCTGACCGTGCCGACCGACGCCAATCTGCTCGAGCGCATCGGGGTGGGAAATGTGCTGCTGGGCCTGTTCAATCTGCTGCCGGCATACCCCATGGACGGAGGGCGCATTATGCGGTCGTTGCTGGCGCTGCGAAAATCCGCCGACGAAGCCACGCAGATTGCCGCGCGGGTAAGCCGGTTCCTGGCGGTCGCGATGGGGCTCTTCGGGCTGCTTTCATCGAACTTTCTGCTGGTTTTCGTGGCGCTATTTGTGTACCTGGGCGCGGCGCAGGAGAGCGCGGCGGCGCGCGGGCACTCGCTCACCGCCGGGTTTCCAGTGCGAGCCGCCATGATCACAGAATTCCGCACGCTTTCCCACGGGAACACGCTGCGCGAGGCCGGCGCCCTGCTGCTGTCGGCCTCGCAACAGGATTTCCCTGTGATGCACGGCGACGAAGTCATTGGGCTGCTCACGCGCTCGGCGCTCCTGCGGGCCATGCTGAACGACGGGCCGGACTCTTATGTTGCGGCGGCCATGGATCGCAACTTCGTGCGCATCCCGCCAGAAATGGATCTCGCCACGGCACTGCCGCAGCTGTCAACGGCCGGAGCGGTGGCGCTGGTGATGGAGGGCGAGCGCCTGGCAGGCATGCTGACGGCAGAAAATCTCTACGAATTCATCCTGCTGCGGCAAGTGAGCCAGGCGCAGGCGCGGACGAGCCATCGCGAATCGTGAGCCGGACCCAACTCATCTAACAAAGATAACGTCGATGCCGCATCGTGTGGTGATCATCGGAGGCGGATTCGGCGGGCTCTACGCGGCCAAGGCGCTGCGGCGCGCGCCGGTTGAGTTAACGCTGATCGATCGCCGCAACTTTCATCTTTTTCAGCCGCTGCTGTATCAGGTGGCGACGGGTGGGCTGTCTCCGGGCGAGATTGCGTCGCCGCTGCGCTACGTGCTGCGACACAGCGCGAACACCGAGGTGCTGCTGGGCGAAGTTGTGGATCTGGATGTCGCCGGGCACCGCGTGATTCTGCGCGATGGCGAAGCTGCTTACGACACGCTGATCGTGGCCACTGGCTCGAGCCACCACGGTGGTGGGCGCGGGACCCACTGGCGTGGAACTGGCGGGCGCGCTGGGGGAGATTGCCAACGATACGCTCCGCCACGACTTCCGGCACATCGTCCCCGCCGAATCGCCCATCCTGCTGCTGGAAGGAGGGGAACGCGTGCTGCCGGCCTACCCTGCCGATCTCTCCGCGCAAGCCGAGAAGTCGCTGATCCGGCTGGGCGTACGACCAATCACAGGCGCTGTGGTGACAGCTATTGACGAAGCGGGGATAACGATGCGGCGCGGCGCGCAAGAGGAACGCATTCCGACGCGCACCGTGCTCTGGGCCGCGGGAGTGGCAGCGTCGCCGCTAGGCCGGATACTTGTGGAGCGCGCTGGGGCACAACTGGACCGCGCGGGGCGCGTGATGGTGGAACCGGACCTGAGCATCGCCGGCCATCCCGAAATTCTAGTGATCGGCGACCTGGCCAACTTCAGCCATCAAACCGGGAAGCCGCTGGCGGGAGTGGCACCAGTGGCCATGCAGGAGGGGCGCTACGCGGCGGAGTTAGTGCGCGCGCGCCTGGCCGCAAAAGCCGTTGCGGCGTTCCATTACCGAGACAAAGGAAGTCTCGCGACGATAGGAAGAGCTGCTGCAGTCGCCGACTTCGGACGCATTCACATGCACGGAATGGCGGCATGGCTCACCTGGCTGTTCGTACACCTGCTATATCTGGTGGAGTTCGACAATCGGCTGCTTGTGCTGATTCAGTGGGCTTACAATTACGTTACGCGCAATCGTGGGGCGCGTTTGATCACGGGAGACGGGAGCAAGTGACGCGCGGCTCAGAGGTCTCACCACGCTGAAGGCTAGGCGCGCGGGCGGTAGCCGGGCCGCGAGCGGACGCGGTACTTCTTGCCGATGTCGGGCAGGATCTCGACACTTATTTTGCGAAAACCTTCATTCGGGTTGGCCACCGGATAGTAGGTTACGGTGTAGCTGTTGCCCAAATCCTCGCGAATAGACTCGAAAGCCTCCACCTGTTTCTGCCAGGTCTTCGCCCAATAGGCCTTGCCGCCGGTGCGCGCGGTGATGCGGCGAAAAACGCTGCTCGAAATGGGATCCTTATTCACTTCGTTGGTCGAAATGACGTAGATGGGGATGCCCTCGTCTTCCGCGACGGCGCGGACATCATCGGGCGCCACCATACTGGCGTTATCGGGACCGTTCGAAAACACGATAACGACTTTCCGCCCGGGAACCTTGCCGGCGTCGCGCAGCGTGAGGAGCAGCGCGTTATAGAGCGCGGTGTCATCGCCCGCGACGGCTTTGCGCAGGCCGAAGATGGCGTCGCTGCGATCGCGCGTCAGGGATGAGGCCCGGGAAAGATTGCGGCTGAACGAGTAGACGGCCACCGAATCAGCGCGATCCAGCCCGCGCACGAAATCCGCGATGGCGTCTTCGGCGTACACGAAGCCGCGGTACATGAAATTACTGGTGTCGAACAGAACAAAAACGTTGGTGCCGACGAAGGCGTCGGAGCGCGGGTCGATACCGGGTTTAGAAATCTCGCCGCCGGAAGCAATCAGCGGCCGCACGCTGCCATCGTCATTCACTTGGACGGCTGGTTTGTTGCCCTCGGCAAAAGTAGAAATCTTCTCGACGATGCCGTCTTCCAGAATGCGAAAATCACCCGGCTTCAGGCCGTTGATGTAGTGCCCCTTGTTGTCGGTCACGGTAAAGCTGAGGACGACCAGGTCAACTTTTGTCCGAAAAACGGGATTCTTGGCATCCTGGCCGCACAGCCACCACGCGCCGCCCGCCAGCAGCACAACGCTCGATATGACGATTGCCTTTGATGGCATCTTCACAGGGTCCTCCGAGAAATCACTGCAACGCCACCTTCTGCTCGCTCCCCTGAAGCTTGGCCTTGGCTCGAACATCATCGCCCACCACGCGCAGCGAGCGCAGCAGGGCCGGCCAGTCTTCCAGATGCGATGCGAAAATGCGCTCCACCACTTTCTGGGTCCATTCCGGAATCAGCAGGTTGAGCTGGGAAGGCGAGTCGTGGAGTTCGTCGGCCAAAGCGGCCCAGAACAGGGTATTTGACTCCCAGCTCTCGGCCATAATGCGGCTTGAGTAACCCATCAGCGTGGGGAAAGTTCGCAAGTTGAGAAGGTCGGGACGATACGAATTGGTCAGCGTGGGCTTGGGTGTGCCGAATGCGCGCGAAACTACCGCTTCGCTGACCTCGGCTGCGTGCGCCGTCCTCAACTGGCGAATCTCTGCCACGATGGGACCGGCGGCGGCCTTTTGCCGCGGCTCCATGTCCGAAGCCAGAACGAACATTTCGGAAGGCGTGACTCTCTCCAAGGCGGTCTTCACATCACCCGCTTCGAGCAGCCGCTCCACGGACATGGTGCGGGACGGAGCAGCCAGCGAGCCCAGGACTTCGACCAGCCGTTTTCGCAACTCGGAGTCAACAGCCGCCTCCGCCATCAGCCCGCGCGCATAACGCATGTGCAGGCCGACCCAGTGTACCTGCGCCGGCGTAACATTCCACCACCGTGGGATTTTGGCGCTCAGAATCATTTGTGGAACGAGGTCGCTCCAGATCAGAGCCTGCGTCTGTGAGGGAATCAGAAAATTCTGCTCGGCTTCCGCTAACGCGTAGGGCAGGCCGGCGAGCGAACCGACCAGCCTGCCGCCGCCGTTTGAAGGCCAGCCCGTGCCAAAAAGTTCCGTAGATTTCCACGTATGATTGGCGCCCTGCACGCCGATGAAGTCATGTCCGCGCACAAACAACGGGTTGGTATAGAGCACCTGCGCGCCAGGCGGCGCATAGTGGGCATAGCTGAAAGACACCAGTGTGTCGCGCAGAAATGGCGCCAGCTGCCCGCGAAGTTCCTTGAGTTTTTCGCCGTCACTTCCCGCGCGATCGATGGCCGCGCGCAGATTCAGCTTGCGCTCGCCCTCAACATGCTTCTCGGTCCAGTAGCCGAAGGCAAAGGCATTTCGTTCGACCGTGGTTAGTGAAGAGCGTGGAAGCTGGATTTCAGACACGCGTGACGCGAGTCGGCTCACCAGAGCCGTGTCGAGTTTCCCGCCGCGCGAGAGGCTTCCCAGGTTGTCGTCCAACTGGAACAGCGTGGTTAGCGAAATGATCCGCTGGGCCTCCAGAATACGGGTCATGTCCTGCACGACCTGCGCATGGGCGTCCGAATCGGCAGCGTTACCCGTACCGGCCAGCAATTCGAGCAGGCGTTCCTGCGGGGTAGAGAGATCGGTAGTTCCGCTGGCCTTCAGCAGCACCGCGACGCCGTTCTTGCCGGCGTCGAAAACATCGCGGTCGCGATGCGCCTGCGCGAACGGCGTGAGCAGACTCGCAAGACTGGTATCGGCCTGGTCGGGTGGGATACTGCCCTGGCGGCAAAAAATCTGCCAAAGCCCAGCCAGCGCCTGTAAGGTTCCCGCAGCGTCCGCGCGGAGCCCTTGATCTCTCAGGCGCGTGATGGCGTCGGCGGTATCCAGGAACTGGATGACTGTCTTGTCTGTCACCGAGGGAGCGTCATTGAAGATCGCGTACTGCTGGCCGTAAAGGTGATAGTCGTGGGCGAGGCGTTCCACGGTCGCGGGCTCGAATAGCCTGGCTCGAAAACGGTCCAGGTCACTGATCGCCATGAAGATCTTGAGCGGCTCGTTCTCGACGGCTTTGCGGCAGAGGGCGAAGAGCGCTTCGAGCACGTCGTCGGAGTCCTTCCAGCCAGCGGCCGCCTTGGTCAGCTTTCCGTCATATTTTCCATGCGGATGGGTAACGAAAAGGTTCCGCCAGACTTCAATGCCGCCCGGAATCACGGGGTGGCCGCTGGCGTCCATTCGCAATCGCGTGGTGAGCAGCATCATGTCGGCGTTCGAGCGGAAAACGGGCCGCGCAGGCCCGGGGCTGGTGACTCGGCCGCGCACTGCCGCGTAGAAGCGTTTCATGCGGGCAGGTTCGGTGAGGTATTCCTTCACCGGACCGTTGATGCGAGCGAGGGCGTCGAACAAACTGGCCATCCAGCCATCGTCTTTGGCCAGGAGCTTGTCGAAGAACGCCGCGCCTTGATCGGGTGGCGCGCCTACCAGTTCAGTCCACGCAGCCGCGGAGCGCGCGCCGCCGGGCACGATGGCTTTGCCGCTGCGGATTTCAAACATGCCGCCGAAGAAATCCAGCACATGTGCGTACGCCTTGAGGCGCTGGATGGCGATGCCCTTGCGCAGCTCGTCGGCGGTCTGGCGGTCGAGTTTCGAAATGCCGAGATAAAGCCGGCAAAGGGCGGGATCGCCCAGGAACGCCTCCAGGAAATCGCCACTCTCTTTTTCCTTGGCGGAGAGCCAGTAGTCGCCACCGTACAGTACAGGCACCGCAGACGGGTGGAAATCGTAAACGAACGGGCGATTGGTGCGCAGCGCCTGCTCGAGCTCAGCAAGCGGGAAACCCGAATCGGTTGTGAGGAACGCGCGCGAGGCGTTTACGGTCTCGAGCACTACTTCGCTGCCGCATCCGCCGCGCATGCGATAGCCGATGATGCGGAGCAGCTCGCCGGCGTTGGTGGAATCGCACGTTTCGATACGAATCATCTTGTCCGCGCCGGCCAGGGTTTCGAGCTCACG
>WNFI01609288.1_pt1 | contig 16503 bp, 20 predicted proteins | sample 5400471 | NCBI WGS metagenome assembly WNFI01 (sample SAMN13153348, study PRJNA577476) | soil metagenome | isolation source: 100 cm saprolite on Douglas fir-dominated hillslope | place: USA:California | collected 2013-09-17 | reverse complement strand
GGAGAATAAACAAATGTAAATAAGGCATCGCCTGGACTGCGCATTTCTTCATTCCTCTTGGTGACCATGTCCGCCGGGTCTCTCTTTTTCTTCTTGCTTGCTTCAATAGCACAAGTGCGGGCTACCGTTACTATCTATACGACTCCGACCGTGCTACCCGATGGGAGTCCTCTCAACGCTACTTCTGTACTTTTAGCTGTTGAAGCCCAAATAACTAACCTCAATGGTGGGTCAAATTCTTGCATTCCTCCCGATACCTTCCTAAGCGCGTGTATTCAAGCCTATGCCACGTCGACCCTACAAGCACCGGCTCTACCAACTTCAATGCCACCGACAAAGTTTAACGTTCAGCTGTACTCTGGTACGTTGTTCCCCCATCCCCTCAAACCTATGTGAACTGAGTGCCGGGGCACAGGCGGAATGGACAATCTCAGTCAGAAGCAAAGCGGAAATTTCTTCGGTTTTTCTATCGAGTTGTCTGTCGCGAATCAGTACTGTGAGTCCTCGAGCTCTTAGATGCCAACGAAGAACCCCTTATACAGTGCCTGCACTCCTCAGTGGGACGAAATTCTTCATGTGAGCGAATATCAGCCTCCGCCTCTCTCACGTCTTCGTGCCTAACTGGATGCGGTCATCTTGTTTCCAAGTGCTCAACGTGCCTTTTCTTAATTACCTACAAGGGATCCGTTCTCGTGCCGGAATGGGTCCCGTCGTCCGCGTAGGTGGTAACTCCCAAGAGAGCACCGAACTATTTTTTCAGACTTTCGAACCGACCCATGAATTCACGAACAAAACTGTCGTTGCTGGCACTGTCACTCCCGAGGTCAACATAGCCCTGGATCTATATTACGCTATGTCCAATATCTCCAAGTTTCTCGATATTCAATGGTATGGTGGTCTGCCCTTCGCTTCGCCCCTGAATACTTCAGGTATTGCTTCGATAACGGGTTATGCGGAGCAAATACTTGGGGATAACTTGATTGGCTTGCAAATGGGTAAGTATGAGTCACATGGCGCTGGTTCATCTTTGGTGAACTTTCTCTCTCTGCTTTTGCAGGTAACGAGCCGGATCTGTGCGTCTCTTGCCGACTTGATCATAGAGCATTTCGCTTATATTAACCATAGATTTGGGATCGGCGCGCGAGCTCGTCCCACTAACTACTCAATTCAGGACTTCTTTGGAGAATGGAACCAATCTATTCAGGCTATCCAACAGAACAATGCCGTGAAGAACGAAAAGATTCTCCTAGGGCCTTCCACTTGTTGTAATATCGATGGAAAATGGAGCATTGATCAGGTCATTGCGGCCGGCTACATGTCCATCTACAGTAGCCAACTAAAGCAAATTGCCGTGCAATACTATCCCAATCGTGAGTCCCGTTTTAGGAGCGAATGAATTCGTCTCGCCTAACAAACGCCCTAATGAACAATGAAGAAAACTGTATTGGAGACTTTCCTCCAACTGCGCAGGCTATCATTGGCAATTACCTGATGCATACTATGGCGACTAACTCTGTGAAGCAATACTTAAATGCGTCAGGTACGTCGGGTGGGTTTTATCAGATGAACCGAAGCTAATCCCCAACCCCCTCTGCTGCTATCTGCAGTCGCCGCCAAGCAGGCAGGAGTACCGCTCGTCATGTTTGAGACAAACACAGGTGCTTGTGGTGGTTTCCCCGGTTTGTCAGACAGTTTTGCTGCTGCATTGTGAGTCGCGCCGATCTTTAAGCTGTTGGATTCCGCTCACATATTATAGATGGGGAGTTGGTGAGCACGAGATGAGTACTTGGGAGGCACATGAACTAACTCATCTGGAGCAAAGATTATGCCCTACAGATGGGATATATAAACTTCACAAGTACAATTTTTCATTCTACCTAGGAACACGGACATGAATTGATCTCCTTTCATGTAGACGTCCTATTCCACTTTGGTGGTCAGAATGCTTCCTATAATCGTCCGTCATACTATTGCGTAGAGTGCGGCTGATGGGGACTCACGTCACGTCCTTCATTTTAGCTTTCACACCGCCTCCGTCCAACTGGACCAAGGCCCTTGGTGGCATGTGGTCAACTGGCCCAGTTTGTAAGCGAATCCCTATATAACCAAGATGCTTATTGCTCAATATTGAACTGCAGACTATTCCGCACTAATGGTGGCTGAGGCTCTCGGAGCTTCGAACCAGTCGCAAATCGTTGACTTGACCCTCAACAACAACAACCCGTACACCGTAGGATATGCAATTTATGAAAACGGCAACCCCATGCGTGTTGTTCTCATCAACTTCTTGAACGATCAGTCCGGAGCCAGTGACTTAATCGCAACCATCATGATTGGTGGCGGCTCTTCTGGCCAGCCAGGGGCTAATCCATCAACCGCACGTGTCAGGTATTTGGCAGCGCCAAGCGTGACAGAGAAGCATAATATGACTTGGGGTGGTCAATCGTGGGGTTCACTGTTCAGTAGTGATGGCAGACCGCAAGGTAATGCGAGTACCCTCACAGTTCAGTGTGATCCAAACAACGGTAAAGAGTGTTCCCCGCCCTCAGTTCACCTTCTACCTGGATTGATGTATTCTATGTCTCTTAGGATGCCCCGTCACAATTCCCGCGCCTGGCGCGGCCCTCGTGTTCCTTTCGGATCAGTCACTCACCGAATCCGGACCCGGATCGCTCACAGAGACTTTCACTACATCCACATACCAGAACGGAGGTGAGCCAACTATAGCCCAAGCTGTCCTCGCAACAAGCAATGGGAGAGGTGGAAAGGACCAACCTCAGGTGAATTTGGGGACAAGTAAAGGACGACAAAATGGGGGGCCGTTGAATGCAAGTATTTCCGTGCTTTGCATACTTGGAGCAGCGCTGGTAGCAGGTGCAGGGTTGTTTTTGCATACATGACCCGTATAGGGCCTCATTGTCCAATATCATGAACTTTTTACTCCAGTCATTTTCTAATCTAAAATTCGTAGTATATATACATCTTGGACAAGGTTTGTAGTACCTACCCGCCAGATGCCAGTGACACCTACTCGAGTCTCAGTCAGCGTAACTCTTCCTTTGTATATTCCCGCAATATTTTTGGCACATATTTAGTAACACCGTGTGCATATGCACCAACCATCGCAATTTGCAGATTTCATCGAATCAAGCGTGCGGTCCTTTCGATAACAATGGACTAATTAATCGAGCAACGATCTTCCCCTCTGATGTTGGCTAGTAGAGCGTGGTAAACCTGCCTAATCGAGATATGACACCATGATAAAGATCTAAATTGCATCGGTCGGCATCCTCCGGTTCCTCCACCTCGGCCATCATGGGTGATGGGCGCCTCTGCCTTCCTGAGCACGCTTACTACTGCTTCGACGTGCTGCAAGCCCATTTAGCCAACTCCAAGCTACCGCCAGCTCCGTTCCCCGCTGCGAAGTAGTGCGTATTGACCATCCGATCGTACGCACCATTTGTAATAGGGGGACATAACATCTTAGTCCACTGTTCGTGACGTGGAATCTACGTTCTAGCAAGCACGGAGGCCACCCTAAGCTAAGAGGATGTATTGGAAACTTTTCACCCCAGCCTCTTGAGACAGGCTTGGCAGACTATGCTCTCATCAGGTATGATTAGATCCCACACCCAGTCATTTTGCTCATTTGCCTATAAAGCGCCTTAGAGGATCATAGATTTAATCCGATTCAGGAGAAGGAACTTCCGAAGCTTGAATGCTCGTGGGTTGGATCGTTACTCTTTAGTTGGAGAGGCCTCGTGGGCTCACACGCCACCGCGAACCTCATGCTGACGCTGCACCCTTATTTTTTCCAACAGTGTTTCTCTCCTGACGGACTTCGAAGATGCATCTAATTATCTGGATTGGACGATCGGCATTCATGGGATATACATTTCGTTCGAGAACCCCACTATTAGAGCCTCATCCATTCTTCAAGGATTCTCACGGAGAAGATTTTTTTCAAGAAGTACCTTTACTGCTACGTACCTTCCAGATGTCATACCTGAGCAAGGGTGGGATAAGGCGGAAGCCATAGAGAGCGCAATGCGCAAGGCTGGATGGGATGGAGACATTGATGAAGAGTTAATGCGGAGTATTCGGCTGCGTCGTTATCAAAGTCGAAAGATCACGGTGTCTTGGTCAGAATACCAAACCTGGAAGGGGGCTCAGACAGTTGATAATCCTAGAGCTAGTGGGGTAGACACTCCAAGTCAATCGGAATGAAGGGAAGCGAACTCAGGACTTGTTGGGACAGCCAGTGTGAACCTTTTCATGTGTAATCCTAGGTACATCATACAATTGGAACTCTTGGAGGTGAGGCACTCAGGCGAGGAAGGTGGACCAGAAATCCCTTTCAGGTATCGCTCGTCTCCCCTTCTGCTTGTCTTTCCCGAGAACACTACAGACCGTCGAACCACTCGCCAAAGCTCCCGCAGCATCAGGATATGTGCCCGATTCCTGTTCCCTGGCGAATTTCTTCACGAACTGAATGAATTTCCACGCATCTTTGAGCGTGCTTGCAAGTCCGAAGCTGACCCTTACAACCCCTTCTTCTTCGACGAGACGTTGAAGATTCTCGTTGACGGGGTTGGAGTAAGCTCGATGCACAGCGTGAGGTGAGTCGCGTTCGTCATTGCAGGACGATGTTTTTGAGTACGGATCAGAACGATAGGGTTCTTCGAGCTTGAATTTGGTGAATTCTTTGCTGAGGCCGAGTAATTCAGCTGATGCTCCCGGATTGCACATACAGCCTGATCGAATGTGGATTCCCGACCGCCCTGCTTCACGCTCAACACGATGGGGAGGGATGCGATCTCCAGCGGAGTTTAGGAGTGAAAGTGAGATTAATGCCCCATGTGTTTGTGGAGAGTACGGCTTCCGATCAGAAGATAAACCATCGGGTTCTGAGTTGGGTTTCGACAGAAGAGGGACTGGGGAATGAATTTGGACAATGGACTTCCCATTAGTGTGGCGCAGCGAATCTAGGTAGCTTAACGTGAAGTGCATCAAGAGCGCTAGACGAGTGGGCAAGTATGGCAAATAATTGTTGAGCAGATCAAGGGCTGGCTTTACAGCCGACAACCTAAAACATATCTGAGCAGAGGACTTCGGGAGAACGAAAGAGGACGTACGATAAATAGTTAATAGTTCCATCCTCCCACCTTTCATGGTCATCTTGCAGCAGCCGACCGATTCCAGGAACCTAGCGGATGATAGTTAGGATACATAGTCCGACTCGTCCTAAATTGAAGATCCCTACTTGAACGACTCGAACTGATCCGCCACTGAACCAACGTTTCTTTAATTTAGTAAGGAACGCTTTTCGTGCCACAAGGGCACCAACTCCAGTGGGATACCCAATCATCTTGTACAGGCTAATGGCCATCGCGTCTACGGAGTTTGCCAGCCCACTCAGGGAGATACGTGTAGTGGGTGCCAATGCAGCAGCATCAAGTAGGGTATCGAAACCGTGGAGCTTTTTGACGAGATTTAGAAGTTCCAAATCATATTTATATCCAGAAACATTTGATTGACCAGTCAACGCAAAGAGTCCGGGATTTGGCGACGTCGGATCAGGAAGAGCAGCAAGCGTTTGAGGGATGTCACCAAGCATAGGAGTATACGACACATGTGCTCCGGCGGCGAACGCATACTCTCGTAACCCATTAACTGAGTTATGTGCATCTAAAGGAAGTATGAGGTGCGAGTTGCTGGAGAAGGGATAGGATTCCCCAACGATCCTGAGGGCATTGGAAGCGTTCGTTGTGAATATAACTGTGTATTCGTTGGGGTCGGCGTCGAAGAAGGAGAGCACGGCGAGTCGCGCTTCATGAGCGAGATGAGAAGACATCTCAGAACTGACCGGGACGAAATTCAGCATTTCCGACTTTTGGTAATATTTTTGGGCGTACCTGGGGGATGTGCTGTGAGGATTACCAAAAATGGTACATTTCAAGAGACGCGCATGATGATCGACAATTGACTTTGGGTAAAGGCCGGCTCCCGTGTAATCGAGATAGGCACCTGTGTCATTAAGTTGGGTGAATTCGCGCTTGCGGAAGAGATCCACAGGATTTGACATGCGCCACTCGGGGTGTGTGGCAACAAACAGCTTCTTGGCCTTGCTATAAGATTCCGTAGAAGTCAAGCTAAAAGAACGACACAGTGGTCTCTCACGCCCGTCGTGAAGTGTTCTTGGCATCTTGGAACAGAACGAAACCACGAAAGATAGAACATGCACCCATATATATACCAGTCAAAGTCCCGTAGTTGGGCAGCGTGCCCGAGCGCCGTGGAGGCCATCGGCGTGGTCACCCCATATCCTACGAGCCAGATGAATGCGCTTCCGAGTGGAATAAAAGCCACAAATTTGACATCCAGAAACCTTCGCGGCAGATCAAAAGATTAAAATAATTCACCATCATCCGCTCGAGGCACAGGACTAACACAGCACTCTATATTGAGGCACCGCGGCTTTAAGGTCCTCATTTAAACCTAGCATCATGACTTTTGGAGTCGACTTTGATCGGGAATGGACCAACAAGCCACACTGTGTTGATAGTCTGTGCTGTCTTGCGTGACGTGACACGACTACCCTTGGACGCGTGACAGTTGTCCTTCAAAGATTGCAATTACTGGTTTTCCATGAACGTGCGCTGCACGTCGTATGTGCCAAACCATCCTTGGTTCGCCACTGGGTTGAAGCGAAAGCGTAGCACTGTTCGTTCATCAGATGCGGATGGCTCAGTGGAAGCGGCAACAAAGAAACGACGTCAAAATGCCATCGAACGCGGGATGGCATCGCTCACTCTAGAGCCCAGTGCAATCACGCAAAGCGCCGCTTCCCAAATCCCGCCGCCAGCGGCCGCACCCTATTCACAGTCTGTCATTCCCTCTCTTTCCCCCGCTATCGCTGAGACATCCCGCCCTGTGCAAGAGGTTCGTATGAAATCCGCGTCGTCGTATGAGCCGGAGAAAGATAGTAAGTGGATGAACCCTTGTCACCTCCTTTGTGTGCCGCTTCGACACCAGTTCCTTGGTTATAGGAGTTGTTGTTCTGAGCTTGGATTCTGACGAGTCGGACGACGACACTACGTCGAAGAATATATCCCAGGAAGATGACAACGATGCGTCATATTATGTTCTATCTTCCGTGGTATCACACCTCAAGAATCTATCCAAGGACACTATGCCAAAGAATGGCCAAGACGAGTCGAGAGCACTAGTGCTTTTCAAACCAGTGATTCCATTGTCAACGGCATCGCAAACGCCCCCTACATCTCCCACAGCAAAGCCCGTCGGGCTAGATGAGATAAAGATCGTTGAGTATGGTGAATCGGAGGACGTTGACATGATGGAACTGGACAGTTGATGTGGATAATTTAACAATCTTAATTAATGATTACAACATCCTACACTATGATTTGATATGCTACAAGAGTGATATTAGTTACACCACAGCGTACCCAGTTGGCCCTTTACTCTGATGCACCATACCCATCGCCTGAGGTCGTTATTTCCCCATACAGTCTGGGTTCGTTACTGGAACCGGCGATGGCCCCCTCATAAGATTCCGACATTAATCCGTAGGGGTTCCGTCCATATTCGTGCAAGGCGATGGATTCTGGAGGTTCCGGAAGATGAGGATCCTGTTGCTGGGGTTGTTCGGGACTGTGTTCCTCGGCCGGATATTGTACGTGGTGCAGGACACCGTTCTGCTTTCTCCCCTCTTCCATATCCTTAAGTTGTTGTTGCTCAGCAACTGTCAGAAAGCGACCCCCTGGACCACGAGGACGTCTGAGAGCATGTCGATGGCGGGACTCATGCAGATAAGGCTTGGATCATGAAACAAGGCTTAGTATGGCCTCCACATCAATAAATGTACCAAAGCATACCTTTCGTTCCTTGGACAGTCTGTGTAGTTCTTCTAGTCGTGCTCGTGCGGCGCGTCGCTTGAGGATTCGGTGGTATTGTTTGGCATTGACGTAGAGCGGTTCTTCATCAATGGAACTATTATTATTGGTTCGCGATGCTCCAGGATCATCCGTCCCTACAGGCCCAGTTGATGTCACCATCCGTTGCAGCTGCTGCTGATGTCGTTCGTCACCATCAGGATTAATGGCCTCTTCCCGCGATCGCTTCGCATGGGGGCGCAGATGCACCGCGTTCCGATGCCCGCCATCATCGCCATTGATCGAAGTTTGGTATACTATGGGCACGGTTGTCAGCCTGGGCCAGCGCTTAAACGCGCTCCCGGGGTGCGAACCTGCAGATAAAGGGTCTCCATAGATAGCTGTATTCTGCCCTCCCATTGGCTCTCAACACGGAGGCCGTGATTGGTTGCGAGTCGGGGCGTGACGTGTCGCAACTTGCCGTTAATCACCACAAACGCGACGATGAGCGTGGAGGCGAAACTGTACGCGTACCGCTGTTGTGGGGTCCGCCATGATGTCTGAACTTTTTCTCTTAGTAAGGCACTCAGGGTAGTTGATCTCAAGGCCTTGTTGCAGAAGGCTAGTTGAGCACGCGTTTACAATTGTTTAGGTCTGTCTTACTGATCCCAATCGTGTCTGTAGGCCAAGGAACCGGTAAACGGAAGGAAAGAGGAGCTAATCGCCCGTGTTCTCGCGTCTCGCGAGGCTCTGGCTGCATTTCAGCACCCCGCCTCTTCCAATAATGAAACAGCAACCGCCGAAGCGGCACTGACTGGAGGTGATGACGATCTTGTGAGTTTATGCTCAGTACAATCGCAAATGTAGCCAATGTTTTCTGTTATTATATGATAGCTCAAACCACCAGAGGAGTATGTATGTGTATTCTCGAGGTCGGCCAGCTGATCTTAGGACTTTCTGTCAGGTTCGACTGGAGTTTGGNGGGTGGTCCGACCGAAACGAAAGCATCTAGACCTACTACTGCACATGCCGTTGCACCACCCACCATCGGCAAGTCGGTACGTGTCGCGACGGGACCTTGACCATATCGTCTCAATGCAGCCCATCGACAGCCATCAGCTGCCAAGCCGACTTCCTCAGCGACAGCTTCGGGTGTTTCTCCTGTGAAAACTGTGTCTGAACCGACGCCTACTTCGGTCACTCCCGCTCCAGCCACTTCTGCGGTCCCCGCGACAGAGCCACCTGTAGATTCGTCACCTCTTGACCCCGAGGAAGCAAAGAAGAAAGCTCGTGCAGAAAGATTTGGGATACCGTACATGCCCCCTAAGGCTCCTGTTGCGAAGAAAGTAGCTGCTTCCGCGAAGTCTAGTTCTGTTGCGGCTCCAGGGGTAATGATCCTTTTCTCTCCTATCTGGACATTTCTCAATTATGGTTTAGGATGAAGCAAAGAAAGCTGCTCGAGCGGCACGTTTTGGAACGGAGAATGCAACTACTGTCAGCAACGCAACCAAGCCGACCCAGGCAGCTGACCCAGCAGAAGAGGAGAAGAAAAGAAAACGCGCCGAACGCTTTGGAGTGAAGCCAGCAGACACTGTAAGTTGTCTTTATTATCATGTGTGGCATGGAGTTGACGCCGTGTTGAAGCCTGTGGAAAAAAAGGCCAAGGTGTAAGGCTTGTGGGGGAGATTACAGTATACTTTATCGACCCTTGTATTACGTAATATGGTTTTCCCAATTTTAGATAGTGATTGAAGAATTTGGATCCATTGACTATTATTTTGTTCGGGGAGAGCGGACTCCTGATCATTGCAAACTCCAAGTCTCTCCAAATTATCTTACTCTCTGGGTCGACCTTTGGCGGCGTTGTGCAAAGTTTTTCTAGGCTACAGCACTCCTTCCTTCCAGCTTTCTAATTCTAAACGTGTCTGGGGAGTAGTGCGCGATGTCAGGGGCGCCACAAACTCCAGGAAATCGAACGCGAACAAGCGGTCTACCTACCCCAAGTCATCGTTCTGGCAGTGGGCTGCCAACTCCCAGTCGATCACGTTCTGTGGCAGGTGGTTACAAGGATGTTCCGCTAGAAAGTGACATGGAAGCAATGCGCGCTCTGTCAGAAGCGATCCGTGCTAATGATCCTGCCCTCCACAGATCTAATTTAGACGGATCAGGCTTCGGTACAGGTAAGGACGCGTTGGATAGACAGTCATCAGTATCTCGACCATTTTCAAGCAACGTCCACCTGCCTCTACGACCTCGTCCATATTCCGCTCTACTCAGACCCCTCGTTCCTCGACAACAACCATAAGCACCAGACCTGCAAGTCGCACCTCAGACGTATTTGGGCGAGCCTCGAGTCAATTAAGTTCACGGCATGCTCCTTCTTACTCTGGAGTAGATAGGCCGGTAGAAGTTGGGGATTATGTGCGTATTGATAGTCTCAACGTGGAGGGAACCATTCGGTTCTGGGGGGATACAAAGTTCAAGGCAGGTGTCTGGGCAGGGGTGGAACTCTGTGGGTCCGACGCAGGCAAAGGGAAGAATGATGGTACTGTTTCAGGGTATGTCCCTGGTTCCCTTCTAGTTGTGGTGATTCGAATGCATTGACTCTCCGTAGGGTGAGATATTTCTCTTGTGCACCAAACTGTGGGGTCTTCGTGCTGGCCACCAAAGTAACTCGAATACCAGTACGACCATCATCGGTCGCTTCCTCCCACAGTCGACCGTCTTCCTCCATGTCTGGTCGGATTACTCCAGCTAGTCGAGGCAGTATGTTGCCCTTCAAAACACCTGAACCACCGAGAATCTCCCCAGGATCTCGAGCAAGCAAGTATGTAGGTGTCACTGCTCGCCAACTATCATCAAAAAGGAAAGGGAATGCACCTCCAGTCGGGCCCATCAGTCCCACACGGTCACCTACGCGCTCTGTGGCGTCATTGGTCACCCCGAAACCCGGCAAACCTTCCGCAAATGGGATTTCTGGGCTGGGAGCGAGACGTTCGGTGCCTGGGTTTTCAAGTGTTAAACCACGTGGCTTCCTGGGGAACAGGACCCCAGACCTCCCAGATTCTTCCCTTATGAGAGCGTCACCCACCCGAATGAAACCCATTGGTACGAACGGTTTTCCCTCGTCCAGCAGAGGTAGTTCTGCCTTTGAGAGGTCTCCTGACTCCCCTACAATTGGGGCTGCTAGTTCAGATGCAACAAGTGCCCTTCAGGCTAACGCTCAGGCCCTCCAGGAAAGGATAGCGATGCTTGTTCGGGACGCGCCTTTATCTCCTACGACCTCGCCTACCACTGCTTCTGCTCCCATTATTACTTTATCTTCGACGAGTCCTAACGTCCCTTTACCTGATGATCAAGTCCAGCAACTCACTGCCAAGATTGAACAGCTTGAGTACGAGCTCGAACGCGCACGAGCCACAGTCGTTTCTCCGGTCCTTCAAGTCAAAGGCGAGGCAGTGGCCGCTGAACTAGAAGTTGAGAGAGCTGCCCACGCAGAACGTGTTGCAGATCTCGAGAATCGAATTAAAGCAGCGGGAGATTCATCAAAGGCTGAGCAGGGACTTTTGAGGCAGCAGCTCCTCGATGCGAATGCTGCGGTAGACAATGTTAAACAAGAGCTTGGTACTCGGATCACTCAAAATGCCGATCTGGAGGCTACAATAGCGAACCTTCAATCAGAAGTCAGCGACAAGAGCAAGAGCCTGGATGACGTGAATACTGCTCTCAACCAGTCAAAGGACTCGGTGAAAGTATTGCAAGAAAAGCTTGTGAAGAGCTCGGAAGAGTTCAAAGGAGAGAAGGTGGAACTCACAATGCAAGTGGATGAATTGCGTCTAGCAGGTCAAGTGAGTAGATAGTCTTTACACTGAATATTGGTTGCTCATCGCCCTCAGGAAACCATCGCGTTATACGAGGAACGTCTCAGTAATAGTGAGGCTCGTCGGTATGATCTGGAGGATGCCATCAGGTCACTTGAGGATCAATTGAAGAAGCAGGCCGAACCTATTTCTGCCGCGGAATTGCATGCGCGAGCTAATACTGCCGCTCAGATCGACAATGAGACGCTCCAAGAACAGGTCTCACATTTCCAGAAGCGCGTCAGCAACTTGGAAGAGCAGCTTGATGAAGTTCGAGTTGCTCAGGAGCGAGATGAGCAGGCTACAATGGCTCGTATCGCCCGATTCCGGGATGCTGAAGTTCAACTCAAAGCAGTCTTCGTGAAAGTGATCTTGCTCTCGAGGATGCTCGAGCGGAGATTGAAACCCTTCGAGGGGATATTGCCGTGAGTTGGTTGCTGAGTATTATTTCTTCCCTTGCTGAATTCTTGCACCAGTCGCTCGAAGCCGCTGCAAGTGCTGTCGGCGAGGGCGAAGATGGAAGCGAAGACCCTGTCAGCAAGCTTAGAGCCGAGTTGCAAGAGGCGAGGAGTACTGCTCAGGAAAAAGCTTCTGCGAACGAGGCTCTTAAGGAACAGATCGCTTCCTTACAGACCGAGTCAGGAGAGGTACGAAATGACTTCACATATCTTAGTATGAATTTGACTAGTAGCCATGAACTTAGCTTGACGAGCGGTATAAAGAGTCACTATCTACATCTCGAGAGTACCAGGGGCGCCTGGCCGAAATGTCTCGACTTCTGGACCAGCAGACTGTCGATCCTGAGAGTTCGAGGGGCGGCCACTCACCAGTGCGCGAGAATAAATATGTAAATGGTCGAGATGACTCTCGAGAACAAATCACCGGTCTCAAGTACGCAACAAACGACTCCGTTCTGTTCTACTGTTTTGACTGTACTTTAATAGGCACGTCGTACAGCAGCTCACCAAAGAAAATGCTGCGTTGATATCCAGTAACAAACTATTGGAATCAGATAATAAGATGTTGACGACGGAGACTGCGGGACTGCGGGAGGTTTGTCTTACTGTTGGCCCGCTCTGAAGTTAATGATTCAGTGGCGTTTTAAGTCGTTAAAAGAACTTGAAGAGAAATTTGAGCACAGCATACTGTGCGAGCAGAGTGCACTTGATGGTACCGGTATCGATCCCTCATCACCCCTTCTTCAAGACGTTGCTACTCTACGACAAGCTGTCAAAGACGGCCAGGCTCGTCACGAGGTATGAGCTGATCGAACTCCAGACTCAACTCCTGTCATTAAATTTCTGTTGATTTCTAGCGTGAAATGGAGCAGATGCGTAGACGGATAGCCGATATAGAAAAGAAGCATACTCGGACCGTACATGACGTGAGAGTCCAACCATTTCAGTCTTGGATGAGTAACACAACTGAGGGGCCATTCTTTACAGCTGAATAAGGAGATTGCGGAGCTGGAGAACCTGGTTGAGGCCAAGATTTACCGTGAAGTAAGTAGTCAAGAATGAACAAAGGGACCCTAAACAACACGGCTTTCGCAGGATGATCTTGAGCGGGAGATTGAGCGCCTGAAAGAAAAGGTATCCCGTCGCGCAGCCAAAGCAAGCAGTGAATCGGTATCCGCCAAATCTCGCGAAACTTCGCATTCGAGTACAAGCAGCCAAAAAACGTCTGTCATTCATGAAATCGCCAATGACGAACTGGTCTGTGAGGTTTGTGGTGAAAAGGGACACGATCTCCTTTCCTGCCATTTGGTCTTCGACAGTCAGCCAAAGAAAGCTTCTGCTGTGCCATCAGCTGCCAAGTCGGAGGAGTTGTGGTGCCAAGATTGCGAGAGTCGGGGGTAAGTATTTGACTTGCGATTGTCCCACACCTTATTTGCTAAAGTATTCCATGTCTAGACATACTACCGACAACTGCCCATATTCCCAGGACGTTTTCTGATATCCCTGCTCATTCATTTATGTACCGTCATTTTCTCATTCGTTCAACTATTCTTAATTGCTCCTGGATTCATTATTCCATTCGTCTTCTTCGATAACACAGCTGCCATACTAATCATTCCATTCACTTGCTTTTTCGATTTTATGACTCGGGTTTTGGATCTCATTGTTGATACCCCAATGTCCATTATTTGAAGCATGGCCAAATTTGGAAGAAATATTATAGGGAGCATTGCGATGCGTGCATGGAGTTCAGTGGCTCATGGATTATGGCTATGGGTTGTACATGGGGTTGTAAATAGGCGGAGGGGAGATATATGGGAAGATGAGAAGGACCAATTCAGTCGGTACCACCAATCGACCGGGCTAGATAAAGAGGAATTGGGTCATACTAGACAGGAGGGCGGTGGCATGTATAGGAAAATCTTACTGTAGATAAGTTGACCCCCATGATGGACAATTTTCTTGATGTGCCCCTCCGCAGCAAGGTAACGAATTGCATGGCGAGCAATTGAACCATTGACTTTCAATCGCTCGATAAGAATGGATTGAGAGATGAACTTGAAGGTGGGGACTTCTTTGATGATACGCTCATAAGTTGGCTTGTCAAGCGTGACGAGGTGTTGTGCCTTGTCCTTGACTTTCCCCTTGGACCACTTCTTCTTCTTGGCGGACTTGCCTCCTGACGATGGAGGGGGTGCGGCTTTAGCTTTAGCCTATTTATAAGGGGGTAGGAGGATGGCGAGATATTAGCGATTTTCTTTGGACGGCTCTCAAAGTGCATCCAAACGAGTGAAGAGACATCCAGTTGAAATTTGCCGTTTTGAAGGGCAAACAACAGAACTCTTGGGTGCAAGGTAATACACCCATAGCCATTATCTGAAGTATAAACACAAAGTTTTCACTACCCACCATGTTCGAGCCCAAACGGCGAGTTCTTGATGGGATGAAGGGTAAAGTGATCAGCTGACCAGATACTTTGCAGGTTCGAACACTGCCACCTTTGAATGTCTCAGCAAGTGGCCTTTTTGGCTTTTTACGTACCATTTCTCGAAGCATCATTGCTAGCTGCTTTCGTCGAGGCAACTCATTTGTGTCTCTATGGTATTTTTTTTGCTGGTTTGGGTCTCACATGGAAGGACCGGGCTAATACTGGCGGAGTTTGCCATCCTTGACTCCTTGAACAACGTTACAATGTCGTGGATATTAGCATGTCCTATTACCTGGGGCTCTTATGCCCTAGGTAGGTGTGGATTGTTTGATTAATTCCGGGCCGGACCAGGACCAATTGTTACCATCCTAGTTCTTCTCCCCTTACCTAGTCGAGTCACGTTGGTGTGGTTGAGGTCTTAGGAACGCCGCCTTTCTTAGAAGGTGGAGTCACGGTCCTCCGTTTAGGTAGCTGTATGAGACAATTCTAGGCTTCAGGAGATACGTGGAATTGTGTTCACAATGAGGTCTTTCCTCCAAGTTTCCAGGAAGGCTTTGGAGATCGATCTCCAAATCGAATGGGATTATCACAATAGAAGGTACAATTCATGAGTGAAGACAGTTTTTCAACTTGCCTCAGCTGTCCCAAATGCTCATTTGATATTTGCGCGTTCTTGTTGAACGCCGTGCCGTCGTGTTGTGATAGATCTGTCCCTTACAATAGGGAGGAATAAATGGAGGTGGGTACCTTTTTTTTTCCCCCTATTCTTGGTGCCGGTGTTCCGGTGCATTCGTCGAACAAAAACATGTTGCTGCCCCACCGAGTGGCGGAAGAGGCGATGTATTCAGACCAATGGAGTATCTGCCCTTTTCCTGCTCCCAACATGTGGTGAAGACCTTAAAAGATTGCATCGATGCTGTCATGGAAGCTAGGCTCCATGGTTCCGAAGCCCTATAACGTTATCCATCATGCGTGATATTCGCGATCCCAATGCATGATAGGCAACAAAGGAGAGAGGGAATACAGCATGAAGAAATAACTGATTGATCGCGTCAATCAGTGTTTACAATCTCAGGGTTCTCGTTTCGTTTTTACGTAGGGCACCTCCCTTCCTGGTGATACTCTGCCCAGTCGCCAAACCGCCCCTTTTTTTTGATGTCCGGATCATGCATAACACGTTTGTGTTGCGCTCTCTCTGGAGTTGATTCCCAAGGATTGTCAAAAAAAAAAAAGAATAACTATGCATACGTATATGGAACATCATTTCCTTATTGTGCCACAGAACAGTGTTTACGGGGGACAAGTCGCTTCGACTTGGACACACAGAGTCTTTGTCCAACAAGTCCACCATCATTGATCTCGTCTAATGCGGTCCTCACTGGCGGGTAAACAATGAAGTACGCCCCTGTCTCAATCATCCTGTTGGCTCAGGACAGCATCAGGGGTTGGACGGCATTTTGCTGACACACTCCCTCTCCGCCGCGAAGTTGTCTAGGTCAACGTATTTGACTGATTGCCCTTTTCTTATTTACTATTTCTTTTCCGCATTCTTGCTTCTCGCTAACAACGTAACGCCCCCCCCTATGTTTTGGGAGTTGGAACCTAGCGGCACAAGTCGGAATGGCTTCAGAGGTTTACCGGTTCCGCGCCTTCCAGTTCATTTGAAAAGTTTGGCGAATCATCGAGAAAATTAAAAAAATGGGTTAATCCTGACGTCGTGGTGATTGCTTTATGATCACAACGGAATATCTCAATTTATGTTCCTCCCTCCACTTCATTCAAATCAACGGAGAATCAAGTCCTTGTCTCTGAACTGCCCCCTGCCATTGTGAGGGCATGACAAATCTCCCAACGGCATGTGG
>WNFI01374584.1_pt1 | contig 16503 bp, 9 predicted proteins | sample 5400471 | NCBI WGS metagenome assembly WNFI01 (sample SAMN13153348, study PRJNA577476) | soil metagenome | isolation source: 100 cm saprolite on Douglas fir-dominated hillslope | place: USA:California | collected 2013-09-17 | reverse complement strand
GGTTCGGGAAACACTCGAGCTTTGGTGACGTCGCGTTTCCCGCTGGTCGATCTCGATGCTTGGACTGGTGCCGGACATCGCGCCATCGTGCTGGATGACCTAGAGCGCCCGGTCGCGTTTAATGTGCTGCGAGCCTGGAAGGTGCAAGGCGACGATGCCGCGTTGACACAGTTGCTCGAACCGCTCAACATCGGTGGTTTCTATCACGCGCTCTCCGTCGCAGTTCTGGGTTCGTATCTTGGTAACTTCGCGGGCGGTGACCCGAGCCAAGCACCGGAGTTCTCACTGAAAAAAGCGGAGGAGTCCGATCCCAAGGCTGGGAAGCTGCACCGCATCCTGGAGCAGTACGCTAAAGCACTCACTCCCGTCGAGCGCGATCTCCTCGCTCGCCTTTCTCTCTTTCCACGAGGCGTGAAAGTCCAGTATCTGGGTTGGATCGTGCAGTCGGGCGGAGAAGTGGCAGGAGCTCTGATCGGCCTTGCAGAACGTCAATTTGTTCGGCACCTAGAACGGCTCAAGGAACTCGGGCTGGTGTTTCGCTATGAGACTGATCGGCAGGCTGTCTACTCCGCTCACCCCTTTCTTCGCGAGTTCTTCCGCAATCTTCTGAGGACAAAGCCGGAGTCTGTCCACGAGTCTGTGCGAGCCAAGCTGGCTCCCAGTCTCGAAACGCGGCCGGAAACAAAGCCGACGGACCCGGCGATTCTGGATCAATACGAACTGCTGATCGAGGAGACTTTACTCGCTGGTCGAGCTCAGGAGGCCCTTGATCTGTACTGGTACGGGCTGGGTTCAGCCAGGAACCTAGGCTTCGTCTTGGGGGAGAATGGACGTGGTCTTCGCGTCTTAGAACGCTTCGTCCCGCAAGATGATTTTTCTCGCATCGAGTCTCCGCTGTCTCCGCATGATCAATCGAAGCTTGTCAACGACCTTGCTATATTCGCTATACATCTCGGTGACCTCACCCGTGCGCGGAGAGCTCTTGTGCATTTCCAACGGTTGGATGTCGACCAAAAAAACCAGTCTATCGGCTTCCAAAACCTCGTTCATATTGAGATCTACGGCGGACGCTTCCGACAGGCCTCCGAGCTCTCGGAGAGCGCGGTCTCGCTTGCAGAGGAAGCAAAAGACGAAACCGAAATCAGAGATTCCCTCTCGTATCGAGCGGCATCACACTTCGCCCTCGGCGACATCGCTACGGCGGCAGCCGACTTTCAACGGGCAACACAACTCCAAGGCGAACTTCTGTTCAGTTTACGAGGAGCCCATGAGGCCGAATCCAAGCACGCTACAGGTAACCGGTCTGGCGCACTCAGCCAAACCCAAGCCAACCGGGAGTTCGCAGTGAGGAACAACTATAACAATGATCTTTGCCTTTCCAATACCCTTCTCGCTCGGTTCCACCTCCCTGATGATCCGGCCCAGTCTGGCCAGCGCCTGCAGGACGCCCGCGCGTTCGCCAATCGCTCGGGAGACGTGGAACTCCAGCTACGCTGCTCCCACGCAGCCTGCGCACTCCACCTCCATCTTGGGGACTTCCCCCAAGCCATTGCCGAAGCTGAAGCCGGCATTCTCCTGGCAGACACCTGCGGCTTCGGAAAATCCTCGATCGACCTCCGCCTCGCTCTAGCTGAGACGTTGCTCGCTGCCGGCGACGCCCGTAAGGCCCTCCAGAACGCCCGCGATGCGCTCGACCGCTCAGAGCACCCTGACTGTCAATATGCCTGGGGAAAGGCGGACGGACTCCACTTCTGCGGCGTCGCGCACCTGCGCCTCGGCGAACATGAACTGGCCCGCCAGCGCCTTACTGCCGCCCTCGAGCTCCGCGAGCGACTCGGCCACGGCCGCATCGAAGAAACCCGCCGCGCCTTAGCCCTGTGCCGCTCTTAATCTGTGATCTCGTCGCAAGCCGCAGTCTCAGCCGCGAGACCCACAGAGGATCCCTCGCGTGGTACGACCTGGGGTCTGACTAATTCTGTATACCCATCTCCCGCAAAATATAGGCATAGTCAAACGCCGAATCCTTCAGGCGATCGTATCTTCCCGAAGCGCCGCCATGTCCCGCCGGACTTAAGTTCGTTTTCAAGATCAGAGTATTGTGGTCGGTTCGCGTTGCACGCATCTTCGCCAAGTACTTTGACGGCTCCCAGTACATCACCTGGCTGTCGTTGAACGACGTCTTCACCAGCATGTCCGGATAATTCTTCGCCTCGACATTGTCATAGGGCGAATAAGTAATCATGTAATCGAAGGCAGCCTTCTCCTTCGGATTTCCCCACAGGTCGGGACGCATGTTCAACACCGCGCCCATCAGCAAGCCGCCCGCGCTGCGCCCTTCGATCACCAAGCGGTCTTTCGAGCCGTATCCGCGCTTCACCAGGCCTTCGGCGCAGGAGATGAAGTCGGTGAAGGTGGTCTTCTTGTTCATCATGCGGCCCGCATCGTGCCATGCCTTGCCCATCTCTCCGCCGCCGCGAATGTGTGCCACCGCTGTCACCACGCCGCGATCGACCATGCTGAAAATATTCGAATTGAAAAACATGTCGATCGAGACGCCATACGACCCGTACCCATACAAATACAGCGCGCTTTTTCCGTCGAGCTTCGTGCCCTTCAAATGCAGTACCGAAATCGGAATCTGGACTCCATCGGCCGCGGGCGCATAAATCTGCTCCACCTGATACTTCGTCCGGTCGTATCCTCCTGGCACTTCCTTCTGCTTCAGCAGCGTGGACGTTCCTTTCTCCATGTCGTAGGCAAACACCGAAGCCGGAGTGATAGGCGACTGATAGCCGTACCGAAACTCTGTGGTGTCATATACGCGATTGACATAGGAATAGGCTGCATACGCCGGCTCGGGGAATTCGATCTTCTTCCATTGCCCCACGCGCAAGTCGCTCACACGAATCTGCGGCAGGCCGTTCTCCCGCTGATACACCACGCAGAAGTTTCTGAAGAAATCCACGTCGTCCAGCATTACATCCGCATTGTGCGGCAGCACCTCGTGCCAGTTCGCGCTTCCCGGATCGGTTATCGGGGCGCGCACGAGCCGGAAGTTACGTCCCGTGTCGTTGACGCGAATGTAGAAGGAGTCACCGTTATGGTCGGGATAATATTCAACGCCCTGCTTCCGCGGCTCGATCACCTTCCACTCGGCCATGGGATCGATCGCTGGAATGTACCGAGCCTCGGTCGTGGTATGACTGCCTGAAACCAAGAAGATGTACTTCCCGCTGCGTGTATTGTCAGCCGAAAGTTCGAAGCGCTCGTCTTTTTCTTCGTAGATCAGAGCGTCGGGCCCGGTCGTGCCAGCCGTGTGGCGGTACAACTGATATTGCCGCTTCGCAACAGCGTCTTCCTGCGTATAAAAAATCGTCTGATTATCGTTCGCCCAAACTACCGAACCGACTCTCTCGGCGTGGTCCGCCAAAGTCTGGCCGCTGCGCAGATCCTTGACCGCAAGGGTGTATTGGCGGAATCCCGTGTTGTCGTACGAATAGGCGAGCAAGTTTCCGCCTGGGCTTACCCTGTACGCAGCCACGGACATGAATGCCTGTCCCTTGGCCAGTTCATTCTGGTCGAGGACGACTTCTTCCGGCGCGTCCATGCTGCCTTTTCTGCGGCAGCGAATCGGATACTGTTTGCCCGCCTCGGTCCGCACATAATAGAAGTAGTCGCCTTCCTGGTAGGGAACCTCGACGTCGGTTTCTTTGATCCGTCCCAACATCTCGTCGTAGAGCTTTTTCTGAAATTGCTCGGTAGGCTTCATCACTGCGTCGGTGTAAGCGTTCTCGGCCTCCAGATAGGCTCGGACTTCCGGATTGGGCTTGTCGCGCAGCCAGAAATAGTTGTCCACCATCTTGTGCCCGTTCACTTCCGACACATGCGGAACAATCTTCGCCACCGGCGGCTTCGGCAGCGTCCCACTATCCGCCGCCGTCAACACCATCACAGCCCCCAACAACAAACCGCCAACCTGGACCCGCCGCTTGTAACTTTTCGTCATGAGAGACTCCATAATGTGAGTTGAAATGTTTGCCGACTAAGCCCGAACCAGCATCGTTACTCTTGGCTGCCTTTTGTTGCTTTGGCCTCTAAACATTCAAAACTGGACCAGAATTGTCTCTGATTCCGCTTGCTAATGTACACGAGGCGTCCTTTTTATCCCACCAGTTACCATCTTGATCCCCCCGCCCGCAAGGGCTGTTCGGGCTAAAGAAAAATGACCGGCGAGATGTTGAACCGTTTACCGAGGCGTCGGATATGGTCCGTCGTCAAGGATCGCTTTCCCTTCAAGACCTCCGAGGCAACGCTGGCCGTTTCAAAGACACCAATCAGGTCCTTCTGCTTCAGGCCGTTGGCTTCCATCAAATTTCGGATCACTTCGAGTGGCGTCGCCGCGGAAATCTTATAGGTCTTCTTTTCGAAGTCCTCAATCAGCACTGCAAGCGTCTCGTACAAATCCTTTTCTGGTTTGCTTAGTTCGGCCCAGCGGTCGTTTAGTTCTTCCAGTTTCGCGAGATAGTACCGGTTCTCTTTCTCGGTATGAATGATCTTCGGAGGGACTTCGGCGATAAGCTCCTTGTATTCCATTGTCGTACTCATCTGTTCCAGCCTCTCTCGCTGTATTCGGCGTGCGTCATCAGCGCTTTTACCACGATCGTCTGACTTGCGTAGTTCACCATCGCGATCAAGCGATACTTATTCCCTTTGACGTTGAAAATGGTCTTCCCCTGCACAGAATCGGTATTGCGCCACGTCTGCCGAAGCTCATTCAGGTTCTTCCATCTGGCCTCTCTGGCAATCATTAGCCATGTCGCCACCGGCGAGGTCAAATCGCGATGCGTTCTTTTCGCTTTGTCCAGAACTTCCGTTCCCAGTACTTTCAAAGTCCCAAATCCAAATCGATCAAGTGCGTTCGCAAATCGCGAAGCTGCATCTATTATTCGCGATTTGCGAACTTAAATCAAGGGGCAAAGTAGTTCGTCAAATGCGAAGTATCTTGTATAGGTATCGTTGGCGAGAGGCTAAGAACCGACAGGCAAACGCAAAGGCGGCCCGTAAGGCCGCCCTCAAGCCAACGACTAACGACCAAGGACTAACGACCGTCCTACCCCTTTTTTCCCCGCAGCATCCCCACCACGCGGTCGTAATCATCCACGGTCGAATACTCGATCACGATCTTCCCCTTGCCTTTGCGATCGCGAATCCTCACTCGCACGCCCAGCAGCCGCTCCATCTCCAACTGCGCCGCACGGACGTTCGGATCCACCCAGCGCGCTCCACTCTTCTTCGCCACCTGCCCCGGCATCCCCGGAACCGGCTCCAGCAGCCCCAGCATGCGCAGGATTAAAATCTCGATCTGGTCCAGCGTCATATGCCGCTTCACAATGTAGTCGGCAGTCTTCGCGATCAAGTCCATATCTTCCAGCTTCAGCAGCTCGCGCGCTTCGCTGAATCCCAGTTTCCGGTCGTCCATGAAATCGAGGACGGTCACCGGCAACTTCAGCAACCGCATGTAGTTCGAAATCGATTCGCGCGACAGCCCCACGCGCTCGCCAATCTGCGCCTGCGTCAAATTGAAGTCCTGGCTCAGCACGCGAAACGCCCGCGCCTGCTCCAGGCAAGTCCCCAGAATGTAGCGCCCGTTTTCTCCCGGACGCACCACGATCGGCTGCATCACTCCATTCGCTTTGATCGAGTTCGCCAGCTCCTCCAGCGGATCGTCGTCACCCACCTCCCGCGTCTGGTACGGGTTCTTATCGATCAAATCCAGCGCAATGTTAACGACCTGCGTCCCCGGCACCCGCGCCGGAGCCTCCGCCTGCGCCGAAATGGTGATGGTCTCGTTCGCAGCGGGAGCCTGCGTGGAAGCAGCTTGTGTGGGGATTGTTGAAGATGTGGCAAGTGTGGCCCGTGTGGGAAGAGCTTGTGTGGGGACAGCCGCCCCCGGCTGTCCATCCGAGCGCAGCTCGGAAGCGCCGTGTCCAGCGGCAGACTCGTGTAGCGTCTGTAAATGTGGCGCGGGCGCCCCCGCCCGCGTCTCGCTCTCCTCCACCACAGCCTGAATATCCCCCACGCGAACAGGGGACGAAGAAGAAGAAGAATCCGAGGCTGGCCCATCCTTCGCGTCCTTTGTGAATGGTGGGGATTGCGAATCAGGCGAAGTCCTCGCTCCCTCAGGGATGTCATTCCGAACAGGGCCGAAGGCCCGGTGAGGAACATGCTGTTGGCCAGTTCCACTATTTTGGACAGGTGCAGGTGCCACCACTCTCGGCCCCGGCAACAAAGATTCCAAACCGCGCCCCAGCGCCCGCCGCTTCTCCACCTTTTCCTTCTCCGGATTCCCCGCCACCCGCCCCGCCAAATTCTCCGCCGTCGTCGTCGTCATTAATTTTCTCCCGATCCCAAACTTGTCTTGTCCCGTTCCCCCGCATTTTGTCATCCTGAGCGAAGTTGTTGTACGCGAAGCGAACAACAACGCAGTCGAAGGACCCCATGCAACTCCGCGCTACCACCGGCTCAGAAGGGAATTCTCTCCACCCATGCAGAGATGTTCCCCATCCCATTCACCACAACCCGTGCCCTTCTTTCTCACACAGCGATTCCCCCCGCGCCAAAAATTCGCGAAACGACCGCCGTTCCGCCCACGGCCCCATCCCCAACCCTTCCTTACCCACGAGTTTCACCCAATCACAATCCGCTGTCGCACCGTCTCCCGTCATCTTCCTGCTCTCGGTCTCCAGCAAATGCAGCAGCGAAACTTTCTTGCCATCCGCGTCGTCTCCGCTCAATTCTTTTTTCACTCGCAGGCAATCCACCGCGTGCGGCCACTGAATACTCAAAGCCACAAATTTCGCCAGCACTTTATCCTTCGGCAAATCGTCGCTCGGAATCACGCCTTGCAACCGCAAGCTTTGCCGCAGCGTGCTATAAAAGCGGAACACATTCACATACCTTTTGATCTGCCGCGGATTCCCATCCACCAGCCGCGCCACCTCTTCTACCATTTTCGCCATCACCGGATCGTGCTCCGTCAGCGCTTGCTCGTAAAGCCGGTTTCCCGCTTCCTCCGCTGCCCAGCGCTCCGCCGCCGGAGCCTGCGCCACCACCTCTACGCCTTTTTTCGCAGCTTCGTTCGCGCTCTTCGCCGGCCCCAGCTTTTCTAGATAGCTTTGCACTTTCTTTTCTTCTTCAGCCCCATGCGGCGGACGCGGGGTCAGCACTCGCATAATTCCAGGGCTCATCCCCATCGCTCCCGGCGATGCAGGCGCTGGCGCATTCGGATCGGGTGCCCCCAGCGCAATCTGCATTTCGTACTTCGCGGCGACTCCTGTCAGCGAATCCACATATCGCTGCCTCCCCATCGCAGTCGGCGGCGGAATCATGATGGGCAGCTGCACAATTTTTTCCATGAATCGCCAGCCTACCGGCACCGCGCGGTCCACCAACCCCATCGTCTCGGCCTTCTCGATCACATCTTTATTCGCCACCTCGAGCGCCGCCGCTACCATTCCCGGCTCCATCCCTAAAACAAAAATGCAATTGGGATAATCTCCACAAAGAAAAAGATTGATCGCCTCCACCACCTCCGCCACCTTATTAGGAGCGCAGCGATCCAGGTCGTCGACAAACACAATCAAAGGCTCGACTCTTTGCGCCTCAAGTTTCTGTGACTTGGATGATGCAGCAACAGTCAGTGCCCCATCCTTCTCGCGCTCTGTGCGAGAGGGTGGGGATTTTGAAGTCACTTCATTCCCGTTGTCTGTCGCAGCAACCCCTGCCCTCGGCGCCGTCACGAGGCTCAACACCTCGCGAATATCCGACTCCACCAGATGCAGATACCCCATCTTCCCTTCATAGTCCGGCTCCCGAACAAGCTCGCGCACCGTTCCCGCCGCCTTGTCTCCTAGCTTTCTCAAGGCTTCCACCGCACCAGGAATCAACGGAAGAATGGCCATGCCAGCCCGGTAATACCAATTGATCGGCAATACAACCGAAATCAAAAGGAGGATCACAAAAACGACTAGGTATGGAGACACGGACTTCATGATGGTCTCGTACACTCTCCAGCGAACTTCATCCGCCTTTATCCGCCGCGCATGCAGGCGCAGCCAGAACAACTCGCGCTCCTTCGGCAACATCCGCGCTGTCACTTGGCTGATAATGCAATGAGCCATACCAGCCCAGATTTGTTCGCTCGTCTGATATTTCCACGCGTTGAACCAGACTGTAACCCGCGGCGGCAGTCCGTATGCCGCGCCCTCAGTGTTCGAATTTGACGGCAGCTTCTGCGTCTCGCCTGTGCTCAGCCCCTTCTGTTCGGATTTCGTGCTCCGCTTCAGCTCGCGCAGCAGTTCCCACAACGTCATCTGCGGGGCTTGCCCCTGCTGCCTCGCGCCGCTACGGTTCTCCTCGCTAAAGTAAGCCCGACCGTCCAGCAAATGCTGCACCCGCTTCATCAACGTGGTCTTCCCCGCTCCCCACGGCGCTTTAATACCAATGGTCAGCGGAGGCTTCGTCTCCCGGTGCGTAATCAATTTCGCAATCGTCCGCGCGTAAGCCTCATACCCCAACCGGTCAATCTCACTCCACAGATCCGACTCGACGCTAGGCGCAGGCGAAGCCTCCGCCCCCGGCGCATCCGCGAGACTGGAATATCCCGGAAAATTCGACGGCTGCCGCCCGATCAGATCTTGTAGCGGCGGAATGGGCGCCGGAATCTCCAGATCAGATTCTTTGTCTAAACTGTCTTCCTTGTCTGGCCCGTCGCCGGGGCGAATATCCTCCCGGCGTATTCCATGCTCGTTCAGCGCTTGCACTGTCTTCGACCTCTCTACCGAAAGTGCGCCATAAAGGAGATGCGTGCTCCAGATTCCGTTTGCGTGCCGCTCATCAGCGTATTTCGCTGCCTGCACGAGCGCTTCGTGCGTGTTCGTCGACAACGGGGGCAGACTATCCAGTTGGGGCGCTCTCACCGCACCCGGTATCGTGTCGCCAAACAACCTCGCGACAATTTCCCGCAGCTTCTCTTCGTCCACACCCGATCGTGCAAAGAAACTCTTCCAGCTCGGAAGTAACCCTGCGATCAGGTATTCCGTATGGATTTGCTCCTTCCCTAGCGCCCGCCGTATCCCCTCCGCGCGCGCCAAAGCGCTTCTTGCAGACGGCCTCAACAGCGCCCAAATCTCATCATCGCGTTCGGCTTGGGCAATTTCCTCGCTAATCCGAACCTGCTCCACGCGCTCAGGAACAAGGAGCCCGGCGAGCTCCTTGCAACTTGCGAGCATCTCATCAAGAGGCAGAACGTCGAGCAGAATGGGACCACCCGCACCGCGGCCAGTCATTCCGTTTAGCAAACCATCCTTATCGAATGCCGGGGTTCCCGTCCAAGACGGAGGGATCTCGAACCCGGGCTTCAGAAAGATTGCCAGGTTCGGCGTGGTCGCGACTTGCCCCTCTATGCAGAAATATTGGTCCCCCTTTTCGTCATACGCCACGAACGCGAGCGTGGCTCCCGCCGCCATACGCCCGCCGCCCAACCTCACCCCGTTTCCATGATCCGAATAAGTAAGCACAGCGAATGGGGTCCGTGCATTGACCTGAAGGACGCGGTAGCGCGTCGGCCCACCGCGGCGACCGATCTTAAGGAGGTCCGCCTGTGCGGCTCCAAAAGAGGGAGCCACCGCAACCCCGGGCGCAAGAACTGTCGCGTGGCTTATAAGCCGCCCATCCGCCCACAGCGTCCCTACTGCCGCCACTCGCGGATCGTCATCAGGTATCGGTTTGTTCACTACGTCAGGCATGTGACCTTCAAGCGCCCCGTTGCATGCGGGTGCCCCACTTCTCGCCTCTTTTGCGAAAAGTGGGCTTCTCTTCAACTCGCACCGATCGCGGCTATATATCGATAACTATCGATCTACGTACATCGATAACCATCGATATACTAAGCCGACTTATCCATCTCTCCTCTGTGCTGCTCGGTGTCCTCTGTGTTTAAGCCTTGCTCTGAAGCCGAAGTCCCGAAGCCCGGCGCCTGCCGATCAATGATCTCCTTCGCCAGCCGGATGTAACTCTCCGCTCCCTTCGACCGCGGATCGTAGAGCAGCGCCGGCTTCCCATGACTCGGTGCCTCAGCCAGCCGGATGTTCCGCGGCACAGTCGTCGTGCACAGCTTCTCGCCGAAATATTTCTTGAGCTCGCTCATCACCTGCTGCGCCAGGTTGGTGCGGTCATCGAACATGGTGAGCACCACGCCCTCGATGGCGAGCGTGGGGTTCAAGCTGGCGCGGATGCGCTCGATGGTGTCCAGCAGCTCGCTGATTCCTTCGAGAGCAAAGTACTCCCCCTGCATCGGGATGAGCACCGCATCAGCCGCGACCAGCGCGTTCAGCGTGAGCAGGTCCAGCGCAGGCGGGCAATCGAGGACGATGAACTGGAAGCGGTCGCGAACAGACGCGAGCGCGTCGCGCATGCGAAACTCGCGCCCCTCTGCATCGACCAGCTCGATGTTTGCCCCGATGAGATTCTTGTGCGCCGGGATCAGCCAGAGCTGTTCAAGCTCAGTGGTCTGAAGGGCCTCCTCGGCCGAGGCAGCACCCATTAATAAATGATAGGAGCTGATACGCTCCGGGTCCTTGACTAGGCCGAGCCCGCTGCTGGTGTTCGACTGCGGATCGCAGTCGACGAGCAAAGTGTTGACTTCCGCAGCCGCGAACGACGCGGCCAGGTTGATGGCGGTCGTAGTCTTGCCCACGCCGCCCTTCTGATTGGCAACCGCGATAATGCGTCCCATGAGATTGTGAGGAGATCCAGAGCTACCCGGCAGCATAATGCGAGTCGCATTTCAAAGCAATCATGAAAGCTTGTGGAAGGCGTTAATCTATGTGCAAAACGTGGATTATGTTCCGGCAGGAACACCTAGAGCCATGTCCACGCTGTGTTTGCCTCAGGACTAGTAGAAATTTCACCCCGATGCGAAAAGCTCTTTTTCTCTTTGCCCTTGGGTATGGGAGAAGATATCCCTATGGGGGGAGATTCTTCTCGTGCCCAAGAGGCGCATATTTTAACGAAGTGTTCCGGCCGGAACATCCCGAGGGTCAATCCTGCCAGCAGTCCCGGCGCCCCAAAGACTTCTTCTCCCTTTTGATCGAACAATATTGAAGTAGTGTTCCTGCCGGAACACTACTTTAGTTACTTCGCACGCGCCGGGGGGGATGCGCCCAAGATGTGAATCTCGATTTAACATGTGTTCCGGCCGGAACACTGTGGAAAACGTTAAAGGAAGCATACGACTTGGTATGTGTATTCGTACTCCAAGAATGCTTGTGATCGTTCCACTATGCCATCGTTACAGACATAATCTGATACAAGCGTTGCTTATATTTATGGCAAATCGCAGTCAGCATCCCACAATTACTGTTTTGGTTCCCGAGCCGATGACGTGTTTCTTGCGGCGAGAAAAACGGTAAGAGGTGTTGGAAGTGCAATTGCCTATGGCTTCGCTCGTTTGATAGCGGTTGCAAGGATTCGGGAATTGGACTGAGGGATGGCGATTGGATCGGACCAGGACAGCAAGGGGAGGGAGGCTTGGGCTTCAGCTAGCTGACTGATACCGATTAAGAGAGCTAAGGTGCCAGCGGGGGCGAGAAGGTTCGCGGCGATGGGGAGGATTTTTTCGAAGCGTTCGACGGCGCGGAGGGTGATAAGACCGAAGGAGTGTACCGGGATGGTTTCGGCGCGGGCGTTTTGTATATTTACGTCCGTCAATGTAAGCGCGCGGGTGATTTCGCGTAGGAAGGCTGCCTTCTTGTGGTTGGATTCGATCAGCGTGAGGGAGATATACGGAGCCCAGAGTTTTATCGGTAGACCGGGGAATCCGGCGCCGGAGCCGATGTCGGTGACAGAGGGGCAGTCATGGTTCTGAACGCGGTCGTTGGTCCCTTCGCCCCGCTCAGGGCAAGCTAAGAACGGTCGTTGGTCGTTGGCCTCAATGCTAGAAGGCCTTTCTCGTTCGCCTTGGTCTGTTTTCTTTCGCCCCTCCGGGGCTGGGTTGTCGGTACGAATGACTGTGGCAGCGGTGTGAACGACTGCGGAGCTTTGCTCCGCTGGACAGCCGGGGGCGGCTGTCCCCACATGTGCAGTGACGGGAAACAGGATGCGAGCGGCGAATAGGCTCTCGCCGAAGTGTCGGGTGACGATTTGTTCGGGATCGCGGATGGCGGTGAGATTGATGCGGGCGTTCCAGCGGAGAAGTAGATCGATGTATGTCGATATACTGTGGTAGAGGGCGCCGTTGGTCCCTTCGCTCGGCTCAGGGCAAGCTAAGAACGGTCGTTGGTCGTTGGCAGATCGAACAGCAGATTCCCTTCGACTCCGCTCAGGGTAGGCGTCACCGGGCTTTTGGCCCTGTTCGGAATGACAGCCTTCCAAGAAACCGGATGGGCCAGCCTCGGCTGGGATCGGTGCTCGCAGAAAAGGCTCGAGCAGTTCGGCGATGCGGGCGGAATCCATTGGATTCACGATTGTAGAACAGGGCCTCGCCGGGCGACGTTTCGACTCGCGATAGAAACAATCTTTAAGATCTGAAAGCGGTGATGGCTTATAGGGATGCTTCGACTTCGCTCAGCATGACAGAATTTTATTTGCGGATGCGGATGACGAGACGAACTGTGTTTTTTGAGGTAGTATAGGCGTCTTCCCTTGGGCCCTGGGTTATGTCTGCCTTTTATGGCCACGGTCGCTGACAATACCGCTCCTCTTTCTTCTTCGCCGGTTGAGATTTTCTATTCGTATTCGCATAAAGATGATGCCCTTCGGGTGCAACTTCACGAGCACTTAGCCGCGCTCCGGCGGGAGGGTGTAGCCATCTATTGGGACGACCGGAAGATCGATCCTGGCGATGAGTGGAAGCAAGAAATCGATCAGCATTTGAATACGGCGGATGTAATTCTGCTATTGATCAGCGCCAGTTTTATCAATTCCGATTATTGCTATGTGATTGAGATGCAACGCGCCATGCAGCGGTATGAGGCGGGCGAGGCGCAAGTGATTCCCGTCATTGTGGAGCCATGCGATTGGAAAAAGCTGCCATTCGAGAAGTTGCAAGTGTTGCCGGAGGGCAGCAAGCCGATTACGAAATGGGATAACCGGGCCGAGGGTTTTGCAAATGCAGCGGCGGGGATTCGCAAAGTGGTGGAGAAGATTCGTCTCCGTCCACGAGCTACGGCACAAGTTCTGGTGGCAGCGGCGAAGCCGCGAAAAGAGCGAGTGCTTCCCCCGATATGGAATGTTCCACATAACCGGAACCGGAATTTCAGCGGGCGAGAAGCGGTACTGGCGAAGCTCCACGAGGCCCTGGCTGCGGGTGGTTCGGCGGCGCTGACACAGGCAATTACGGGCTTGGGCGGGGTGGGCAAGACGCAAACGGCAACTGAGTATGCATACCGGTACTCCGATGACTATGAACTGGTGTGGTGGATTCGTTCGGAGGAGCCAGCCAAACTTGCCGCGGATTACGCAGCGTTGGCGAGGCCGCTCAGTCTGAAAGAGGAAAAAGAGCTAAACGTAACAGTTCAAGCGGTGCGGGCGGAGCTGGCAGGGCGCGAACGATGGCTGCTGGTATTCGACAATGCGAACGAGCCAGTGGAGGTGCGCGACTATTTGCCGCAGGCGGGACAAGGGCACGTATTGATTACTTCGCGCGATCCTGATTGGTCGGAGGTGGCCGAGCCGCTGGCGATTACGACGTGGCAGCGGGATGAGTCGGTGGCGTTTCTGCTCAAGCGGACCAAGCAGAAAGATGAGGCGGCGGCTAACGCTCTAACGGAAGCGTTGGGCGATTTGCCGCTGGCGCTGGAGCAGGCCGCGGCCAACATTGGGGAGAGCGGTAGTTCGCTGGCCAGTTATCTGAAGACGCTTCGGAAGCACACGCGCGAGGTTTTGCGGCGCGGGAAGGCGCCAGCAGGCTATCACGCCACGGTCGCGACGACTTGGGAGTTGTCGTTCGCGAAAGTAGCGAAAGAATCTGAAACCGCGGAACAGCTTATGAATTTGTGCGCGTTTCTTGCCCCGGACGATATTGGGAGGGAGATGCTGCGGGGCGGGGTGAAGCATCTGCCTGAGCCGTTAGCGAGCGCAGTCGGAGACGATTTGCAGTGGGGCGATGCGGTTGGCACCCTGCGGCGATATTCGTTGGTGGAGGTTCAGGATGACGCTCTGTCGGTCCACCGGCTGGTGCAGGCGGTGGTGCCCGAGCGGCTTGATGCTACGGAGCGGAAGAAGTGGGCCGAGGTAGCAGTGAAGATGGTGAATTCGGCCTTTCCTTACAAAATTGACGATGTTGGGAGCTGGACTGCATCTTCCCGGCTGCTGGCCCATGCTTTAGCCGCGGCGGTACACGCAGTAGAGTTGCGCGTAGGACTGCAAGCTTATGCGGACCTTCTCAACAAAGTCGGTCTCTACCTTGAAGAACGCGCTGAGCTGTCCGCGGCGAGGTCTGTCCTTGAGCGGACCCTGAAAATTGGCGAGGCAAATTATGGGTCTGACCACCCGAAGGTTGCGACCTATCTGAACAATCTCGCGTGCACCGTCGGACATCAGGGAGACTTGCCGGAAGCGCGGACGCACTTGGAAAGAGCGCTGAGAATCGATGAGGTCACGTACGGATCTGGTAACCCAAAAGTGGGTATTCGCTTGAATAATCTAGCTTCCGTGCTTTATGGCATGGGAGATCTGGCGGGAGCGCGGACGCACTTTGAAAGAGCACTGAGAATCGATGAAGCCACATACGGAAATAACCATCCAAAGATAGCTATCGAGGTTAGTAATCTAGGGCTCGTGCTACGTGACATGGGAGACTTGGCTGAGGCGCGGACCTTCTTTGAGCGTGCTCTGAAGATCGATTTGGAGGCTTACGGACCTGATCACCCGCACGTGGCGTGCCGTCTAGGCAATCTGGGACTTGTTTTGCATGACTTGGGGGACCTAGCTGGAGCCGCAACACACCATGAGCGAGCACTGAAAATCAGTGAAGCGGTTTACGGGCCCGGCCACCCTATAGTGGCTCACTGCATGAACAACCTCGCAGGCGTGCTCCAATATTTAGGCGATTTGACAGGAGCGCGGACTTACTTTCAGCGGGCGCTGAAGATTGATGAAGCGGTTTACGGGTCGGACCACGCGGACGTGGCCCGCGACCTCAACAATCTCGGGGGCGTGTTGGAATATTTGGGTGATTTGGTAGGCGCGCGGGCTTGCTATGAGCGAGCGATTAAGATTCTTGAGCAGGCGGCCTTAGGCTGGGATCACCCTAAGATGCAGCTCGTGAGAGAAAATCTCGAGAGGTTGGGGCGTTAGGGCGGCGGGGTTTGCTTGCTCTCGGCTCGTGGTGGAAGTTTCTTTTGAGCTTCGAACGGTGTCGGCGGGTAGGGGTGCTTCGACTTCGCTCAGCATGACAGGGCTGATGCGGGGTCGCAGACGGGACTCTACCTTCGGGAGTGGCGACGGCGGCAAGGTTGCTGCTGGGCGTTGCCCGGCTGAACAGCCGAGGGGGGCTGTCCCCACATGGGCGGTGGTGGAAGGCTCCTGTTTGGCTGGGAGCGGTGATGCCTTATAGGGATGCTTCGACTTCGCGGGATCGTCCTTTGGACGATTCCGCTACGCTCAGCATGACAGGGCTTTATTTAAGCGAACAGAATTAGTATTGCGGCAGGCTTGGGAAGCCGAGCTTTGCTCGACTTGTCCGGGTTCCCTCGACTTCGCTCGGGACAGGCTGAGACCCGGACCCACAAAAACCGGGGGGGGATTACTTCTTTCCGGCTACCGAGGCCAGGCATTTTCCGTAGAGCTCCAGGAGGTGGGCGGCGTAGTCTTCGGGCTTGGCAGCGTCCATGAGTCCTTCTCCTGATCCGGAAATAAGGGGTATCTCGTCTTGTTCTTCGTCGTGCATGATGCGGGAGATCTGATTGCGATTTTAGCAGGAGCGATGGGACATTGGCGGGGCAGGAAAAATCTTTACCAGAGGACACAGAGGTCACGGAGGATTCACTTCCTGCATCAGAGCTGGTACGCGCGCGAGATCCCTTCGGCTTCGCTCAAGGCAGGTCTCCCTCCGCCTGAGGACGCTGCGGTCGGGGGGACGCCGACCCAAATCGATCAGTGGGCAGAAATAACATATCGCAGGGACAGGGATCTCGCCGGTTGGAAGCTTTGTTCGGATTTTGAGAAAACGAAATGACTCGCGTTGATTCGGATTGATCCTGGGATATACTCCGCGTCCCGATGTTTTCCGTAGCCCTCCCCCCAGTTTTACGGCGCTGCGGTTATGCGGCGGGTGGGTACGCAGTTGGGCCCAGACCATTACGAGAGAGGATCCCTATATGAACAAATCAGTTTTTGCCGCTGCTGTGGGAATGTTGATGGTAGTACTCTTCTTTTCAGGTTGGATTCACGCGCAAACGGTGCAGACGCCGGGAACTGTCACGATCACTGGCAGTTCGTGCA
>WNFI01005982.1_pt1 | contig 16503 bp, 11 predicted proteins | sample 5400471 | NCBI WGS metagenome assembly WNFI01 (sample SAMN13153348, study PRJNA577476) | soil metagenome | isolation source: 100 cm saprolite on Douglas fir-dominated hillslope | place: USA:California | collected 2013-09-17 | reverse complement strand
TGCTGGGGCAGCTGCGCGGCTGGCTGCGGCGGCAAGGCTACGCCGGGCAGCCGTGGCGCGAGCAGCCAGGAGCAGCCTGATGACCGCCCGCAGGATCACGGCCGGCGGGCCAGCACCAGGTAGTGGTTGCCCGCCCGGCGCAGGCCGGGGGTGCCCCGGTCGGCGAGCTGCTGGATACGTGCGTTGACTCGCACGCCCAGGCGGTCTGGCAGCACCGGGAACCTGAGCAGGGTGAACGGCCCGAACCCGAAAGTGCAGGCGCGGCGCGGCTGCAGCCCGGCCCGGACGAGGATCTGGTCGAACTCGCCCAGCCGGTGCGCCGTGATCGCGGGACGCGGGGTCGGCCTGCGGATCCCCGCCGCTGTGAGAGCCCGCTTGGCGCCGGCGCGGGGGCGATCGAGGGCTGGGCAGTGCCACGGATCGAGCAGCAGGCTCAGCCGGCGGCGGTTGCTGGCGTTCAGCAGCAGGTAGCCGCCCGGCCGCAGGACACGGGCCATCTCGTCGGCCGCAACCTGCGCTGAGTTCAGCCACGGCACCACCCCCAGCGCCACGACCAGGCTGAACGTCTCTGCGGCGACCGGCAGCCGGTGGGCGTCGGCCAGCATCAGGCCGGCTCCGGCCGTCGTCTCTCCTTGATCCGCGTAGCTGGCTTGCGTGGTCACAGCCTGCTCCGCCCGGCGGCGGGCGATCGCGATCATCCGCGACGCGGAGTCAGCGCCCGTGACCCGGAACCCGCGCCGGGCGAGTGCCGCCGTCATCAGCCCGGCACCGGGCCCGATCTCCAGCACCCGCGAGCCGGCCGGCAGCTCAAGGTCGTCGATCCAGCCGAGGGCGAGGTCGTGCCGGCGCCGGATAATGACGCTGAACAGGTCGTCTTTCTGGTATAGCTCATCCCAGTCCTGCGCATGCGAGTCGAAACGCTCATTGACAAGCCGCTGCTGATTACCGGCCTCCGGGTCGGCCAGGACTGTTCGACGCGTGCCAGGCATGGAAGATCTTCCCCCGTTGTATAAACGTGCGTGCGAATGACCGCAGCGCCATTCGATGGTTATGTGCCCGGACCCATCCGAGCTTATGCCCGACGTCTGTGCCGAGGACGGATCGGGGCCCTCGGGCGCACCGAGAAGGCCGCGGCGACCCTACCCTGACCGTAACGGGCAGACGTGGCTTGACCTTGCCTCTAGGTCAGCGCCGCGAACACCTCGGGTCCCCAGAGGCCGGGAAGCTCCTCGGGACCGGAGTCGAACGGAAACCGCGGCGCGAACGCGGGCTCCAGGTCCGACAGCCAGATCGCGGTCGGGTCGAAGTGCGCGAAGAACGGCCTGCCGACCAGGTCCGGATCGCGAGCCTGGATCATGTGCAGGGCGAATACCTTCTGGCCCGCAACCTCGACGACCCCGTCGATGCATACCTTGCCCGGAGTCGCCGACATGGATGGGCCGCGCACGGTCCGGCACAGGCCGGAGACGCTCGCGTAGGCATCGCGGAATACCTGATGTGCCCGGGCCAGCGGGACGGCGAAGTACCCCTGCGGGCCGGTGTCGCGCTCCACGAACATGTAGTAGGGCACCATGCCCATCCGCATCTGGGCCCGCCACAGGATGGCCCAGATGCCAGGATCGTCGTTGATGGACCTGATCAGCGGCGCCTGGGTCCGGATCACCGCGCCGGCGGACCTGATCCTGCGCACCGCCTCGGCTACCGGGGGTGGCTCGAGTTCTCGTGGGTGGGAGAAGTGAGCCATGACGGCGAGGCTCTTATCCGCGGCGACGATCTCCTCGAACAGCCGCAGCGTCTCGTCGGCGTCCGGGTCGGTGACGAAGCGCTGCGGCCAGTAGCCCAGCGACTTGGTCCCGATCCGGATCGACTCGACGTGTCCGAGCCGCGGGTCGAGCAGCGGCTCGACGTAGCGCCGCAGGACGGCCGCGCTCATGATCATCGGGTCGCCGCCGGTGATGAGGACACTCGTGACCTCGTGATGCTGCCGGAGGTAGGCGGTGATCCTGGTCATGTCGCTGGTCGCCATCTTGAGATCTGGCTCATCCACGAACTGGGCCCACCGGAAGCAGTAGGTGCAGTATGCATGGCAGGTCTGGCCCTGCTTGGGGAACACCAGCACGGTCTCGGGGTACTTGTGCTGAACCCCGGGCAGCGGCTCGTCGGCGAGATCGGGGATGTTGAAGGCCAGCTGGCCCGCCGGATGCGGGTTCAGCCGGGTCCGCACCGCGTGCGCCGCCTCGTGCACCTCAGCCTCGGGGGCGTTGCGGGCAAGCAGGTCGGCGATCTGGCTGACGTCCGGGCCGGGGAGCATGTCGGCTTGCGGAAAGATGAGGCGGTAGATCGGGTCATCGGGAGCCGCGTCCCAGTCGATGAGGCGGTCGACCACGTGCTCGTTGGTGCGAAAGGGCAGCACGGTGGCCACGGCCCTGACCGCGAGCCGGTCGCTGGCGTCCAGCCCCGCGCGCGCGGTCAGCTCGTCCAGGTGGCGGGCCGTGTAGGCGCGAAACCGGCGGCCCGACGACGGGAGGCCGGCTGCCGTCTGATGAAGTCCAGTCACGCAACTCCCTCCGGTCGCTCGCCACCCGTGGCGCCAGTTGCCCGAGCACGCGAGTCGCCTTGCCTGACGGCGGATCGCCGCGCCTCGACCGGCGAACCCAAACGCAGGTAGCGGGCACCTTACCGGTCAGTGACCATCCAAAGTGGTCACGGTTAGAAAATATTCAAGGAACGCAGAGGGTTCCCTGGGCCGATCTCGCACTCTCGGCTGGGTGCGACTTGGCCGACCGCGGCAAGCGACCGCTGCGGTCACCGAGTGCACCTTCCTGGTGACACTAATCCCCCGTCTGATACTACCGTCATGCGCCGGCCCGAGCCACCCGGGGCTGCGGCGGGCCGGTTACCAAGATCGCGCGGAGGGCCTGCCGCCTTCAGACGGCAGGGAATCAGTGCCTCCTCCCTCCACATGCCTTGGCCGGATGCCGGTACCAGGCCGTATGATCGGGACGCAGGTGGACGTGGAACGTTCACTCCAGGGCCGGGCTGGGCTCTGGTCAGGCCGCGGCAGTGGCCTGAGAAGCTGGCGGCTTCGGCCGTCAGAGCAGTCACGCATGGCATATCCGCCGGTGAGAGGCTTGGCCGCATGCGGGAGACTGTCATGCCGTCGCTGCCATCAACGGGGGTTCCATCCCCCGTGCGACAGTCCGTACGGCCATCTGGGCGATTGGCGGCACCCTGAGCCGCGCCGGAGGGCATGGCGGCGGCGAGCGCCCTGTCACTGCTGACGGCGCGCCACACGGTGAGCCGCAGCCCCGCGGCGGTCCCCCGCGGGGGCTGATCGCCGTGGATGCCATGGGCGGTGATCATGCACCGGCTGAGATCGTTGCGGGCGCGGTCTCGGCCGCACGGGACCGGGGCATAGGTGTGCTGCTGACCGGCCGACCCGGGCAGCTGCGCCCGCTGCTGGCCCGGCACGGGGCGCAGGCCGACATCCGGATCGTGCCCGCGGAGGATTCGGTGGCGATGGATGAAGGCGCGCTGGCCAGCTGGCGCCGTCCCCGATCGAGCATCGCGGTGGCCTGCCAGCTCGTCAGGCGAGGCCAGGCCGATGCCGTTGTCTCGGCGGGCTCAACGGGCGGCGTCGTCTCGACGGCCAGGCTTCGGCTGCGGCCCCTGGGCGGACTGCTGCGCCCGGCGCTGGCCGTCGTGCTTCCCACCCGTCCCGGGCCCACGCTGTTGCTGGACGCGGGCGCCATCGCCGACCCCAAGCCGGAGATGCTGGTTCAGTTTGCACAGCTCGGGGTGGCCTACGCGCAGACCGCCTATGGCATCTCCGAACCCAGGGTCGGCCTGCTCACGATTGGCGCCGAGCCGGGTAAGGGCAACAAGCTGGCCCGGCGGGCCTACGAGCTGCTCGACGCCGACCCCCCACATGGCGGGCTGCCGATCAGTTTCGCCGGCAATATCGAAGGCGGTGACCTGCTGACGGGCAAGGTCGATGTCGTCGTCACCGACGGTTTCACGGGGAACGTGGCGCTGAAGACGCTCGAGGGGACCGCAGCCTTCGTCGGCGGGCAGCTGCGGGAGGCCCTGGCCGCATCCCGGGCCGCGCGGATCGGAGCGATTTTGCAGCGGCGCGGGCTGCGCGACCTGGCCGACCGCATGGACGCTGAGACCTATGGCGGGGCTGCCCTGCTCGGGATGGAAGGAACCGTCGTGATCGCGCACGGTGCGGCCAAGGCCCGCGGCGCCGCGGCCGCCTGCGTGCTGGCCGCGGACCTGGCCCACGGCCGGATCACGGAGAAGATCAAGGAACGGCTCGGCCCAGCGCGCGGCGGGCATTTCCTGCGCCGTCCCTGACGGCCCGGGCCGATAAGCTGGAGTCCATGACCGATCCGCAGCAGGCGCTGACCACGCTGATGAGCGGTGCGCTCGCGGCCGCGTTCGGACCGGACTATGCGGATGCTGATCCTGTCATCCGGCTGTCCCAGTTCGCCGACTACCAGTCGAACGTCGCGCTGCCGCTGGCCAAGCGGCTGAGCCGGGCTCCGCGTGATGTCGCCGCCCAGCTGGCCAGCCACCTGGGCGACAGCGAGGTGATCGAGAAGCTCGAGGTGAGCGGGCCAGGCTTCATCAACCTCACGCTGCGCGATGACTGGATCGCCGGCCAGGCGACAGGCCAGCTCGGCGACCCGCGCCTGGGCGTTCCCGTGGCGGATCCCGCCGAGCGGGTTGTGGTCGACTACTCGTCGCCGAACGTCGCCAAGGAGATGCACGTAGGACATCTGCGCACCACCGTGGTCGGCGACTCGATCGTGCAGGTGCTGGAATATCTCGGCCACGTGGTGATCCGGGCGAACCATATCGGTGACTGGGGCACCCAGTTCGGCATGCTGCTCGAGCACCTCCTCGACGTGGGCGAGGAGGCCGCGTACGCCCAGCTCGCCGCAGGCGAGATCAACGCCTTCTACCAGTCGGCCAAGGTCAAGTTCGATACCGATCCGTCCTTCGCGGAGCGGTCGCGCCACCGGGTGGTCGCGCTGCAGGCAGGTGACGCCGAGACGCTGCGCCTGTGGCGAATGCTGGTCAGCGACACCAAGCAGTACTACAACTCGATCTACGCCCGGCTCGCCGTAACGCTCACCGATGCCGACCTGGCGCCTGAGAGCTTCTACAACCCGATGCTCGCCGACGTCTGCGACGAACTCCAGGCGGCGGGCGTCGCGGTGATCAGCGACGGGGCGCTCTGCGCCTTCCCGCCCGGATTCACCGGCCGGGACGGCTCGCCGCTCCCGCTGATCCTGCGCAAGAGCGACGGCGGCTATGGCTACGCCAGCACGGATATGGCGGCCATCCGGTACCGGATCCGGGACCTGCATGCGAATCGCATCATCTACGTGGTCGGGGCCGAGCAGGCCCAGCATTTCGAGATGGTGTTCGCGACCGCCCGACAGGCAGGCTGGCTGACCGAAGCGGTCAGAGCGGAGCACGCCACCATCGGCATGGTCACCGGAGCCGACCGGAAGCGGTTGCGGACCAGGTCAGGCGGCTCGGTCAAGCTGATCGACCTGATCGACGAGGCGGTCGGGCGCGCCGAGGAAGTCATCAAGGACCGTTACGACGACCCGGAGCTGCGCGGCCAGATCGCCGAGGCGGTCGGCATCGGCGCGCTGAAGTACGCCGACCTGTCGGTGGCCCGGGATTCCGGCTACGTGCTCGACTTCGACCGGATGCTGGCGCTGACCGGAAACACCGGCCCGTACCTGCAGTACGCGACCGCACGGATCCGCTCGATCTTCCGCAGGGCAGGGATCGAGCCGACCGCGCAGGCCGGTCCGATCCGGCTGACCGAGGAGGCAGAGCGGGCGCTTGCCCTGCAGCTGCTCGCCTTCGGCGCTGCGGTCTGCCAGGTGGCCGAGGCGGCCGAGCCGCACAAGCTCGCCGCCTTCCTGTTCGAGACGGCCAGCGCGTTCACCACGTTCTACGAGCAGTGCCCGGTCCTGCAAGCGGCCGATGAGCCCACCCGCCAGACCAGGCTCGCCCTGTCCGCGCTGACCCTGCGTGTCCTGCTGGCCGGCCTTGGCCTGCTCGGCATCCCGGTGCCCGAGCGCATGTAGGCCGTTCTGAAATAGGGCTAGCACCGGGATATTTTCTGGGCGTTCCCAGGCAGCTCCCAGGATCTGCTGCCCGACGTCCCAGCCCGGACCGGGACGCTCGGTGCCATGGACAACATGAATCAGCCGCCAGGCGGCGACCCGCAGGACCACTGGCCGACTCAGGAACTTGGCCCCACGGCCGGACTGGCCGGACCGGCCGGACCGTCAGGCCCTCGGCCACAGCGCGGCGGAAGGCTTCGCGGCGGGGCACTGTGGTGGGGCGCCGGGCTGGCACTGGTCGCGCTGCTGGTCGGCGGCGGCGCGCTCGCGGCTACCAGCGGCCCGTCCCCCTCCCCGGCTGGTCCCACGGGGCAGGCGGCGGTGCTGAACACCATGCTCGACTCGGCCTCGTCGCCGGGGGCAGACGGTGTCCTCGGCAGCGCTGAGACGGCATCGGCCACGTCGGCGGCCCCCTGCCTGAGCCGGGCTGCGAAGCTCAAGGCGGCTGGACACCCCCTGGCCGCCGGAGTCGCCCTGTGGCGCTGCCGCCACCGGCTGCGGCTGGTACGCGCGCTCGGCGGGATACACGGTCAGTTCACGTTCGAGACCAAGACCGGCACCCGCACTCTCGCCTACGAGCGCGGCGTGATCCAGTCGGTCAGCGGCATCGACGTGGTCGTCCGGGCCAAGGACGGCACGACCTGGACCTGGGTCCTCGGGGGGAGCACGGTGATTCGCGAGAGCGGCAAGCGGATCGCCGCGAGCGCACTGTCGGACGGTGAAACCGTCTTCGCGGGCGGGCCGGTGGTCAGCGGCACCTATGACGCCAGGCTGATCGTGATCCGGACCAGTTCCGGCAGCCCGTCACCCCGTCCGTCGCCAAACCCGCCATCTGGGTCGTAGCCATCAGTACCGCCCCCAGGTGCTCGTCGTGGACGACGAGCTGAACATCCGCGAGCTCGTCCAGGTCGCGCTGAAGTTCCACGGCTGCTCGGTGACCACCGCGGCGACCGGCCAGGACGCGCTGCGGCAGGCGGACGCCGGCCGGCCGGACCTGATCGTCCTCGACGTGATGCTGCCGGACATGGACGGCTTTGAGGTGTGCCGCAGGCTGCGGGCGATGGGCAACGAGGTCCCGGTGATCTTCCTGACCGCCAGGGACACCTCCTCTGACACCGTCACGGGCCTGACGATCGGCGGCGATGACTACGTTACGAAGCCGTTCTCCGTCGAGGCCCTCGTGGCCAGGGTCCGCGCGGTGCTGCGCCGGGCGTCCCGCAGCCCGCACGGCGACCAGGCCGACGGCGGCCGGGAGATCCTGCGCGCCGGGGACCTGGAACTCGACGAGGCGCGGTGGACCGTGCGCCGTGCGGGCGTGGCCATAGAACTATCGCCCACCGAGTTCCGCTTGCTCGCCTACCTGATCCGGCACCAGGGGCGGGTCCTCACCCGTGCGCAGCTGCTCGAGAACGTCTGGGGGTGGGACTACGCCGGCGAGTCCCAGATCGTTGAGACCTACGTCAGCTACCTGCGGCGCAAGCTTGATCCGCTCGGTCCGCCCATGATCCACACCCAGCGCGGGGTGGGCTACAGCCTCCGGCCGGATCGGGGGCAGGCCGGGCCGCGATGAGGGCGGGCCGAGGGGACGATGGCGAGCGATGACCGGCTCCGGCGCGAATATCGTGACGGTCATGCTGGGCAGCGGCGCCTGCCCAGGCGGTTTCCATGATCCCGGACCGAAACCCACGTATATGACGGGTTTGGGTCCGGGATCACGGAACGCACCATGTCGGGTCAGGACCCAATGACCAGTCCCCGCAGGCTGTCGCTGCGCGCGCGCATGCTCATCCTGCTGATCGGCGTGACCGCCGTCTTCCTGCTCATCCTGGGCTTGGTCACCACCGCGGTGCTGACCAAGCGGCTCAGCAGCCAGTTCAACAACGACCTCGTCGCCGCGGCAGCGCGAGGCCCGAAGGCGCTGGCCGACAACACCGGTGGTTACCTGGCCGAGGCGGTCTCCCCGCGCACCGGGCAGATCGGAGTGCTCACCCCAGGCGGGCACGCGAACGGGCTCTCCGACGTACTGAGCCAGATGAGCCTGGCCGAATACCGCAATTGGATCGGACATGGACCGACCACCATCACCTTGCGCGGTGGGCAGAAGGTTCGGGCCCTGGCGCGGGTGATCTTTGCGGACCAGCTGGCCAAGGCTGGCCTCTCCGTCCCCGCCGGGCGTTACGTCCTGGTCGTAGCGCACGCGACCGATACCGTAACCAGCCAGGTCAGCGGCATCATCATAGTCGAGCTGATCACCGGCGGGGCGCTGCTCGCGCTGCTCGCGATCGGGGGCAGCTGGCTGATCGGCCGCGGCCTGGAGCCGCTGGACCAGATGGCCAGCACGGCCAACGAGATCACCTCCCGGGGCGACCTCACCGCGCGCGTGGCCGATGCGGACGACCGCACCGAGGTGGGCCGGCTCGGGTCGGCGATCAATACCATGCTCGACCGGATCCAGCAGGCGTTCGGCGCGCGGCTGCGCTCCGAGCAGAAGGTGCGCGAGTTCGCCGCGGACGCCTCGCACGAGCTGCGCACCCCGCTGACCACGATCCGCGGCTACGCCGAGTTGTACCGCCAGGGCGCGCTCGGCCCCGATCAGCTGCCCAACGCGATGCGCAGGATCGAGCAGGAGGCGCAGCGGATGAGCACGCTCGTGGCCGAGCTGCTGGAGCTGGCCCGGCTGGACCGTACCTCCTCGCTCGACCTAACCGATACGGACCTGGCCAGCGTGGTGCGCGACGCCGTGGCCGACGCGGTCGCGGTCGAGCCGGAGCGGCCGGTGCGGGCCGAGGCACCGCCGCGGCTGGTGGCCGTGGTCGATGAGCCCCGGATCCGCCAGGTGCTGGCCAACCTGCTCGGCAACGTCCGCGCGCACACACCTGCGACCACCCCGGCAGCGGTCCGGCTCGGCGAGGTGGCCGGCGGCGTGCTGCTCGAGGTGGCCGACGCCGGGCCCGGGATGTCCCGCGAGGACGCCGCCCGGGCCTTGCGGCGGCAGCGGCCTCGGCCTGTCGATCGTGCGGGCGATCGCCCGGGCCCACGGCGGGCAGGCCACGCTGGATTCCTGGCCCGGCCGCGGCACCAGGGTCCGCATCTGGCTGCCCGCTCCCGCGGCCGTTTCATGATTGCGAGCATCGAGCGCGATATACCCGCTCCGCTTGCTCCGTGATCATGAAATGCGGAGGTCGGACGGCTCATCGGCGTCGTCTGGGCCGCCGGGCGCTGACTCACCCACGGTGACCGGGTCGGGCAGGTGATTGAACAGGTAGAAGACCGCGAGCGCGCCGTACACCGCCAGCGCGCCGCCCGGCGACACGAACGCGGCGATCAGCGTGCCGGCCACGTAGCCCAGGAGGCCGACGCTCCACCGCGGAATCTTCGCGGACAGACCTGGGCCCGTGCCAAATCCCGGGATCGCATCGCGCAGTAGCCGCTGGGTGCTCCTTGACCCCAGCGCCTCGGCGTGCCGGACCAGGTACTCCCAGATCGCGTTGTAGAAGATCGAGATCACGATCATGGCGATCCCGTAGACCACTGCGGCGGACGAGCCGCCCGACCGGTTCGGGCCGGTCAGATGCTCGGCGACGAGCGCGGTGGGAAACGGGATCGCGACCACGCCCATGAGCAGCAGCAGGTTGAGCACGAGCAGCGGCCGGTCGATGAGCGTGACGTGCCCGAACAGGGTGTGGTGGTTCATCCACATGATGCCGATGGTCAGGAAGCTGACCACGTAGGCGGCGTACTGCGGCCACGCGCTGCCCAGCACCGGGTAATTGAGCCTATCGTGGCCGATCGGCAGCAGGTTGAAGATCAGCACCGTGATGGCCACGGCGAAGACGCCGTCGCTGAAGGACTCAGCACGCCGGGAGTCCACGCCGCGCCCGCCAGGGTCAGCCGGCGCCGGGCGGCGCGGCGGCGTCAGGCGGCGCGGTGGCGTCAGGCGGCGCGGCGGCGTCAGAGGAGGCAGATGGGGCGCTCAACGCTCCGCCATCCGCCGGGCGCACCGACCGGGCCAGAAGCTGCGCCACATCCACCACCTCGAGCGACTCCTTGGCCTCGCCGGAGCTCTTCTTCGCGCTGACCGCGTCACCGAGCATGACCAGGCAGTACGGGCATCCCGTGGAGATCGTGTCCGGGTTGGTCCCCAGCGCCTCGTCGATCCGCTCGGTGTTGATCCGCTTGCCGATCCGCTCCTCCATCCACATCCGCGCCCCCCCGGCCCCGCAGCAGAACCCGCGCTCCTTGCACCGGTGCATCTCCTGCGGCTGGACGCCGGGGACCTGCTCCATGATCTCCCGCGGTGCCGTGAAGATCCGGTTGTGCCGGCCCAGGAAGCACGGGTCGTGATAGGTGATCTTCTCGGGCACCGGCGTAACCGGCGTGAGCCGGCCCTCGGTCATCAGCCGCGCCAGCAGCTGGGTGTGGTGAATCACCTCGTAGTTGCCGCCGAGCTGCGGGTACTCGTGGGCGAGCGTATTGAAGCAGTGCGGGCAGCTGGCGACAATCTTGAGTGCCCGAGCCTCGTTCAGCGTCTCGATGTTCTGCTGGGCCAGCATCGAGAACACGAACTCGTTGCCGATCCGCCGGGCCGGATCCCCGGTGCACGTCTCGGCCGGGCCCAGCACCGCGAACGAGACCCCCGCCGTGTGCAGGAGCTCCGCGATCGCCCGCGTGGTCTTGCGGGCCCGGTCCTCCAGCGCCCCGGCACAGCCGACCCAGAACAGGTACTCCACGTCGTCGCCAATCGGGCCGTCTACGACCGGCACCTCGAAGCCGAGACCCTCGGCCCATTCCAGCCGCCTGGCCTGGCCCATGCCCCACGGGTCGCCCTTGTTCTCCAGGTTCTTCAGCATCGAGGACGCCTCCGTGGGGAAGGCCGACTCGATCAGCACCTGGTGCCGGCGCATATCGGTGATGTGGTCGATATGCTCGATGTCGACCGGGCACTCCTCGACGCAGGCCCCGCAGTTGGTGCAGGACCAGATCACGTCCGGATCGATCACGCCGTTCACGGACGCGTCGCCGACCAGGCACTGCGACTGGCAGCGCCCGCACTCGGTGCAGGTGGCCATGTCCAGCATGCCCTTCCAGGTGAAGTCCTCGATCTTGCCGCGGCCGAAGATGTCGGTGTCGGGGTCGGCCTCCTCGAAGTCGAGCACCTTGCCGCCGGACCGCATCGGCTGCAGCGCGCGCAGGCCGTTCGGGCGGCGGGAGAACAGTACGTTCAGCGGGGCCAGGCCGATGTGCAGGTGCTTGGAGTAGGTGATGAACACGAGGAAGCCGAGGATCACCGCGAGCTGCGCCAGAATGAAGGTGGCCTCCAGCGCCTTGTTCGCGGTCAGGCCCAGCGGCGCGAGCCAGTGCCCGACGATCTGCGAGGCGAAGGCGCCGTGGGCGTAGGGGAAGACCCCGGTGTTGATCTGAGCGCCGCGGTACAGCAGCAGCGTCGCGATCACCAGGAAGATCAGGGCCAGAACGAGCCACGCGGCACCCGTGTGCGATCCTGCGAACCGTGATTCCCGGCCTTCCCGCTTCGGGTCGGTCCGCAGCCGGATGACCGCGAACGTGGCGATGCCGACGAGCACAGCGACCGCGAACAGGTCCTCCAGGAAGCCGATCGCCGCCCAGTGCCCGATCCCGGGGATCGCGAAACGACGGCTGAACAGGTCCCCGTACGCCTCGATGATGGTCAGGATCAAGATGATGAAGCCCCAGAACGTCAGGAAGTGGGCCGTCCCGGGAACCGACCACTTGAGCAGCTTGCGCTGGCCGAATACCTCGCTGAGCTGAGTTTCGGCGTCCGTGGCGGGGTGCTCCCTGACGGCCTGGATCCGTTCTGGCGCGGGCTGCCCGGCCCGGCCGAGGCGGTAGAGCCACCACAGCCTGCGCCCGGCGATGGCGAAGGCGACTGCGGTCAGGGCGAGTCCGACGATGATACGCAGGACCAAGGCATACCTCCGGGTTCGCGTTTGGAGGCCAGCGTACGCCGGCGCCGCAGGCATGGGTGATCACCGGTAGCCGGGAGGGCGCGTCGGGCAGGAGGTGAGCGGGGACCGAGCATCGCCCGGCGGCCCGCACCCGCCCGCCGTGAATGCACCGATGGTGGTGCTCTGGCGCCACCATCGGTACATTCACGGCGGCCCGTCTTCTGGATGCGCGGCCGGGCCGGACCGAAATGTTACCTATCAAGCAGCTTGACCGATCGGGGCACCGTCACATCCGCCAGGCGAGCACGCGTCCTGACTCGACCCGCGGTCGGCCGAAGAGCCGGACCAGGTAGCGCCCGAGGAGCGAGCCCGGGCTGGTCACGGCCACCACGGCCGACGGGCGCCAGGTATTCAGGTCGGCTCTCACCTGCGATCTCGCCGGGGCCACGACGGCCTGTCCCCCGGACCAGAGCCCGTCGAGGTACTGGGCGGTGGCGGCCACGCCGTTGCCGTCCACGTAGGCCTGCCCGTTCCAGGCGGGCCCGTTGAAGTAGCCGCCGATCAGCGAGGCTGGCTCTCCGGTGTCGGCCTGCCAGCGCAGCGCGTTGGTGAGGATCGCCGTCGGGACCGGGACGACGAGGACCCGGGCGCCCGGCGGAAGCCGCAGGGCGGCGAAGGCCGCGGACCAGCCGGCCGGGAGCGGCGGGGCGGCGGCCGCCGGGAGCGGCAGCGGGACCAGCGGCAGGCAGGCGATGACCGCTCCCGCCGCCACCAGCGCCGCTGCTGGGCGAAGCGAGGCCGTTTTCGCGCGGGCCAGGTCGATACCGAACGCCAGGAGGGCGGCCGCGGCGCCGTCCGCCACGACGGACAGCCGGTCGGGCAGCGCCGAGCCGAGCACCGGCACGCCTTCGAGCCAGTGCCAGGGCAGGGTGACGCCCGGGTGGAAGGTCCCGTCGACCAGGGGATGGCCGCCGAGCGACAGGAACTCCAGCACCACCAGGGTCACGGCGGTGGCACGGACGGCTGGCTGCCTCCAGAAGACCAGGGTGGCGGCGGCCAGCACCGCTATCAGCGGCCAGCCCAGGAAGGCCAGGTACTCCGGGACCCCGCCCTGGTACCTGGCCGCGTCCGCGGCGGCCCCGGCGCTGTGGAAGAGCAGGTAGCGCGACGGGGTCACGAACCCGGTGAGGTCGTTCTCGAAGAAGTCGGGAGTGAACGCGCTGCCATGCTGCGTGAGCGGGCCGAAGAACTGCACCCACAGCGGGTAGCCGGCCAGCAGCAGCGTGACCGCCGCGGCGACCCCCAGCCCGGCCGCCGCGGGCCGCCATCGGCCGGCCACCGCTCGCGGCTGCCCCGCGGCGAGCACGGCTACCAGCAGCAGCGCGGCGATTCCGGTGAGCGCCAGCAGCTCTTCCCCGGTGAACAGCTGCGCCGTGACGAGCAGGCCGAGGACGACGCCGTCGCGGACCGGGGCCTGCGAGCGGAGGCACAGGCGCAGGCCCGCGTCGATGATCAGCGGGGGGAGGACGGCCAGCTGGGTGCTGTAATGACCGACGGACGCGTGCAGAAGAGCCGGGGAGAAGCCGTAGACCGCCCCCGCGAGAGCCGCGGCGCCGGTGCTGACGTCCCAGCGCCGCAGCACCAGGAACAAGCTGGCCGCCGAGCCTGCGAAGCCGACGGTCGTCAGTACGGCGAGCGCGGTCTGCGGGCCGAGGAGCAGGGTGACCGGCGTGAGCAGGACGCCCGGCAGCGGCAGCGAGGTATTCCACATCGCGTTGATGCCCTGCGGCGCGTTCATGGCCGTCGTGACGAGCGCGGGCAGCCGGCCATGCGCCACCGCAGTGGCGTCATAGCGGAGGAACCAGGCGAAGAGGTCGGCGTCGTTCGGGTTCCCGGCGATCGTGTGCGATGCGGGATCGGCCCACAGGTGCCACGTCACGGCCACGGCGGCGACCAGGTAACAGGTCAGGAGCAGAGTGACAGCCCGGCCATCACGGCCCAGCGGCCCGCGTGCGGCGGCCGCTGTCGGCGACGTGGTCGTCGGCAGGACTCGCGCCAAGCGGGGGCTCCTTCCTACCGGACGAACACGTACACGCCGTGGTCGACGTAGATCTGGCGGTAGCGCACGCCGTGGTTCAGGCTCTCGATGAACGTGAGCACGTTGGTGGGCGGCGGCTGCCAGTCGGTGCTGGCCGTGTCGAACACGACGTACTTCGTGGCGGGGTTGGTGGCGCTGTTGCCGAGCCAGTAGGTGTCGGTCCGGGCGGCCAGCGGGGCGAGCAGGTCGAGGTCGGTGGCGACCTGGGCCCCGTCCGGCACCCGCGCCATGGCCGCTCGCGCGGCGGCCACATGCTGGCCGATGGTATAGGTCTGCGGATTCCACAGCTCGCTCAGCGGGAACTGGAAGGCCAGCGCCGCGGCGATGGCCAGCATCGCCGCCGCTCCGTGCCGCTCCAGGGCGACGCCGAGCCGGGTCGGCCCGCCGGCATCTCCGCCCCGCCCGCCTTCGACCGCCCGGCCCTCGACCGCCCGGCCCTCGACCGCCCGGCCCGCCCCGCGGGCGCCCGCTGCCCTCGGCGCGCCCGCTGCCCTCGGCGCGCCCGCCCAACCCGGCCCTCCCGCCCAGCCCTCTCGGGCCGTCCGGGCGGCCCGGATCCGGGCGATGCCGTCGATCGCGGCGATGAAGACGATCGGCATCACCGTCGCGTTGTAGTGCCAGTCCGTGCCCCAGTACGAGCTGTTGGTCCCGACAAAGCGCAACGTCAGGCTGGGCACGGCGGCGAGCGCGAGCGGCGACCGCAGCGCGATGAACGCCGTCGGGAGCAAGATCAGGGCCAGGGTCGGCAGCTTCGTCGAGGACCCGGCGGTCACCTGGCTGATCAGGCCGGCTACCGAGGGGTGGCCGCCGACCGGACTGATCGCGCCGCCATCGCTCCAGTACAGGTAGTGATGGGCCTGGCTGAGCTGCGGGATGATCACGGTGATGGCGAGGAACGACCAGGCCAGCCCCCAGGCGGCCAGGAACAGCCCGGCGATCTGCTCCCTGTAGACGACCGCCATGATGACCCCGATGGCCGCGACCGTGAACCCCTGATCCTCCTTCACGAAGACCATCGGCAGCGCCCAGGCGACGGCGGCCCGCGTCCGGCCCCGGACCAGCGCCGACAGGGAGCCCGCGAGCAGCGGCACCGCGAAGGCGATCTCGTGGAAGTCGTAGTTGACCATCTGCTGCAGGCCCCACGAGAACCCGTAGGCAGCTCCTATCGCGCGCCCGGCGCCGGTCCCGAGCCGGTCCGCCGCCGCCCGGCTGACCGGGACCACGGACACCGCGGCCAGCAGCGCCTGCGCCACGAGCAGGGTGACCGGGGAAGGGAAGACGCGAAAGAACGGCGCGATCAGGGCGACGATGGGGTGGAAATGGTCCCCGAGCAGGTTGACGCCCGCGCCCCTGATGTCGACTACGGGCGCGTGCAGGCCGGCGTACTGCTTGACGTACTCGGTGAAGATGCCCAGATCCCAGGAGGTCGCGTCGAACCGCAGATACCGGAACACGGAGATGGGGACGTACGCCGCGAAGACGGCCAGGGCTATCAGCCACGGCACCGGGTCGCGCGACCCGGCCTTCTCCGGCGAGCGGGGGGCACTGGAGCCGCGCTCGAACTCGGGCGCTTCCCCGACAGCGTCGCGCGGTTCCCCGACAGCCTGCGGCGGTTCCCCGACAGCCTGCGGCGGTCCCCCCACAGCCTGCGGCAGGCGCCCGGCCGGGACCGGGCTGGCCGACGCGACGCCGGCGCCCAGCAGCTTCCCATTACGGCGCATGCCCACCGATCCCTGCGGGTCCCTTCTCCTGCCCGGCGCGTCGGCTGATCGCGCGGCCGTCTCGCGCCGGCTTCTCATGTAGTGCGACCGTACCGGATGGCCAGCGCCCGCTCCCGCGACCGCGAGGCCGCCTACATCGTAGGCAGGATCACCCCGGTCACCCCAGCGTTCGCAACGTGAACTCGCTGCCGGCTTCGGACACCGGGATGTCCCCGGGGCTCGGCGGGGGACGCGCCGTCACCGGGGAATGTTCCGCCGGGCGTCGTTCTTACCTGTGCAGAACGAGATGGTGCCCCTGGACGGGACCAGGTTCGCAGGACCGGACGTTATGCATATGGGGATGCTGCCGCCGGTGAGCACGTTGTCCCCGGGCCAGCCCGGGACTGCGCCGGGAATGCGAGGCCCAGCCCCGGAATACCGGTGCCCTGCGTAAAGTTGAGCACGGTAGGCTCAAGTCATTTGCCGGACGGATTGCAGCGTGGCAAGCTTGCGCCGGACAGACTCAACTCAGGCACACGAGCACACAAGGACAGAACTCATGGCACGAGCGGTAGGCATCGACCTGGGGACGACCAACTCCGTCGTCGCCGTTCTCGAGGGCGGCGAGC
>WNFI01079293.1_pt1 | contig 16504 bp, 15 predicted proteins | sample 5400471 | NCBI WGS metagenome assembly WNFI01 (sample SAMN13153348, study PRJNA577476) | soil metagenome | isolation source: 100 cm saprolite on Douglas fir-dominated hillslope | place: USA:California | collected 2013-09-17 | reverse complement strand
TCGAAGAATTCACCATGGTTACGGAGCAGCAGTTGCGAACTGCTCTGCCCCATGTGAACCGTACCGGCTTGCCCCTGCTGGTGCACGCGGAACTTCCCGGTCCAATTGAGCGAGCGACGAAAGCCCTAACCGACGCTGATTGGAGTTGCTATTCGACCTACCTTCAGTCCCGGCCCGACGACGCTGAGTTGGCTGCAATCCGTCTGATGCTCTCTTTATGCCGCGAATATGATTTCCATCTGCACGTCGTCCATCTCTCGACAAGCCAGGCGATTCCAGACCTTCGCCATGCACGCTCAGAGGGGCTTCGTGTGACGGTAGAAACTTGCCCGCATTATCTGCATCTTTCCGCGGAAACCATTGCGAACCGCGCAACGCTGAACAAATGTGCGCCACCGGTACGCAGCCGCGACAATTGCGAGAGATTGTGGGAGGCTCTCCGAGATGGGACCATTGACCTGGTCGCTACCGACCACTCTCCCTGCCCTCCCGAAATGAAGGATCCAGCCAATGGCTGGATGGCAGAGGCGCCGGCTCGGCTGGCTGGTTGCGCCAATCGCAAAGGCAGACTCGGCGCGGGCTTCGATGCGGATTTTGTTGTTTTCGATCCGGAACGCGAATTTGTTTTGACTGAAGATGACCTGCATTACCGGCATCGAGTTTCACCTTATCTGGGCGAAAGGCTGCGCGGAAAAGTGATAGCCACTTATTTGCGAGGGAGTTCTGTCTTTGCGGAAGGAGAGTTTCCCGGCCAACCCAAAGGCCAGGAATGCGCCCGCGCTTTATTCTGAAGACATCCGCCACATTGGCCGCCACAGTGTCATACACTATCCCCCATCTGCGCGTGCGAATCAGAAAATGAACAGCGAGAGCATTGTCGGCAAGTCAGTACCGCGGAAAGAAGGCCGCGACAAGGTAACCGGCAAGTCCCAATACGTCGACGACATGGTCTTGCCGGACATGCTTTTCGGAGCGACGGTGCGCAGCCAGATTCCTCGCGGCCGCATCAGGAAAATTTCCTTCGCCCCCGGTGTTGCGTGGGATGAATTCATAATTGTTTCCGCGAAAGATATCCCCGGAAAGAATTGCATTTCCCTGATCGGGGACGATCAGCCGTGCCTGGCGCGCGAACTGGTAAACCATCCCGAGGAACCAATCTTGTTGCTGGCCCACCCGGATCGACATCTACTTCCAAAGGCGGTTCAAGCAATTGAAATCGAGTACGATCCTCTGCCGGCCATCTTCACAATGGAAGAGAGTGAGCGCAGGTCGCAAATTATCTGGGGCGAGGATAACGTCTTCAAGACTTATGTGATCGAGAAGGGCGATGTCGACAGCATATGGGATACGGCTGGCTACATTGTCGAAAACGAGTACACCACGGGCGCCCAAGAACAGCTTTACATCGAGAACAACGGAATGATCGCGGCGTACGATGCCGCCCGGGAAATCACCGTTTGGGGCTCGCTGCAGTGTCCCTACTACGTACACAAAGCCCTGATGGCGCTCTGCGACTTACCGGCCGACAAAGTACGGGTGGTGCAAATGGAGACTGGCGGCGCTTTCGGTGGCAAGGAAGAGTATCCTTCAATGATCGCCGCGCATGCCGTGCTGCTGGCGATCAAGTCTGGAAAGCCGGTGAAACTCGTTTACGACCGGATGGAAGATATGGCGGCGACAACCAAGCGCCATCCCTCGCGGACGCGTCACCGGACTGCGGTCAGCAAAGAAGGAAAAATCCTCGGCGGAGAAATTGAATTCACAATCGACGGCGGAGCCTATCTCACGTTGTCGCCTGTAGTGCTCTCTCGCGGGCTAATACACGCGGGGGGACCTTATTATTGGCCGACCGTGCGGATCCGGGCCAAAGCCGTAGCTACAAATACTCCGCCCCATGGCGCATTCCGTGGATTTGGCGCTCCGCAGAGCCTGTTCGCAATGGAGCGGCACATGGATCACATCGCGCAAGCAGTGGGCCTTTCGCCCGTCGAGATTCGGCGCCGCAACTTTCTTCATCCCGGACAAACCACAATCACCGAGCAGGTTGTACGCGAGCCAATAGACCTGGAGAAGTTGCTGGATCGCGCGCTGGAGCTTTCCGAGTACGATTCGAAAAGGTCCGCCTTCAGGAAGCATAACGAGGTTAGCGAACTCAGGAAGGGCATGGGCATTGCCGCCTTTCTGCATGGCGCGGGGTTCACCGGTTCAGGCGAGCGGTATCTCAGTTCCGTCGTCGGTGTCGAGGGTTGTGCCGACGGCAATGTGCGCGTGCTGGTTTCGAGCACCGAATTTGGTCAGGGAACGAAGACGGTTCTCAGCCAGATTGCCGCCGAGGCACTCCATCTTCCGTACGAAAGCGTCAGCATGGCGCAGGCAGATACGTTCGAAGTACCGAATAGCGGCCCCACCGTCGCTTCGCGCACAGTGATGGTAGTGGGGAAACTAGTACATTCGGCAGCGTTAGGCATTAAGCAGAGCTTGCCGGCAGTACGTCGCAGATCACGGCGAATTCCGCTCCTGGTCGCAGTTCGAGGCTCCGCCCGAGATTTTCTGGGACGATGAAAAATATCGCGGCGAAGCCTACTCAGCCTTCGCCTGGGCGGTCTATATCGCCGAAGTCACGGTCGATCTGGTGACCTGTAACGTATCGGTGGACGATTTTGTGGCGCTTCAGGAAGTCGGCAAAGTCCTGCACCCGGTTTTAGCCAAGGGGCAGATTATCGGTGGCGTGGCCCAGGGCATTGGATTTAGCTTGTATGAAAAGGTAGTTTGGCAGAACGGGCGCATGCAAAATGGGCAGATGACTAATTACATCATGCCGACTTCAAGCGATCTGCCGCCCATCCGCGTGTTCTTCGAAGAACTGGGAAATGTCTACGGCGCCTACGGCGCGAAGGGCATTGGCGAACTTCCGATGGACGGTCCAGCCCCAGCCATCGTCAATGCTGTGCAAGACGCCCTCGGAATCCACTTCGATTCCATTCCGCTGCTCCCGGAAGACATCATGGAAAAATTGAAAGCGGACACACTCGCCGCTTCGCGCCAGGAAACAGAGGTTGGCGGCGGATAATGAGTAACTCTGGCAGCCGCACCAAAACCGAAGTCTCTTTCACGGTCAACGGACGGCGGAAGACTCTGCATGTCTTTCCGATGGAGCGCCTGCTCGATGTGTTGCGGCTGGAACTCGGGCTTACAGGCGCAAAAGAAGGTTGTGGAGAAGGTGAATGCGGTTCCTGCTCCGTGCTGATGGACGGCACATTGGTGAACAGCTGCCTTGTTCCAGTTCTCCAAGCGAATGGCGCGAATCTTCTTACGATTGAGGGATTCTCGACCGGTGAGACCCTGCACGTTCTCCAGGAAACTTTTTTGGAGCATGGGGGCGCCCAGTGTGGAATCTGCACACCCGGCATGATTCTGGCAGCTTCCCATTTGTTAAGCGAGAATACGATCGCGCCCGCAAATTTGCATGCGGTCATCTCACTCATGGCAAACGAACCCGGGTTGTGGCTGCCGATTGCCGGTGGGACTGATGTCATGGTGCAGTATGCCGCGGGAAAGCTTCCCGCGCGAAAGCTGGTCAGCATATGGAACCTTCCGGAGCTTCGGCGAATTGAGGTCCTGCCGCGCGAAATCCGCATCGGCGCGGGATGCACTTACACAGACCTTCGCCGACATGCGACGGTGCAATCGGAGTTCCCACTCCTGGAAAGTGCCGCGCGCTGGACCGGAGGCGTCGCGAACCAAAATCGAGGAACGATTGGCGGTAATATTGTTAACGCGTCTCCGGCAGCCGACTCTTTACCTGCGCTGCTGGTGTACGAGGCAGAGTTGATCTTATTGTCGGCCCGGGGAGAGAGGCGACTGCCTTACGCAAAGTTTCATACCGGCTACAAGAAGACCCTCCTCGCGGGCGACGAACTGGTTCAGGCGGCATGTCTTCCGCGGCGATTTTCGGGATATTTCACTTATGCCCGCAAAGTCGGGGCGCGAAATGCACAGGCCATCTCAAAAGTATGCGTCGCAGCTGTGGGACGCATGGCCGAACGGATAGCGGAAGACGTTCATATTGCCTTAGGCAGCGTTGCCCCTGTTCCACTTCGTCTCACTCAGACTGAGCAAGCTGTGACGGGCAGGGTAATCGACGCCAGGCTCCTGCAGGCGGCAAGGCGGGCCGCGAGTGCCGAGATCCAGCCGATTGATGACATTCGATCCACGGCCAGATACCGCACGTCAGTAGCGGCCAATCTCGTAGTCGAGTTCTTACGGGGGCTGCGTTCTCATCACGCCGAAAGTGAGAGGGCAGGAGCTGAGATTGTTCTAACGCGATGGAATCAGCTGCCGCTCGCCGAAGCTGTGAGCATGCTATTGCCTTGTTGCGGATCGCAGGCTTGGGCGCAGGAAGTTGCCGCCCGAAGGCCTCTCGCAGACGAAGCCACATTGCTGGCTGTATCGAGCCAAGTTTGGCACAATCTGCCGAAATCCGATTGGAGAGAGGCGTTCCGCAATCATCCCAGAATCGGGGAGTCGCGAGCCTCGGAGTCTTCCCAGGTCCGATCTGTAGAATGGTCTGCGCAGGAGCAGAGCAGGGCAGCAAACGCTGATGCTGCAGTGAAAATCGCTCTATTCGAGGCGAATCGAGAATACGAGCGGCGTTTCGATCGCATATTCATTATTTGCGCCACGGGAAAGACAGCGTCAGAAATTCTGGAAATGCTCCGGCGGCGGCTGAATAACGACCCCGAAACGGAGCTTCGTGAAGCCGCCGAGCAGCAGCGGCAGATCACTGAGATTCGGCTGCGAAAATGGTTGCGCGCATGAAACGTATTTCAACCCACATTCTGGATCTTGTTCTTGGTAGACCGGCCGCCGATGTTCCAGTCCGCCTGGAGAGGAGGAACGCTTCCGGCGATTGGCGGCTCTTGAGCTCGACCCGCACCAATCAGGACGGCCGCTCGCCGCAGCTGTTGCCCGAAGGCGACGAACTCGCCCCAGGCTTTTATCGGTTGATCTTCGATGTTGGGAGCTATTACGCGCTGCACAAGATTGACGCGCTCTATCCGGTGGTAGACGTAACGATCGAGGTAAGGAAGGGTGAATCGAATTTTCACATCCCTCTGCTCCTCAGTCCGAACGGCTACACGACTTACCGGGGAAGCTGAGTTGGTTTGACGGAGTTGATCATTGAGCTCATCCATCCGCGAATGGCTCAACCTTCTGGTGCGCTGGTTCCACGTTTTCGCTGCCATCATGTGGGTGGGTCAGACGTACTATTTCACCTGGCTCGACGGGGGAGGCGTTGATGACCTGGCTGAGCGGAATGGTGCTGCTTTTTCTGGTCTACTATTCCAGCAGCGGACTTATTGACGCGGACGTGGCGAACATTTCTCAAGGGGTCGGCATTGCCATCGGACTCACTGTGATGGCTGGGGGATGGGTCGTCTACGATCTGGCGGTACGGGCGCCTCTGGGCCGGTCGGAAGCCGTGTTCGCTCTATTCTCTGTTCTGATGATTGCTGTACTCGCCTTCGGCTTGATGCAAGTGTTCAGCGGGCGCGCGGCGTACATCCACCTAGGAGCCATGCTGGGGACGATTATGACCGCCAACGTCTGGTTCCGGATTCTTCCTTCCCAGCGCAAAATGGTTGCTGCGGCGGCAGCCGGGGCCAAGTTCGACGCGTCCCTGGGCGCCCAAGCCAAGCTGCGCTCCAAACACAATACTTTTATGGCAGTCCCCGTCGTTTTTATTATGATCAGCAATCATTTCCCGGTTGCCACGTACGGGAATAGATATGGTTGGGAAATTCTGGTGGCTCTCGTCGTGCTGGGGTGGGGCGCGGCGAAGGCTATCCGTGAAGCCTGACAGATGCTTGCGCTCGAGTGCCCTGAAAACTGGTGCCTACAATAGTGAAAACAAGTCGAGCGGATCAGGTGATTGCCCGGTGTTTGCGGCTGGCATCTTTCTCGGAGAGTGCAGAAGGCACGCTCCGGACATTTTTATGCCCGGCAATGCGTGAATGCTACCTCGAAATTGCAGGATGGCTTAAACCGTTGGGAGTTGAGTCACGAATCGATGCGGCCGGGAACCTGCGCGGAGTGTACGCCGCAGAAGAGCCGGGCGCTCCGCGACTCCTGATCGGTTCGCACCTCGACACAGTTCCTGATGCTGGGGCCTACGATGGCATTCTCGGAGTCGTCCTGGCCATCGCTTTGCTGGAAGAATTGCAGGGACGCAGACTGCCATTTGCCATCGAGGTGCTTGGCTTTTCCGAGGAGGAAGGAGTACGCTTCGGCACTCCGTTCATCGGCAGTCGCGCACTGGTGGGCAGATTGGACGACCCCCTCTTGGAGACTCGCGATCCGCACGGAATTTCGGTGCGAAGCGCAATCGAGCAATTTGGACTGAGCCCGCAGGAGATTCCGCAGGCGCAAGTGGGAAGCGATACGCTGGGCTACATTGAATTTCATATCGAACAAGGGCCGGTATTGGATCAGCTAAAACAGCCGCTGGCGACCGTCGAGGCTATTGCGGGGCAGAGCCGCTTGGAGTTCACATTTTCGGGACGCGCCAACCACGCTGGAACCACGCCGATGCATCTTCGGCGGGATGCCTTAGCGGGTGCAGCGGAGTGGATCGAAACAGTGGAGCGCGTTGCCCGAGCTGTTAAGGGCTTGGTCGCGACTGTGGGAAAAATTGAGGCAGTTCCTGGAGCGGCGAATGTTATCGCAGGAGAAGTCAGGTTGACGCTTGACGTTCGGCACGCGTCCGCCGAAATTCGATCGCACGCCGTGAGCGAACTCATTGCTAGAGCTCGAGAGATCGCGGTGCCGCGCGAATTATCTGTACAGGAGACCGCGGTGATGGACCAGCCCGCAGTAGAGCTAGATCTCTTTCTCCGCCAGGAAATAGAAAAAGCAATCCGTAAAACTGGATGCAGCGCGCCGCCGATGGTTAGCGGTGCGGGTCACGATGCCATGATCCTCGCGGAAAGAATCCCTGCAGCAATGGTTTTCCTAAGATCCCCAGGAGGCATCAGCCACCATCCTGACGAATCCGTTGTGGCAGGAGATGTGGAGAAAGCGATCCAGTGCGGTTTGAATCTTCTGGATCAGCTTGCCGCGTCGCCTCACTTTTGCAAGAGCTTGAATTCTACAAGAGGATGAATGCTGCATAATCTTGGACGCACAAGAAGCACTCAACAATCTAATCACCTGTTGCTGACCCCCGACACGTTTGTCCGCACCGCGCTTCCCGGGATGAAAGGTTGTTCCGCCATCGTGCACGCCAGCCCGGTCCTTGGCGCCAGATTCACGGAGTACACCGCTGAGTTCGAGTTGGACGGAGAGTTGGGGAACACTCCTGCGCAGCGATTTATTTTTGTGAATGATGGCAGCGTGCAGCTTGAAGCCAACGGCAAGTCAAGCGAACTGCGGACACGAGGTTACGCTTTTCTTCCCGAGGGACTGGAGCACCGCGTACGCGCAACTCAGGTTAGCTGGGTTACTGTTATCGAGAAGCCATACGAATCCCTTCCTTCAGTCATCCCACCGCGACTGATTATCTCCAGCGAAGATGCAGTCTCGTCGCATGCGCTCGACGACGATACAAGCCTTCAGGTCAAGTGTTTGCTTCCCGAAGAAATGAATTTCGACTTCGCCGTGAATACCATGGTCTACCAGCCGGGAGCTTCCCTGAGAATGGTGGAAATGCACGTCATGGAGCATGGATTGATCATGCTCGAAGGCGGAGGCATTTATAGGCTTGGCGATTCCTGGTATCCCGTGACCGCCGGAGATTTTATCTGGATGGCGCCATGGTGCCCGCAGTGGTTTGGCGCGCTGGGTAAGGTGCCGGCGAAATATCTCATTTACAAAGACTGGAACCGGCACCCCTCGGCCGGCATCCGATGAGTCTCACCATCGATCAAGATCGGCTACGGTCTGAGATCGATACGCTCGCTTCGTTTTCCGATGCCGAACCACCAGCAGTCACAAGAATTGTCTTCACGCCAGCAGACCTCAAAGCGCGAGAGTGGATGAAGGAGCGCTGTGAGGAAGTGGGCCTTGCGGTGCGGCACGATGCGGTAGGAAATATCTTTGCCCGTTGGAATGGTTCGGATCCCCACGCAAATGTAGTCGGCACCGGCTCGCACATCGATGCGATCCCAAATGCAGGAAAATACGATGGCATGGTGGGCGTGCTGGGAGGACTTGAAGCGATTCGCTCCTTGCAGCGGAGTGGGTTCGCTCCGAAGCACTCGATCGAGCTGCTCATTTTTACGTCCGAAGAACCAACGCGTTTTGGAATCGGATGTCTGGGCAGCCGGCTACTGGCCGGAGTTCTTTCTCCGGAAGCAGCGGGCAAACTGAGGGACAAGGAGTGCCGCACAGTTGACGAAGTTCGCCGTGAAGCCAACTGCACAGGCGAACTCGACCACGTCAGGTTGCCGCCCGGCTACTACAAGGCATTCCTTGAACTGCACATTGAGCAGGGACCGTTATTAGAACGGCAGCATATTCCTCTCGGTATCGTAACCAATATTGCCGCACCCGCGAGCCTAAGCATTTTGATCGAGGGCTCGGGGGGTCACGCCGGCGGCGTCTTGATGCAGGATCGTCGCGACGCCCTCTGTGCTGCCGCGGAATTGATTTTAGCGATTGAGAGTGCAACACGCAGCGGCACAATGGATACTGTTGCGACCGTGGGCATGTGTGAAGTGTTTCCCGGCGCGGTCAACAGCATTCCCAACCGAGTTAGACTGAGTGTGGACGTCCGCGACACGGACCTTCGAAGACGCGATGATCTTGTACGCGCCATTGAAACCGCATGTCAGTCGATTGCAGCCCGGCGCCTGCTGTCAATCGGCAGCGAGTTGCTGAATGCCGACGCGCCCGCGGACTGCGCCCCTGAAATTATCCAGGCGCTTACGCTGTCGTGCCACAAGCACGAGTTTAAGTTCCTGCGGATGGTCAGCCGGGCATATCACGATTCGCTTTTCATGGCGCGCATCGCTCCCGCTGGCATGTTATTTATTCCGTGCCGCAACGGATACAGCCACCGTCCCGATGAATATGCGTCAGTAGAAGATATCGCGCGCGGGGCAATGGTGCTCGCCGAGACCCTGGCTGCGTTATCCCGATAAAATCGCTCTGTCAGCTTATTTTGCCTTCAGCGATTCCCGAATCCTGGCGTAACCCGGCTTGATGGCGGAATAGATGAAATCCAGCCGCTCTTTGTAGGGCAGAAACGAACTCTTCATCGCATTGATTGTGATCTTCTCAAAGTCTTCCAGTGATAGACCAAATGTTTCCGCCGCCGCTTCAAATTCCCTGCTCATCGTGGTCTGGCTCATCAGGCGGTTGTCAGTATTCAGCGTAACGCGGAATTTTTCCTTATAAAGAATTCGGAACGGATGCTCCGCCAGACTCGGCGTGGCGCCCGTGTGCACGTTGCTGAGCAGACAGATTTCGAGCGGAATGCGCTTGTCCAGAACGTATTGGGCCAAATCGCCGAGTTTGACCGCCTTGCCATCCAAAACAGCGATATCGTCAATCAAACGCGTTCCGTGACCAATACGATGCGCGCCGCAATACTGAATTGCCTGCCAAATGGACTCTTTTCCATAGCCTTCGCCGGCGTGAATCGTGATATTGAAGTTCTCGCGTTGAATGTAATGAAACGCGTCCACATGCTTCTTCGGCGGAAACCCGCCCTCCTCGCCGGCGAGATCGAAGCCCACCACGCCGCGCGCGCGGAAATCGACCGCAAGTTCCGCCATTTCGAGGGAGGTATTCATGTTGCGCATCGCGCAAATGATCAGGCCTGACGCAATTCCAAAATCCCTGCGTCCGCGCTCGAGACCTTTCAACACGGCGGAGACGATCTGCTGATGAGTCAACCCCTTCTGCGTGTGAAAGACGGGGGCAAAGCGAGTTTCAAAATATACGACTCCGTCTCGACTCAGATCTTCGGCCTGCTCATAAGCAACGCGCTGCAACGCCTCGCCGGTGTACCTTGCCTGTTTTGCCAGGTCGATAACGGTTTGAGGCCGCAACACGCCGTCCAGATGCTCGTGCAGAAGCACTTTTGGAAGGCTTACCAACAGCTGCTTATCCAATTTCATGAAATAACTTTCTCTCCATTGTCTGGTTCCTCTCCAATGTCTTCGTTCCAGATTTCCGGATTCGCTTGAATGTACTCGCTCAACAAAGCGACACATTCCTCGGAGTCGAGGTCGACAACGTGAACGCCCAACGAGCGCAACCATTCCATGCCGCCCTGAAAATTCCTGCTCTCCCCGACGATCACAGTTTCAAAACCAAACTGGCGCACCAATCCGCTGCAATACCAGCAAGGCGCCAGCGTAGTGACCAGGATAAGGCTTCGATAACTACGCTGGCGTCCAGCATTGCGAAATGCATCCGTCTCACCGTGCAAGGAAGGGTCGCCATTTTGCACCCGGCGGTTATGGCCCTTGCCGATCACAGCCCCGCTCCGGTCGAAGATCGCGGCCCCGATCGGGATACCGCCCTCGGCCAAACCCTCGCGCGCTTCGGCTAACGCAACAGCCAGCATCGCAAAATGGTTGGACGCAGACATTGCCTTGATTATACGGACAAGACTATACGGACAAGACTACACGGATGAGAGCATATGAACCGACCGATTGGCTTTCTCTAAGTGGGAAATCTGTAGCCACAACTTAGCCGGAGATTCATCCGATGACCTCGCTTGCTGCTAACATTTCCTCTGCGATGCTCGAACTCACCACCCCCGTCCAATACGTGAAGGGAATTGGTCCCAAACTGGCGGAGATCCTCGCCACCAAAGGCATCGCCACCGTGGGTGATTTGCTCAATTACCTGCCGTTCCGGTATGAAGATCGGCTCAATCCGCGCGGCATTGCAGAATTGCGTCCTGGGGAAATGGCCACGGTGATTGGCGAAGTGCGCAACTCTGGCCTGTTTCGCACCCGCCGCATGCCTATCTTTCAGTTGACCGTGGGCCAGGGTCGGTCGCGGCTGAAATGCCTCTGGTTCAATGCCACCTACCTGAAAGATAAGTTCAAGCCCGGCGAATTGATCGCGCTCTATGGAAAAGTCGAACAGGATCAACGCAGCGGAGAGCTGCAAATTATTCAGCCGCAGTTTGAAATGTTAGGCGATGCTGGCGGGGACGGCGTGGACGACAAAGCCGCGTCTTCCCTCGAAGTCGGGCGCATCGTTCCCATCTACGAGTCGGCTGGGCAAGGCCGTGTGACCGCGCGGTGGTTTCGGCGCGTCATCCGCACTGCGCTCGACGATCTCACTCCCGACCTTCCAGAAGCCATCCCGGCTGCTGTTCGCGAGCGGTTGGCGCTGGTTTCGGGGCGCGAGGCGCTGTGGAAAGTGCACTGGCCGGAAGCGGGAGAAAGCTTTGAAGCTTTGCAGTCGGCGCGCACGCCCGCGCACATCCGGCTGATCTTCGAAGAATTATTTCTTACCGAGCTGGGCTTGGAACTGAAGCGCCGCGAGCAGAAGGCGCAGACCGGAATTGCCTTTCAGCTGGACGACCGAGTCCGTCAGGCGATCAAGAAGATTCTCCCGTTTCATCCGACGCCCGCACAGAAGCGAGTTCTGAAAGAGATTGCCGATGACATGCAGCAATCGCATCCCATGCGGCGATTGCTCCAAGGGGACGTCGGTTCGGGAAAGACTATCATCGGATTTCAGGCGGCGATCATCGCCATCGAGAACGGCTACCAGGTAGCATTGATGGCCCCCACCGAAATTCTCGCTCAGCAACATCACTTTTCCGCGCGCAAAATCCTCGAGAACGCCGGCTACCGAATTGTTTTGCTGACCGGCTCTCTGGAATCCGACCGCAAGCGTGAGATTCGCCGCCACATCGCGCAGGGAAACGCGCAACTCGTCATCGGCACGCACGCCCTGCTGGAAGAGAAAGTGGAATTCGCGAAGCCCGGCCTCGTCATCGTCGACGAGCAGCATCGCTTCGGCGTCATGCAGCGATTGAAGTTGATGAAGAAGTCAGGCGACAGCGGCGATGGCCGGGGCAAGACAGTTCTTACCGAATCCGACATCGACACATCCGATAAGAATCCCGCCGAACCCGACGTGCTGGTCATGACCGCTACTCCGATTCCACGAACCCTTGCGCTCACGTTGTACGGCGACCTCGACCTTAGCATTCTCGACGAACTCCCTCCCGGCCGCACGCCCATTGTGACGCGAAGAATTACCGACGACCGTTCGCCGGAAGTCTGGGACTTCGTCCGTAAGCAGGTGGCAAAAGGACATCAGGCCTACGTTGTCTATCCGGTTATCGCCGAAAACGAGGAGACCGAACTGAAGGCGGCGATCAAGATGTACCGCGAACTGAGCAGCAAAGTGTTTGGCGATTTAAAAGTGGGACTCCTTCACGGGCGACTGGATTCCGAATTGAAAGAGCAGGTCATGCGTATGTTTCAGAAAGGTGAGCTGCAGATTCTGGTTGCAACCACCGTCATCGAGGTCGGAGTCGACGTGCCCAACGCCACCGTGATGGTAATTGAGCACGCGGAGCGCTTCGGCCTGTCCCAGCTTCACCAGCTTCGCGGCCGCATTGGCCGCGGCGCCGCAAAATCTTTCTGCATACTGATGACTGGTGGAAAGGTAACGGAAGATGGCGAGCGCCGACTCGACGCCATGGTCCGCACCAATGACGGCTTTCAGATTGCCGAACTCGACCTTGAACTGCGCGGACCCGGGGAATTCTTCGGAACACGCCAGGCCGGCATGCCGAACTTCCGCGTCGCCAACCTGATTCGCGACCGCCAGTTGCTGGAACTTGCCAAGCGCGAAGCCTCGGCAGTGATGGCTGGGCCTAATTCCGAAGTGACGCAAGTGGAAATCAGCCGGGCGCTCGTGGCCATGCGCTCCCGCTGGCAGCATACCTATGGACTGGTAGAGGTGGGTTAGGGCCGCCATTATCGGGTGTTGAAATGCGACATCTCCGGTTGGCTATGCCCGTGGCGCGTGGTGATTGCCGACCCTGATGGCCCGTTTTGTTGAGAGATTAAGACGCCTGGAGGAGCATGACATGGCAATTCCCTACTACCACGTTGATGCATTCACGGGTGAGCTCTTTGCAGGTAATCCGGCGGGAGTCTGCATCCTTTCCGCTTTTCTCGCGGATAGCATCATGCAGAAAATCGCGGCTGAGAACAGGCACAGCGAGACCGCTTTTGTGGTTCCTCGCCCGGATGGTGATTTCGACTTGCGCTGGTTTACACCCAAAGTTGAGGACGACCTGTGCGGGCATGCGACTTTGGCATCCGCCTATGTGCTCGCCTTGCGGAAACGCTGCGTGTGGCCGGTTCGTTTTCACACCCACAGCGGCATGTTAACCGTCACTCACAACCGAGACGGTTTTGAAATGGACTTTCCCGCCATGCCACCCCAACCATGCGAGACGCCATTTGGCCTCTTATCAGCACTGGGTTTGAAGGCGGCGCTGATCATGAAATCGCGCGATTACCTCGTGGTGGTCGACCAGGCTGAGCAAGTGCGGGCCCTCTCTCCCGATATTGCTGCTCTTGCCAAACTGGAAGCCGGGCGCGGAACGATTGTTACCGCTCCAGGCGAGGGTGACGTGGATTACGTGTGCCGAATGTTTCTACCGTCGGCCGGCATCGATGAAGACCCCGCAACCGGCTCGATCCACTGCACACTGGCTCCGTATTGGGCGGGGCGGCTGGGTAAGGATACATTTCGTGCGCAACAACTGAGTGCCCGCGGTGGATCCATGGAGTGCACAATCGGTGGCGATCGCGTGAAGGTCGCCGGCAAGGCACGCTTGTACCTTCACGGCACACTCGAGCTCTAATTCCATTCCATAATTCTGATTTCCCGCGCCGTGTTTGCCCTGGCACAGCTTGCAGAGAATCTTGGCCAGGCGAATGCCTCTGTCCCAGGAATAGACCATTTTGAGCAGCGGCAAAGAAAACGGATCACCCACTAAGGGCACGAGGTATCACGAAGGCCCCGTTTAAAGGCTTCGCTTTGTGTACCTTCGTGTCCTTTGTGGTTACATTCGTCAACTTGCTCCCATACGTCTGGCTGGGTCCGTTGGTGAAGCCCGAACTGGTAGAATCGAAAAGATGGCAGGCGCTTCACAACTGATCCAAATCGAAGTCGGACCTCCGGTCCGCATGCCGAAGCCCGATTGGCTGCGCGCCAAAGCGCCGGTGGGCGATAACTTTCACGAACTGAAGAAACTAGCTCGCGGCTTAGGGCTGCATACAGTTTGCGAGTCAGCGCAGTGTCCGAACATCGGAGAGTGCTGGAATCATAAGACTGCCACGTTCATGTTGCTCGGCGATATCTGCACGCGACGCTGCGGTTTCTGTGCCGTGCCCAAGGGCCGCCCTCAGCCGATTGATTGGGATGAGCCACGCCGCGTTGCTGAAGCCGTTGCCACTCTCGGCCTGAAACATGCCGTCGTGACCAGCGTGAATCGCGATGATGACAACGTTGGGGGCGCTAAAGTTTTCGCGGAAACCATTCGCCAGATTCGCGAACTGGTTCCGGATTGCCGGATTGAAGTGTTGATTCCTGATTTTCAAGGGCTAGAAGAGCCTCTGAGAATTGTCCTCGACGCCCGGCCTGACGTTCTGAATCACAATACCGAGACGGTTCCCCGGCTTTACCGCGCAGTTCGCTCAGGCGCGCGATATGAGCGCACACTCAATCTATTGGAAAGCACAAAGAAATTTTCACCTGGCATGGTGACGAAAAGCGGAGTCATGGTGGGCCTGGGCGAGGCGACGGACGAACTGATCGAAGTCTTCCGCGATCTCGGTACCCGCGGCGTCGACATTCTTACTGTGGGCCAGTATCTTCGCCCTTCGCGCGATCACTTGCCGATTGCCCGTTTCTACACTCCTCAGGAATTCAACGAACTGCGGGAACAAGCGCTGACGTTCGGCTTCAGCCACGTCGAATCGGGTCCCATGGTGCGATCCAGCTATCACGCGCACGAGCAGGCCGAATCTACTCCCTCCGCCCGTACCTTAATGTAGATAAACATGCTGAGCGCGCTTCTGGTTCTGCTGGGCTTTTTCGCCGGATTGCTGGGAGCGCTGACTGGCATCGGCGGTGGAATTCTGCTCACTCCAATCCTCGCTCTGCATTTTGGCATTCCCATCCGGCAAGCGATCGGCACCAGTCTGATCGCTGTGATCACCACATCGGCGGCCAGTTCTTCCGTCCATCTGCAGCGTCACACCACTGATATCCGACTGGGCATGACCCTCGAGTTGGCAACTTCGTTAGGCGCGGCCGTTACCGCTTATCTGGTGGGATATTTCAATCGCAGCGTGCTGGAAGGATTATTCGCCGGATTCCTTCTCTACAGTTCCATTACAATTTTGGTCCGCCACGGCAAGACCAAAGAGCAAGAAGATGCGCCCAGCAAGAATGAAGGCGAGAGCGTCATTCCGCCCTACGAACCGAAACGCTATCCCCTCGGCCTTGCTGCTTCCCTGGTCGCTGGAGGACTCTCTGGCCTGTTGGGCATCGGTGGAGGCCCAATCAAAGTTCCGGTGATGTTCATTTTCATGAACGTTCCTCTCATGGTGGCGACCGCCACATCAAATTTCATGATCGGAGTCACCGCTGCGGCCAGCGCCGTTGTCTACTACCGCCGTGGAGACATTTTGATTGAAATTGGCGCACCGCTCGCGATCGGAGTATTCCTTGGCTCTCTGCTGGGGGCACGCGTCGCCCCTCATGTCCGGACGAAGCACGTCATGTATCTGCTGGTCGCGATCATGCTCTATCTTGCAGGGCACCTATCGGTGCATCTGCTCACAGGACGAGGTGCAGCATGAGTCAGTTGCGTGAGCAGGGTTTGGACCGCGTGGTCGCGCTCGTATTGCGCGTTGGCGCATTTGCATCTTTCTTCGTTATGCTCGCAGGATTGCTGATGGAACTTTTGTTTCACAGCCCGCTTGCGCCAACCGTTGAGCGTGCTGGCGTCGTGCTGATGCTGGCAACGCCCGTCGTTCGCGTGATCGTAGCGGGACTTCTGTTCTTGCGCGAGGAAGACTGGAAGTACGGCGCAATTTCGTTTGGAGTGCTCGCGATCTTATTACTCAGCGCCGTTTTCGGAATCGGCGAACACTAAGGCGGCCACAACTATAGACGCCGGTCATCCCCAGCGCTGCGAGCCCTGCCGACCACTGGCTTCGCTCGGCGTGACAAGCTCGTTCTTCCAAATCAGAAAACGTGCAGCTTGATGCTCAGATATTTCTTGGGATTTTCCCGGATCGCTTTCACCAAATCCCCGGTGTGAGTCAACATCTGGTTCGCGTTGTTGTAGAGCGCGTCGTCTTTGAACAGCTTACCTACTGTTCCGTTGCCAGCCTCCAGGTCGGTCGTCAGGGCCGCAATCTTGGTCAGGGTCGTATCTAGTTTCTTAGCTAATTCCTCGTCCTTGGCCAGCTTGCCAAAAGTTCCCTTGCCTGCC
>WNFI01383688.1_pt1 | contig 16505 bp, 17 predicted proteins | sample 5400471 | NCBI WGS metagenome assembly WNFI01 (sample SAMN13153348, study PRJNA577476) | soil metagenome | isolation source: 100 cm saprolite on Douglas fir-dominated hillslope | place: USA:California | collected 2013-09-17 | reverse complement strand
AAGAACTTCTCGCGGACATCGCTGAGCTGCGCTGGACCTCGACTCCCGACTTCCTCTTTAGGGCTCTGCGGAGAGGAATCGCTGTTCATCATAGTGGGATGAATAAGACATATCGTGTTTTCGTGGAGCGGTGCGTCTTAGTTTTCTGACTACTGGAGTTTGACAGGTCTTTACACCCTCTCAGACTGTTCCGTGTTGGGTACCTTCGAGTCGTTATCGCAACAGGTAAGATGACTCAATCAATCATAACGTAGGGCGATAATCCATCCACTCCCTTAAGGTACCCTCGCTCTGGGAATTAACGCACCGACGAAGTCGTCCGTTTTCTGTGGAGACTCTCCTTTCCTTACGGCGCTCACGGTCAGTCGCCTTACCCCTGCTCTGAAAAGCGTAGCAATTCTCACTATAGTGCAGTTCCGTCAATGCGCTGGAAGAGCAGGTCGCCGTGGATTTGATTTGCTTGGTCGAGTTGTCTTCTACGGGATACCTCTAGACCACATAAATCGGATCCTTCTATCAAGACTACCGCGTCTGACTGGGACGTTCCCGCTCTCGTCGACAATGGTATTACGTTTGTTCAGCCTCCTAGAAGGATCAAATTATTCGCCCTATGCTGTCCACGCGATCCGCAGCATCCTCCGACTTCCACATATCAGTTTCGGCTGTGATGTCGGTAAAGGCCAACTCTTACATCACCTCAGGTTCAGCATTGATTATTTGCGTCGCGCCCACCTCCTGAGCCAAGAGGGAAGGCCTGTTAATCTGTTCGGGGTCGCCTCACATCTTTATTATACGGAACCGAGCAACCTTGCCATGGCAGTACTTCTACAGCATGGAGTTATCCATGATATTTGCTCCCAGGCCAGCTCCGTGGAGGCGGAGCGAGACCTCGTGGTCCTCCTGTGCCATCTTTTTGGCCGTAAATATCTACCCGAGGTTTATGCGACAACCAGCAATATCCATGATCTCGTTCAAAAGGGACCTTCCTGCGTGGTGTTGGCACCCTTACATCCCAAGGCTCGTACGGTGCTACTGGCGCACCAAAAGCAGACCCTCAGCATCTTCAGTGCATATGCACTGGCTTTCTCATCGCAGCACGCGGATGAACTGGGACCCGATAATCAACTACCACTTGGCGGGGTCGTCGGACCTTCAGACACATCCATCCTCCCGCAGACACCCCTCTTCGCCCACCTCTCCGAGACTGCCAGGAAGCCCAAGGCTCGCTCGCTCTTCGTCGCAACCTCGGGCCATGATGACACGTTCGGTGATGTTGGGGAGCTTGCCTGCACCGTGCGCCACGGCGTCCATCTAAATGAACACGCGATTCCGACTGTCGAACATATCCTAAATCCCAAGCTACCACTCAATGCGTACCTATACGACTTCTTCGTCCACGGGCAGGTTGATGCCCTCGTGAACATGAACGGGATCCGCCGCGGCGACGTGTGGTTCGTCATCCAGGCATTCCACCTCTGCTTGATAACTATCCGAGGTGATCTTGAGAATCTGCTACTTAACATGTCGAAGGGTTCAGACCGTGATGCCGCGCTGCACGAGACGGACTCAGACGGCCACAGGGCGTCCGACGATAGTGGGTACTACTCGTCTGACACATCTGAGAGGGAAGAGGGAGGGAAAGAGGCCGATATGGGTGTTTTCGAACGGCCACACGGTGTACAAGATAGGGATTGGAAGGTGTATGAGGTAGTCAACAGCATTACGAATCAGTTTAGCGTCAAGTTCAAGGCGATGTGGGCGTAGGGTATGGTACAGTGACTCATAAAATCTAGCTGGCGTAGATAGAGTGCAAAAATAGGATCGTAGTAGAGCCTATATCATCACCTCAAGCGCCTTACTGTAATAATTTCATCATCTAGCGTTCCCAGAGTGCCGTTTTAGCCACCCTTGGACTACGCTCGGTATGGGACACGCAGTCGATTCGCCGCGGCCCTCACTTGCATCGTACAAAGCTTGACAGCATTCATAGAGGTTACGCATATGCTCTGTGCACTTTTCCTGGGAATATGTATTCTTGGACAAACAGGCTTGAAGAGCGCACGCTGTAAATGAAATGACCATGGCACGTTGTGAACAAGTAGGACGAAAATTCTAGCCTTCAGGTTGACAGGGTGGGTCTGGGCCCTAATTTATTTTTTTCAGAATGGAAATGAAAATGGGGTTGTTCAAGTTGCCACTGACGAACCTTTACCATGTTATGTCGATAACAGTACTAGTACGTTCAAGTTTTGTGTTGCATCGCAACGGACGGAATCAGCCCAGACCAGACCAGAGCAAATATGACGTCATCATCAATTACGACCCTGAACCTCCTTGTGGGCGGCTATCATCTGACCTTGCTGTTCAGGCTTCGGCCGCCCTCTTATAAACTTAATCCTTACACCCAAACATCGACATGCAGTTGCAGGTGCCTTTTGCTATTCCGAGTCTTAGTTCCGGCGCCAGCACACCTCTGGTACCATCACTTGTCCTAAAACCTTTGTGACTAGATCAAAGTAGGCACCATCTGATCACCCAGTCATCAACCCTTTATCCTAAAAGACTTCCGGGATCAGAAGAAAACTGTCTTGCCTCTCACACTAGCGTCCTTACTACAGAGGATATAGAAAACAAAGACTATCCAACGACCTGCGCCGGGGAATGTCTTACTTCTGGCGTTTCCTGAACAGTACGTCCGCATTCCCAAGAATATTTGTCATAGAGATATTAAACCTGCGTGGGACCTGTTTACCTTCCTCGAGCTTGAGATCATATGTTACGACCATATATGCGAGCAAAGCCTTCATCTCGACGGACGCGAAAAATCGTCCGGGACTGCTCACGAATGCATGTGTGGAGACACGGTCAGTGCCGCATGAGAGATAAGAGAAAGTAAAGAACTGGATATTCACCATGCGTGTCGGCCGTGTCCGAAAGGCATGTGTGTAATGCACGTGGTGCCAAATTGATGCCTACTTCCCGTGCCATCTTTGTCGCGCTCACGGAGCTTCGCGAAGCGGAAGCCGTCAAATTCATCGGGACTTGGATATATCTCTCCATCCGTTTGTATAGCATTGAGTGGAGCTGCCACAGCTGTACCCGGAGGGACGGTTATGCCGTTAGAAAATGTAAATGGACGCAATGCGAGCCGAATGAGCACAACTGGCAGATCTGCGTCAGCAACCGACACGGAAGCCGAAGGGAACAAACTGAACTAATGGCTAGACCATCCAGCCGTTGAGTCTCTCGCAAGAAACTGTCAATCTTGTACATTTTGTCCAATCCGGCTTTCGTCCACCCTTCCTCGGCCACGACGGCTTCAACCTCTTGACGGAGGGGTTCGATGTGCTCTGGATTGGCAAGAAGACGGTATAACGCTTGCGTAAATGTCTTACGTGCAAATGCGTCAGAAAACGTCTTGCAAATCGTAGTGCGACGAAACTCACGATAGAAGTTGTGTGAATAGACGCAAAGTTGACAGCAAGCATCCGCCGCGCCAAGGCGTCGAAAGATTTTTCCACCCCTTTGGCCTCGCTCATGAGCCACATGAGCATGTCATTCTGTACACCCGCCGATTAGCAAATAAAATAAAATAAAATATACCGACGAACTGGTCTATCACCCCAATCCCCCTCACTGAGATCTTTCATCTTTGCTAAACGCTCCTCGAACATAGGTCTGAGGAACTCCATTTCCTGCTGGATTTGAGAAGGAAGGTTGGAGATAAGGCGCATGACAACACTATCATCCTTTCAATGGAAAACCACAAGAAGTAAGAGATATTGACTAACGGCCTGAGGAATCCCGGAAACATTTTGAGAATGGTTGCAGTCTTCACAACATTGACTGCAAAGTTCAGATTGAGATCTTGATAGTCACGATTCCGGCCTGTGGAGTGTCAGCACTGTCACTGGCAAAATGCGAGAATAGATGGATAGATCACTGCGTACAGAGGGTTGTGCCGACAAATACGCGATTGCTTATGCGACAGATCACATGCTGCATCGTTCGTATGATGGGTACTTTGACCCATTCTACATTCTTCATGAACTCGCGAAAGCTTCCCCACAGACCTGTGACATACCTTCACTAACCGTCGGGATGATATCGTTGAGGGCGAGGACAAGCTCATCGTGGATATCTTGGAAGATTGTCGGGACCATGCGTATCAACTTTGAACGTATTACGTCCGAATGATAATTACTGTGCTTCTCCCGGAAGTCCATGGTGTACGCGGTTTGGAGGAACTGCACGTGTTTCGTGAGCGTCAATTGGGACAACCTACTAGCACGGCGAGTACCTCGTCGGTTGGCTCCGCATGGGATAGAATGTCCTCTGGTGCTTTCCTGATGTCTTCAACAAGTTTAGAATTTGTAGGCAGAACCATCCACTTTGAGAGCGTGGCCACCTTGAACAACCCTGGTCCAGCCTAGTGCAGACGGGATTAGGCTAGATGTATGAAAGAAAATTAACTGGTAATAATCACACTCTCATAGCCATTTTTGAGCATGCGAGCTCCATCAAAGAACAAAACGAGAGCCGAGAAATAGGAGAGAATAGGGTTGGAGAAACCCACGGTAGGAATGGCACCGAGCTGTCACATGAAGTCGACCGATGATCCACAGGAATAGTCAGAGATTATAAAACCGACCAGGGAGTCTCGCTTTCTGTGCCAGCTGGTGAACAGAGAAACCAGTACGAGAATACCCGCAAGGAATGATCCCCAACCAGTGAAGAAGGACTCGTAGGCCATACTGGCAACACGAGAGAAGGCAATGAGGCTCGAGTTTCAAATTCAACGGAGCCTGTCATTAGCGTGAGGCAGTACTCACGAGATGATATAAGCAAGTAAACGCTCATGGTCGCAATCTTAGATAATACTCACGGGTTGTTCTTCCACGCCCAACAGAACATCAACCTTCTTTTGAAATCACGATCTTTATCCTATCTATTATCAAAATCATGAATGGCCGTGAACTTCATCCCGGCCTAGATTGAAGTCATGATTGAGTGTGACCTCAAAATCAACCAATGACGAAATCATGATCCAGTGCGACATTGATACCCAATTGTTTCTGCAGTGAAGGGAAAAGGTAGACCGAGAAGGTGCGAGATAAGACATGCTAGGAGTGTAAGAATTCGAGTTGGTATACTCGTAGATCAAGGTGTGCCAGGGTGATCCAGCATAAGGTGGCATGACTTGGAACAGTTACAACGGTTACAGTACAGTACTACAGTACTATTAATATTGGTCGGGTGTCAAGACTGCCGTTCTTTTGAGGTGCCTGAGGCTTCGCCAATTAATGCTGAGTGACTCGGAGCGGGTGACTCGCGGATCCTCCCAGTTATACCCAGATATACTAGTCATTGTGCGTCGGTGGTGAACATGGTACAAAGATATACAACTAAGCATAGCGTGTCATGGATGATAGCGATACTATTAAACATTATGAAGCAGAAGAGTGAGGATTGCTCTTTTTTCGGTGGTCGTTAGGGAACTTAACGTCGGGTCTCTCGATTCAGCTGTCGCATCGCTGTGCTAATATCCTCATGAAATGCATCTGCACCCAGGAGCTTGACAATTCCTCCGCGCTCGAACATGACGAGCGGCTCCGTGCGTAGATGTGTTATGAATACGCCTACACCACGGGCCTGTGTGTTCAAAATTGGTCAATGGAGTGCGCCGAAGTATATAAAGCGAATATACAAATCCCACCTTGTAGGTCTCGAAGAGTTCGTAATAAATCTGTACGGCTGACGCATCGCAGGTCTGAACATCCGACATGTGGAAGATGAACACGCTTGCAGGTTCGCGCCTAGGCACATCCGAAGGATGGCTTCTACCCAGACCATAAAGTTCAAGGCGGCGCAGCCGTGCTGAAAGTAATCATAATCGTAGTTAAAGAAAAAGGCCTTCCGATTCACTTGAACAACAGATACCTTTGATCTGAGCAGTATTGGCTGGACGGGGAATAGAGTTGAGGCGGGCGAATACGAGTTGAGTCAGAACGTACCGAAGTCCAGATTTTCGCGAATCCGAACGATGAGAACGCCTGGTGTATCCTCCTTCGCGCCTGGACTCTCATCGATTGGTTCCCATCGATCGGTTCCTGGAATATGGCCCTAACGCGCCCGATGAATCTGAGCAAAACAGACGTCGTGCTTGATAAAAGGAACTCTCACTAAAATCGCCATGCGCGTCCTAGACGAACGGCGAACAACAAGAAGCAGCGAAATGATGAGACTGACGGTAACGCCAACTTGAACACTCCAGATGATTGTTAAGAAGAAGGTGAGACTCATGAGTGTCATGTCAATCCATGCTCGCATCCTGCGATCCCCACTTGACGTGATCATATGCTAATTGAATAGGTTGAACAAGCTTACTTCCAGTAGAATATAACATCCTCTGGTGTCTCAGCCAGTAGAGTATACACCACAAGGCAGACGCTAAAAATATCATAGGTTTACGCATCGAGGGAAAAAAATAATCAAGCGAACTTACATCGACCCTAGTACGCACTTGGGCAAATAATAGAGCCAAGGAAGAAGGAAGAATGTCGCCACCAGTATGATGGCCGCACAGACGAGCGAAGCCATTTGTGTACGCGCACCAGCCTCGCCGTTTATCCGCGAGCGGGTAATTGACCCATAAGCGGGAAGCGTACCGGGCACGAATGAACCCAGGAGATTCGAGGCACCAAGGGCGACGAGTTCTCTATTTGGACTAATGGAGTAGGAATAACGAGCAGCATTTTGCTTCGCGGCAACAATGCTGTCGAGAAATCCAATAATGGAGATGAGCCTGCGAGTAGTCGTAAACCGGTGATCGACGAGTCAGAGAATGTTCCTCACACTGCAGTAGAGGTAGTTTCCTTCAGGTATTGAAGGTGGTGATGGTGGAGAGGGAATTTGATGAAGTGGCCACCTGTGTGAATTGGTACCTCGCCGAGAATGTCAATGCCGCCATCGTCCCAACGGAACTCATCCGATAGAACTGTAGGTACTAAGGCACGAGAGGTTAAGACACTGAGAGAGAAGCGTACTCGTAGAGACGATAACGACAATCAGCACTTCAGGGACACGTGCGACCCACTTGAAGCGGTGTAAGGACGCCTTTAGCAAGCGCAACATGATAAGAGCGCCCAGCGCGCAAGCGCTTACGACGAACGTGGGACGATGCGCGTTGGTAAACCCGAACTCCACTAAAAAAAATATCTTCTCCAGTGTTGTCTCTGGTTTCACCTTGTGCTCGAGCGCCGTAAGGCCGAGCATTGGCATAAGCTGTTCACTTTAGAAGCGAGAAGTCAGGTGAGCTACGGGGACAATTTGGAGCACCAACATGAGAATAATGAATGCCACTGCCGTGACGAATCCTCGAAGGAGTGAGCGAGACAGGACAACGTCGATGAACCCAAGGCGAAAGAAACCCAAGATAAAAGAAATCAATCCGACCTAGAATTGCATGAGCGATTGGCGGAAGGATTGCTAAATGCATATACGTGCCTGAACAGTTAAAGCCGTCGTGACGGCGAAAGCAATGGCTTCAGGGTTTTTTGGAATGGTATGAGGGTCTGCTCGTAACACAGACGTCACGGTTTGGCCAACGAGTAGACTGAGGGCAGCCTCCGGTGCAACGTTCAACTGTCTGGAGGAACCGAGAAGTGCATACGCGATCGGGGATATTGATGCAGAAAACTGTCAAAGACAACCTAGATGAGCGGCACACTTTCATAAAAGGGTTGCGATGACCCAGATGTAGCAGTGTTTCGGACGTAATGAGGCAATATTAACTCACCAGACCAGTCACAGGGCTCATCTTTGCCAGAGAGGATGCATAACTGACGGATTGTGGGATGAGCATAGCTGCGACCGTGAGACCTGCTGTTAAATCCCCGCCAAGTCTGTTGGAATACCACAGCGATGACAATTAGACACAGGGGTTGAACCAGTTGAGAATCGCATACAGTGAAAGAGTGTAATTTGGAATCCAGTACAACGAGGGTATATAGTACTGAGCCTTAGCCCAGGTAGTGGATGTCGTTGCCGAAGACTTGATAGTGTCGGCCTCGAGGTCAGAGCCCTGATCACCTGGAAAGGGAGACAATAAGTGCGAGATACAAAGTTATAAGACCTAGTTGTACCATTGTAGGTGGCACGATCGATATCGTGGGAGTGCAGCAGCGGTGCATGTTCGTCATCCTCATGCCATGGGGTACCTGGGTGAGAATCATGAGGAGAAGATCTCCCGGACATGTTGTGTACTTGGAGGCGCAGGAGATGAGGATTTGTGCCCGAGGCCATGGTGGTAGCCAGTCAAGTGAGGCCGTGACTCTCACATGACCGATCAATTAATTGATTTACGAGCTCATGTTCCGCTTGTAGCTCATCTCTCACCATGTCTATCGCCCATGGGATCAAAGCGCTCGGCATCATTGGCGCGGGTCAGATGGGTAAGTCCTGTTCTTTTGCTATTTTCTCATCCTCCCTACCAGTAGTCCAGGCCTCGGTATTGCCTATGTGGCCGCATTAAGAGCCAAAGTGCCCGTGGGGCTATATGACCGTTCCCCCGAGCAAATCTCAAAGGGTTTAAATCTCATGGACAGGTTACTGGCCAAGGATGTCTCGAAAGGAAAGATTCAAGAAGCAGACGCGCGACATGCACGTGAACGCGTATATGTCGTTGATCAAGCTGTGGGGTTGCGAGCCCTAAGAGACGTCGACATGGTCATCGAGGTGCGTAGGCAAACCGACTTTCTCCTTCAAGTTCATCGAATGCGCACCCAAGGCTGTCTCGGAAAACCTCGAAGTCAAGCAGCGCATATTTGGGGAACTTGCAGCGGAGACGAGGCCTGACACTATCTTGGCCACTAACACATCTTCCATTTCTATCACCAAAATCGCCGCCTCTGCAGTACCGCAGGGCGAATCTGCCGCGTCGGCACTGGGAAAGCGCAGCGCGGGGCGCGTTGTTGGTAAGTTGAGGTGCTTTAGGTGTCTTCACACTCAAACGACAGCTTATTAGGACTCCATTTTTTCAACCCTGTCCCTGTGATGGTGAGCCTAAATGCAAGTCTAACTGGACAGTGGGGACTGAATGCACGCTTGCAGAGACTGGTCGAACTGATCTCTGCGCTGCAAACGACCGAGGACACGTTGTCACGTGCTCGGGCGTTTGCGGTTGCATGTGATAAAGACGTGACGGTGTCCAAAGACGTTCCCGGATTCGTCTCAAATGCCTTGCTAATGCCATTCATAAATGAGGTTAACGTCTTGCTAATGTCATCACAAGATCTTCACGCTGAAACTACTTGGATAATAGGCAATCATGTGGCTCGAAAGGGTGACTGGAATCGCACGATCTTCTGTTGGAATCTCCTGATCTCGCTGGCCAGGGTGTTGCAACTCGAGACGACATCGATAAAACACTTCGTTTAGGAATGAACCATCCAATGGGTCCATTACAACTCGGTATGTCTTTGTCCTCTCTTTTTGCGTTCCCATTCTAATGCCTTATCTATTCAGCTGACTTGTACGATCCCATTTCGGGATTCCCTTTGCGTCGCTGACCTTTACGAACTTCTAGTATCGGCCTCGACACTTGCCTCGCGATCCAGAAAACCCTTTATTCCGGTACTGGGGACTCAAAGTATCGTCCAAGTGTCCTTCTTGAGCGCATGGTTGACGCGGGATGGTTTGGGCGCAAGAATGGCAAAGGCTTCTACGAGTATGATGACTAACCGAGCATGTCTTAGTCCAACTCTGTGATCAAACGCATTCTTGGACTCTCTAAGCAGCTTTGTGCTTTCCCGATTATATACGTTCGCTCAAACACAACGTCGGCTCTCAAACACGCCTTGTGGTCTTATCTTCCCCACTTTGCATGAATGATTGACAGGGAGTTTGTCCAGTCGTGATTCCGTGAATTAAAAGTGGCTTTACAAATACACATCGATCTCCCGTTTGTGCCCAGTCCTATTTTCCCGTATGCCCTTAAACAACCTTCACTCCACCGCTGCCTATTCAGGATGGGCAGCAGGTCAACACTCTGCGAGCTGCTGACGAGAGCATTCGCCTCAAGGCAGCGCCAGTACCGGTCGACTTTCCCGAAGCGACGGTGTGCGCAACCACGATCGGCTCCGTCTCTGATTCTTCTTCTTCCCCATCAGCAAGCATGCTCGAGCGCGGGCCACCGATCACCACGCCCGTAGCCGATCGTAGTGGAAGCCCCTTATCATCAAAGATGGCCGCGTACCGGCGCGTCCTGCCACGGCGTTCCGGAAGGCGCGCCCCCCCCCCCCCCTCCCCCCTGCAATACAGTAGACTCCCCGACTCTAGGACGTCTTTGTGCTCGGATGACAGGTCGTCTATCGCCACAGGTTTCGGGTGGGGATAGTTGCGACATACAATCTCTGTGATTTCATGTTCATTTTCCCCGTCCAGCTGCGGGTATGGCGTGTAGGCGACTTGTCCAGCGTGCATGTCGTTATTGCTTTTTCGGATGGTGCGTAGTAGTAAAGAGTCGGTGAGTTGGTGTCACTGGGGACAACGATCTTCAGACTGGACGGGAGGAGCGGGGTATATAATGAGGGTGGGGTTTATGATTGATTGGTTTATGGCTCCGGACTCATCTCCATCTCTGGTATTCTTATAGATCATCTTGTGGCACGCCCACAGGGTGTGCGGCCACAGCCCAATACGAACTGTGGTGATAAGTAAAACACGCGGTGGTGGGACGCCAGGGTGGCTCGTGAGTTTCCTTTGTTAAGGGGGAAACGGCGCCTAAAAACAGCACAATTCTCCGCCAGGAACATAAATACCCTATACCTCGCCACCACACGTTCACTCAGGACACACCATAAGTAGGAGGTATCGTGTAAAGCATTCTCTCTGCGCCCGATATATACGTAGAGGGCGCGGCACTAGCCACTACATTGTGATCCGAATGGCCCAATCAGTAGCAACGCCAAGGCCTGGATCTTTGACCGTAAGCACGCTCGCGACACCGCCGTCACTATCTCCTCTTTTCTTCTTCGCTGCCGTCACACCTGGCGCGTACTCCCACTCGAGGTCGCTACCGCCCTCGACTGCGACGCGTTTCGGCTTTCCCGAGAGCCCCAAAACAATGACTCGCTCAACGCGCACGGAGGCGATGCCCGACTGATACGGATTCTCCGGTCGGAACTCAGTCAAGGCCGTGCCCTCGACAGCAGAGTGTGGAGTGGCGGCGGCTAGATCGGTGTTCGTAAGGCGCAACTCGGCGCCCCTCGAGACCTTTCCTATGGCCAGACCGCGCCACGTGAGGTGTCCTTCCTTGTATGCATAGGTTACGCCATCATCGAGATAGATCTCGCCCCGCGCCGTGAGTGAATTGTCGAGTGCGATGCGCAGGGTGAATGGGTCGCGGTGCATGAGCGAGGACGCGCGACGTGGGCGGTCACGCGTTGGGATGATAGACCCACCGCGGACGAACAACGGGAGTTGATGGACGTCTGCAGGAACAGTCACATTCTTTCCCTTCGGGGATCCCCCGTAAGTTCGATACGTAAAATAGTCATAGTAAACCTTTTAATGGGGTAAGCAAAACAAGAGATAGCACAATGTGAAATTAACGCACGTTGTCCTCAGGGAGATAGATGGTCTCTTCTGTTACCCCTGGGCGCGTGACAGGTTTGACGAGTAGACCAGAATTACCAACGTAGTACTGATCATCGATGGAGAAACCTGTTTCATCTTGAGGGAACATCACGTAATGGGGGCTATGAACCGGGAACAATGAACGAGAGGGGAGGATTTACGACAACAAGTGTACGCACCGTAAGACGGGAAGCCCGGTTACGCTCGTCTCATGGAATGCAGTGTACCAGACAGGGAGGAGCGAGTAGCGGAGGCGGAGAATGTTACGTACGATGCTCTTATAAGGTTCATCGAGAAGATACGGTTCACGGCGCTTGCTATCCAGGTGTGCATGCGCCCGGAAGAATGGCGAGAAAGCGCCAACCCAATACCAACGCACAAGCATCTCCGGCTGCGGGTTGCCGAAGAAGCCCCCGACGTCGGCTACGTGTCAATTCGTCGTCAATACGAAGTCAAGACAAATATAACAGAAAAAATAACTCACATCCGCCGAAAGTCATGCCCGCAATGCCGTTCGCGAGAACCATCTTGATGCCAATGGCCATGTGCTCCCAGGTACCGAGGTTATCACCAGTCCACATCGCTCCATAGCGCTGAGAGCCAGCGAAGAAGGAACGTGTAAGTACGAACGGTCGCTTTGGGGTCTCCCCTCGCTCGATGAGGCCTTCGTAGGTGATCCTTGGAAGGAACATCCCGTTGATATTATGGATGTCGCGGTGCTCCCAGCCACCATAATGGATCAAATCTTTAGGCATAGTAATCTCGGGTCCGTTGAAAACGGAAGGCTAATTGTGGTGAAGGTAGTTGAGATCAAACCGAAGCGACGACAAAGTTACACATTACATACCTCATTCATATCATTCCAGATATGGATATCTTCCGTGCTTTCCGTCCATGACCAGGTAGATCCCCATGACCAAGTAGATCCCTTGGTCGTTTTGAAAAGAGACTTCCAGAAGCCCCAGCTAACGGGATTGAAGAAATCGACCCAAGAGCTGCTACCCGGCCAGCACCATCCCTCATAGTCATCATCTCCATTCTTCTGCTTTACGAGGATGCCGAGCTCCTGAGCTTGTTTGTAGACGGGATAATCATCCGCACGCTTCAAGTGTGGGTCGACAATTACGACCATCTGAGGAGGGGAAATGTCAGGGCTCACTTCAGCCAGTATACGCGATGACCGACTTTACGGCCCAAAGCTGCAATGTCATTGATCATTTCGACTGGGTCAGGGAAGTTTTTCTTGTCCCATATCATATATTGGTGATCCTTGGAATACTCAATATCCAACCAAAGAACATCGAAAGGCATATCTTCCTCGTCGAAGCGTCTCTGTACACCACGGATGTCGTCCGAGCTGACGTAGTTCCAGCGGCACTGGTGGTAACCCAACGCCCAGTGCGCAGGCAATGGAGCCGTACCCGTAAGGCTACTGTACTGGCGGAATACATCCGCAGGAGAAGGACCAGGAAGGATAAAGAGATCGAGGATGCCCGACTCAGAGATCCAATGTGTGCCAGTCGATCGAGCTGTTGGGTGCGCAACATCGATCCATGTCTCGGAGCCGACGGCATTAAAGATAGCAACTGTCGAGTCAGCAGAGTGCGCATGCATGACAGGGATGGTGCCATAAAGGGAAGTTGTCGCGGAAGCGAGGTACTCGAAGACATCAGCATTATAGAAACGATACGGATCACTGAAAAAGGGGTCTTCTCCGGTAGTGGTAGGCAGGTCAAGAGAAGTGGCATGTTGGGGAATGCCGTAAACGTGGCCGTGGTGAGGAAAATCAATATCGAGGGACAGGGATTCGGGACCTAATGACTAGAGTTTGCAAGGGCGCAAGGCTATAATATTTATCCACGCATACCTTTGGGTTTACCATCCGTCCACGAGCCGAAAGTTTCTTCCCAATAAGCATCCTCGGAGTCACCCTCGAACCAGGCATTTGGGTTAACCTTGAGCACCTCTTGCTCTTCAGTTTCCGCACCCTCTTCGGGAGACTCCACCTCCGGTTCTTCTACTGTTTTATTCCTGTAATGCTCCATATGAAGTAACCCACGCCCATTAACAACGACCTGTTCCCTCCCATTCTTATTCAGAACAACGCGGAGGGGCTTGAATTCCACCACCACTTCGTGCCCCAGTTTTGGCCCGATTATCGCGCGCGCCGAGGATGCGCCCACTTTCCATTGGTTGTGCGTACTAACGAAAGGCTCCACAGCTAACGCCCATTTGGCCGCCTCGTCGTAACGTTTCCTGAGCCCGTCGACTTCGTCCATGCGCACGCGGACGACGCCATCTTCGTATACGTGGACCTCTAGGCTAAATTTGATATCCGGATAGAGTGCAGACTTGACCGCAGCTGTCAAAGAAGCCCTGTCAGAGGCAAGAGATAGGGACAGTGGATCGACGGAGTAGGGTGAGTGCCAGGTGGTGGCATTGTCTTTTGCGCGCGCGGCAAGAGCGCGTCCACGTCGACAGAATCCGGATTGAGAGCAAGTCTTGAAGTCACTCGCCTTGAAGGCCACAGTGGTAGGGGTGGAAACGAGTAAGAGAAGAGACGCAGAAAGTGCAGCAAGGGGCACCTTCATCGTGTCAAGTGTCAACTCCCTCGCGATGTTGTGGTCAATTGGACGGGCGCTCCCCAATTTCATTCCGCCCTTTGCCACCGGCCAATCCGGGCCGGTGGCGCTTTTTATAAGTCTATTTTTTACTCCTTTGTAAACACTTATCATAGCCAGCACAACTCGGTCATAGGAACAACGCGACCCTGGAATCTCCAACCATGCATTTCTGCCATTGACGCCCTTTCTTATCAGAGAGTTCCTGAGTCTAGATCGAACGGATATTATGGTCAAATACGTACGATTTTTTTTTACGCCTTCCAGGCGATTGCCCGAATCGGTGATCCATCACAACCTTGTAATTTCAGAGGAAGAAGACTGACCAAGAAGGCGCTTCCGTCAAGCAGCGCCTCTAGGTTGGTCAGATTTTCCGCAATGAGAATCCCGTTTCCGAGAAGTAGGCGGTGTACGACGTGGGTTTCGCGGGAGACTTCGGATACCTCTCCATCTACACTGAACACGTCGATCCCAACGACGCGCACCCCATGTTCCAAGATCTTTTGCGCCGCCTCTTCAGTTAGATGTGGGCTTTTCATGTACTCCTCTCTGCCCCAGTGCTGCGACCAACCCGTGCAGAGTAGTAAGGTGGCCTCGGGGCTGAGCTTGTTTGCCTGCGGTGCTATATCATCCCAGGTTATAGCGGCGTGAAACCCCTTCCCGCGTACGTCTACCACGATGGCTGGGCCGACCAGCGACGAAAGGTTGACGTCGGAGACCGCGGCTGCGCCCTCAAGGAAGTGTACAGGCGCGTCGAGGTGAGTGCCGGTGTGTGACCCAATGGTAAGCCGCGAGACGTTGGATCCATCGCGGGCAAGGGTCATGACTCGCTCGGAGGTGAACACCGGATGACCAGCGCAATAGCTGAGGCCAGTCGATGCGAGCGGATGGCTCAGGTCGACGACCATTTGGTGGGTGGGTGCTGACATATTTGCTATGAAGAGACGTCTGAAGTACAGTGCTTTTGTACATGGCAGATAGTGGAGTCCGTGTATGTAAGCGACGGAAAGCATCAATATTTGAGCCGATCATATATTGACAAGCTGCGTCGCTTTCAGGTTGACACACCGCTGGTTACTGTCACAGTCAGAGCTCAATCTCAAAACAGAAAATGAAGGGGCAAACGGACAAAACAATAAGAGCGCTTCGCTGTGGCTAATTGGTATAACCATTTCAGTATGATCGTTTGCTATAGTTGAAGGAGCAAACGCTGCCGATAGGCTTGCAGTGCGGCAATCTTCGGACACATGATCAGGATCTGCAACCCTTTTCTGTAAGAAAAGTCAGTGTAGTTCTCGAGGTTTGCAAGAGGGAGAGAAAATGTCAGAGAGAAGATATCGCACCCATTAAGAGGGCAGCATCACACACAGACGTAGGTATCGCAAGACACCAGCTCCATGTCAGGTAAGAAACAGTATCGAAACGTGTATCGCTCATCCCTTGGTCGTGTTATCAGGCACATGAACGCAAGATATGCTCACCTGCTTGATTTTCGCGGTTGGTTGTGGGAAAGGCCCCACCAGCGTGGTTTATATCACCCCTAGATGGGGCCAAAAGGTCTTCTAATGAGATCCTGGTAAATCAATCCCGAGAACATGGAACTTCATATGACCAACGCTTAGTATGTGGAGATAAGCACTGGTCGGGTGCGAATGGGAACCAGAGATCACCTACAATGGAAACCCTCAACGAGTGGAATGTTCGAAACAAATCTAAATTTTCGAAAGACGAGAGGAGACCGAAACCCCCGAACTCCGGACGAAAGATTCGTCCATGAATGACAGAATTCAGGTGCATTGTGAGACAAAGGGGAAAAGGGGAGCTACATGGGGAACCAACAGTCACGAAAAGACGTCCCGAGGCTGGCGCCATCCGACCGCCCTTACTGGTGCCCCATCGCACCCGGAAATTTTCAGCGGGAGTAGACTGACGATCACTTCGGTATCGGGTTCCGCGGCGTCCTGTGCGGCGAGCAAAGTGTCCAAGTTTGTCAAATTCTCCACAATAAGCCCACCAGCGCCGAGATACGAGAGGTGGAAGCCATAGCCACTGATTGGCTCCCCCTCCGTTACCGCTTCCCCGCTGTCAACAGTAGAGGATATGGGCAACGGGGACTGGTCGGGACTCATCGTGTCGGTACCCACAATGCGCACGCCGAGTGCGAGCAGGCGTTCCGCAACATCCTTCGCGAACCAGGGGTGGTCAAAATAGTGATGCTGCGTGGGCGCCCTCGGGTCGGAATTGGCG
>WNFI01335727.1_pt1 | contig 16507 bp, 16 predicted proteins | sample 5400471 | NCBI WGS metagenome assembly WNFI01 (sample SAMN13153348, study PRJNA577476) | soil metagenome | isolation source: 100 cm saprolite on Douglas fir-dominated hillslope | place: USA:California | collected 2013-09-17 | reverse complement strand
CGCACAGCGGACGATAGCCGCAATCGAGTATATGTTCGATCTTGGCCCGATGCCAGCGCATTTCCATCCACTATCGACAGACCGTGACCACCGCTCGGGAACTCGGCAGACACCAGCTGAGGCAGTAACCTCAGCTGTCTGCGCATAGTTGGGCGTCGAGGCGGATCCGCGCTCGCTGTCCGGCCAGCGGGGAGCCAACCTGAATGACCTGGCTGAGCGGAGGGATGGCCGGATGCCTGCGAGCCGAAGCGACGACGCGGTGCCGCCGTGCGGATCGGGTGACCTTGCGGTCGTGGTGAGCTGGGAGCACGACTGCGATGGCCTGCTCGGGCAGGTGATCGCCGAGAATGTGAGCGGCCGGGCTTGCCGGCTGGAGAGCAAGCCCGGGGTGACGCCGCTGCAGCCCGGAGGGGCGCCGCTCCCGGTCACCACGATGATCACCCTGGAAATGCTGGAGCCCGGCTATGTGATTCTTCAGCCCGGCGAGCGCGCCGCCGCGCCCGTCCGTTGGGGATCCTGGTGCGGGCAGCAGGCCTCTGACCGGGCGCGAGTGGACTGGCCCGGCGGTTCGAGCGTGGCGGAGGTGCACGGGCCGCCGCAGCCAGGCTGCGTCCAGGGCCGACCCGGCAATCTGACTTCGTCCTGGTTCGAGCTGATGCAGTGATCCGGCATGGCTCACGCTGCGTCCCAGGTATTCAGGCCGAATTCGGGAATGGCGCCTGCACTGGTCACGCCGAGCTGTGAGCGCGCTGGGCGGTGACGCTTTAAACCCCGATCAGGGTGGCATAGCGGGCTCGTGAGGCAAACGCCCGAACGTCCATACCGCGGGGCACGGCAATCTCTGCGCTGAGATGGAAGATTTCGTCCGGTGCCATCCATACGCCGACTGAGCGCCGAACGGGTCGTGAGTGGCGTTGAGAAGCACGAGGTCAAGCGGGCGCGGATGGTAGTGCGTCAGGCGCTGCCGGGTGCGGTGGAGAGCCGGGTCCAGGTGCTGGCGAGCCAATTCTGGTAGGCGTCGAGATCCCAGCCGGTCATGCGGGTGATGAGCAGGTAGGTTTCGGCGGCCCCGAGGATGCTTGTGGTATCGATCAGCCAGTCCAGGTCGATGGCGGGGTCGAGCAGGCCGTCGTCGGCCATGCGGGTCCAGAACACGGCCTGGCCATGCCGGGACTGCTCGCGGCCTTGGTCCCAGAAGCCGGCGACCAGCGGTTCGACGGCGGCGGCCTGCTGGGCGACGGCGAACAGGGCGCCGGTGCGCGCCATGATCTGCCGCCCGGCGGCCGCGCTGGCTGCGATCCGCTCGGCGGCGGTGGGGGCGATCAGCGCTTCCTGCATCCAGTCACGGCCCAGCACGTCGATGGGCTGGGTGTCACCAACGATGGCGACGTCCACGACCAGCTTGAACAGCGCGGCCTTGGTGCCGAAGCGCACATACACGGTGCGGGCCCCGACGCGGGCGCGCCGGGCAACGGCCTCCAGGGTCGTGGCCACGTACCCGTCGGCGAGGAACAGCTCGGTGGCGGCGGTGATGATCCGCTGCTCCGTGTGCGCCGTCTGAGCTTGCCGCAATGACGGCAGTTCGGCCTCGGGATTGACATCATCAGCCATGCGTTGCAGTATAACTGCAATGACTGCATCGAGACTGCATTGGAGGCGGCATGAGCGTATCGGACGCGCCCGCCCTCGCCGGCATCCACCACCTGAAGTTGCCAGTCACCGACCTGGCCAGGTCGCGCGAGTGGTACCGCAGCCGCCTGGGCTACCAGGTCCAGGTGGAGTTCGTCGAGCAGGACCAGCTGATGGGTTACGCGCTGTCGCATCCCAACGGAGGCCCGAGGCTAGGCCTGCGGCTCGATCCCGGCCGCGCCCGGGCGGCCGCGGGATTTGACTACTTCAGCATCGGCGTGCCCGACAAGGAGGCGATCGACCAGCTCGCTACCCGGCTGACCGCGCTGGGTGAGCAGCACGCCGGGGTGCACTGGGCCAGCATCGGCTGGATCCTGCCCGAGCTTCACGACCCGGACGGTCACGAGGTCCGCTTCTACACCTTGCAGCACCACACCGAGCTGGCTCCCGATACGGTCACCACTGTCAATGATCCACGGGAGAGCGCCGAACGCCGGGAGCGGGCCGCCACCTGACAGATTCAAGGAAGAAGGCCTTCTTGCTGGTGATGGTCTTCACCGGCGTTTCCTGATCGCGAGTACACAAGCGTACGGACGACGCGGTTCAATCGCGGCTAGCGGGAAATGGGCACGTCGTACCACCGCCCGCCGCTGAGCGTGAGGTTGTTGCCGTTGGCCTGGCCGGGGGCGCTGTCGGCTATGTAGGTGTAGAGGGGGTGGCCGTTGTAGGTCGCCTGCAGCGAGCCGTCGGCGCGCTTGATCGTGCCGACCTTGCCGGTGACGGCCGCGCTAGCGGTAACCGGGCCTTTCACGGGCGGCCAGTAGGCGGCGCAGGAGCCGTAGCATTTCGAGGCCGTGGCAGTGTCGGGGGCGAACAGATACAGCGTGAGCCCCTTGGAGTTGGTGAGCACCCGGGTACCGGCGATGGTCGCGGCCTTCAGGCTGCCGCCGGATGCGGCCGCCCGCGGGGCGCCTGCCGTCGTGACGGCCACGACGAGCAGCACCAGGGCCAGAACGGTCATCCCGGCGGCGGCCCGGACGGCCACCCGTGCGGCCGCCTCGAGGCGCGCCGCTATCCGGGCCGCCGCCTGCCTGAGGGGCCCGCTCTGCATGCTGGGGGGCCCGCTCCACGGGCGGAACGCGAGGCTGAATGCGGCCAGGACGCCGAACGCCGCCACCTCGATCACCCCGACGACTACCCCGGCCGTGGTGCGGACTTCCCGGAACCCGAACAGGCCGATCCACACCGACAGCAGGTAGCCGCCCAGCGTGGACAGGGCGAACAGCCCGCCGGCCGCCGCGACGAGCCGGCTGCCGGACACGGCGATGACCGCGGCGAGCCCGAAGAGTCTGAGCCACCGGTCCCGAGCCTCGCGCTCTGTTGATGTGTTACGCATCCCCACTGTGGTCATACCTGTCCTTACGTGCGGCTCGGCCCGCCGGTTCAGTCCGATCAAGAACTGTCAGTAGCGGGTGATAGACAGGCAGTGCCGAGGTGTGCCCGGTAAACGAGCTTGTGCCCGGTAAGGAAGGGGCGGATGAGCATCAAGGTCGCAAGCCTGCTGCGGTCGGTGCCGTTCGGGCTGGAGGCGCGGTTCAGCGAGCACGTCGAGGGCCGTACCTGGTGGCACCATGTGGGAGTCGCCGCGTTCACCGATGACGGCGAACCAGTGATCATCGGAGGGAAGGGGCCAGACCGCGGTAACTACCGGCTGGTGCTGGCCAGCGGCTACCGCAACTACGGAGGGCTGGTCCACGCCGGCCCGGGCATCGCGGACGACGATTTCGCTGACCCGGTCCTGGGCACCATGGGCCGCCCGGCGCCGCGCCACCTGCTGGTCAGGGACGGCGCGCTGGTCATCCGGTTCAACCCGCGCCAGCTCGCCGAGTGGGTGGACGACGTCGTCAACGATGCCCTGAAGCTCGGCGGGTCCATGGACGACCAGGCCCGCGAGTACGCCCAGAGGGTCGCGCCGTTCACGACCCTCACCGACGAGGAGATGGCCGCGCTCGACGCCCTCCCGGGGGATGAGGCAGGCGGTCGGCGCCCTAGGCCGCCTGGCGGGCCAGGAGGGTCAACAGGTCGAAGACCACGGTCGCCGCGGCGATCGCCGTTATCTCCCCGTGGTCATAGGCGGGCGCTACCTCGACCACGTCGCAGCCGACGAGGTTGATGCCGGTCAGGCCGCGCAGCGCGCCCACGACCTGCTCGCGGGCCGCAACCCCGGCTAGCGCCCGCGCCCGCGCGAGCGTTACCGGGGCTCAGGGTCGAACAGCACGCGCATCTCCGGCGGCGAGCGGAACACCAGGCCGTGGATGTGCTGGTCCTCGACGGCGGGGTCGAGGCGCAGCCCCGGCAGGCGGTCGAGCACGGCGTTCACCAGCATCCGCGTCTCCAGCCGGGCCAGGTGCATGCCCAGGCACATGTGCGGACCGTCCCCGAACGAGATGTGCTGCCTAGGGTCGCGGAAGATGTCGAAGGCGTCCGGGTCCGGGTACCGTCGCGGATCGCGGTTCGCCGCGCCCAGCGAGATCGCGATGAACGCGCCCTTGGGTATTGGGACACCGCCGAGCTCGGTGTCCTCGGTGGCCATCCGGCTGATGTTCAGCAGCGGTGGCTCCCACCGCAGCGCCTCCTCGATCGCCTGGGGCAGCAGCGAGCGGTTGGCGCGGACGGCGTCAAACTGATCCGGGTGCGTGAGCAGGCCGAACAGCAGGTTGCTGGAAGACCGGTAGGTGGTTTCCGCGCCCGCCGGGAGCAGCAGCAGGAGGAAGGGGTAGATCTGCTCGTCGGTGAGGCGCTGCCCGTCGACCTCTGCCAGGACGAGCTGGCTGACCAGGTCATCGGACGGGTTGCGGCGCCGGTCGGCGATGATCTGCTCGAAGTAGCGGCGCAGTTCCGCGCTGGCGGCAAGAGCGCGGTCGTAGTTCCGCATGATCGCGATCAGGTCGGTCGACAGCCGCAGGAAACGGGGCCAGTCGGCCTCGGGCAGGCCGAGGATCCGGGAGATTACCCGGACCGGGAACGGGAACGTCAGCTGCTCGATGAGGTCGGCCCGTCCATCCACGGCGAAGGCATTGATCAGCTCGTTGACTGTGGCGCCGATGACCGTGTCGCTCCACTGCTCGAGCACGCGGGCGCGGAAGGCCTTGGCGACCAGGGCGCGGTGGCGCTGGTGCTCGGGCGCATCCATCTGCAGGATGGTTGCGCCCATGACCTGCCCCATGCTGCTCTCGTAGACGGTCGAGGAGAACCGCAGGTTGTCGGTGAGCACCTGCTCCACGTACTCATGGCTGAAGACCGTGAACAGCGGAGGCAGCTTCGGCGCCTTGGCGTCGTTCTGCAGCTGGTTCGTCTGCTCCTCGAGGCTGACCTGCAGCACGGGGGTGGCCTCCCGCAGGTCGGCCAGCATCGGATACGGGTCGCGAACATCGCCGGCCAGCTCGGAGAACTGCCGCATCGGATCATAGGCGGGGACGGGGGACTCTTCGCGCTCGGACACTGCGGCCATGGCTGCCTCTCAGGGGTTATCACATGCCGATATCCGTCATAACGGCATGCCGTCACGTTACGTCCGCGTGCATCGGATGTGAACCTGGTCGGCTAGGCAGGGACCTCGGAACGGTCTCCGGCCCAGAGGGTGTGGAACGACCCGTCCCGGTCGATGCGGCGGTAGGTGTGGGCGCCGAAGTTGTCGCGCAGGCCCTGGATCAGCCCGGCGGGCAGGCGGTCGCGGCGCAGCCCGTCGTAGTAGGCCAGCGACGAGGAGAACGCCGGGCTGGGCACGCCGACCTGGGCCGCCTCGGCCACCACCCGCCGCCAGCTGTCGACGCCCTCCGACACGGCGCGGGCGAAGTACGGCGCGACCAGCAGGCTGGGCAGGCCCGGGTCGTCGTCGTACGCCTCGCGGATGCGGTTGAGGAACCGGGCCCGGATGATGCACCCGCCCCGCCAGATGGTGGCCATCGCGCCCCGGTCGATGCGCCAGCCGTACTCGTCGCTGCCGGCCTGGATGTGGTCGAAGCCCTGCGCGTACGCGACGACCTTGGACGCGTACAGCGCCTTGCGCACGTCCTCGATGAAGCCGGCCCGGTCCTCGACCTGCCAGGGGCGCAGGTCGCTGCCGAACGTGCGGCGGGCTGCGGCACGCTGGTCGGCATGCCCGGACAGCGACCGGGCGAAGGTCGCCTCGGCGATCCCGGTGATAGGGATGCCGAGATCGAGCGCGCTCTGCACGGTCCAGCGCCCGGTGCCTTTCTGCTCGGCCTGATCGAGGACGATGTCGACGAACGGCCGGCCCGTCGCGGCGTCGACGTGGGCGAGCACGTCGGCGGTGATCTCGATGAGGAACGACTCCAGGTCACCCTCGTTCCAGGTGCGGAAGACATCGGCGAGCTCGGCCGGGCTGGCCCCGGTGCCCGCCCGGAGCAGGTCGTACGCCTCGGCGATCAGCTGCATGTCGGCGTACTCGATACCGTTATGCACCATCTTGACGAAGTGCCCGGCGCCGTCCGGGCCGACGTGGACGCAGCACGGGGTGCCGTCGACCTGCGCGGCGATGGACTCGAAGATGGGGCCGAGCGTCTGGTAGGACTCGGCGGAGCCGCCGGGCATGATGCTCGGCCCGTGCAGCGCGCCTTCCTCGCCCCCGGACACGCCGGAGCCGACGAAGTGCAGCCCGCGCGCGCGCAGTTCCTGCTCGCGGCGGCGGGTGTCGGTGTAGTGGGCGTTGCCGCAGTCGATGACGATGTCGCCCTCGTCCAGGAGCGGGACCAGTTCCCCGATCACCGCGTCGGTGGGCTCGCCAGCCTGGACCATGATGATCATCGCGCGCGGCCGCTCGAGAGATGCAACAAAGTCGCTGATCGACTCCGAGGGCACGAACGATCCCTCGTTCCCGTGCTCGGCGACCAGGCTGCGGGTGCGCCCGGCCGTGCGGTTGTGCAGCGCGACACGGTACCCGTGCCGGGCCAGGTTGCGGGCGAGGTTGCGGCCCATCACGGCCAGCCCGGTGACGCCGATCTGCGCCGATTTCGAGTTCTCGCTCATCAGCATTCCTCCTGTGTCATCACTGGCCACCCGCGCCGCCTGGTAAAGCCGTCATGAGAGCAGGGGATCGCAGGGCACGCGATCAGTCGTGGTTCACGAGGTACGGATCAGGTCGGTCTGGGCTTCCTCCACGACGCGCTGCAGGTGCAGCCCGCGCTGCACGTCCAGGTCGGGCGATGCTCCCTGCTCAACGGCCTGCGCGAACTCGGCGAACATCGTGGGGAACGCATCCCGTCCGGCCGCCGCCTCGCATTCGATCTCCGCGGAGCCGCCGCCGCCGAAGACCTCGACGTCGGCTCGCGCGGATTCCACCTGGGCGGCCGCCGTCAGCGAGGCCTCGCTGAAGCGCCCGTCCGCGTGCTCCAGCATCAGGCCCACCCAGCCGCGCGGGTCACCATGGGCCCGCACGGTGTCGATCCGGCCCAGCGCCGCATCCAGCATGTCGACCAGGTGCGGGCCGAGATTGAGCAGCACGCCCATCTCGGCGCGCCAGGGGCTGGCCGGCGATTCCGGCCGGAACGCGGCGGATATCAGCCGGCCGCTGCCTCCCAGCGGGCGGGTCCGCGGTACCGCGGTGTCCAGGAATCGCCGGATGGCCGAGGCGTAGCGCCAGGTCAGCGCGATCTGGGATACGACGCCCGCGGCGGCGATGGTCTCGGCCAACTCCTGCGCCCCGGCGAGGTCGCCCGCTATCGGGATTTCCAGCAGCACCGCCTTGCCGTGCTCCGCCGCGATGACCGCGATCTCCGGCTGCGCGGCGGGCGGCACCGCGAACACCACGGCGTCGCACTGGTCCAGCATCTCGTCGAAGCGCTCGTACGCGGTGACCGAGTGCTTGTCCGCCAGCGCGCTGGCCGCTGGCGACCGTGGTGCCCAGATGCCGGCGAAGCGCGCTCCCGGACACGACGCGAGTGACGGCGCGTGAACCTCCGCCGCCCGGCGTCCCGCACCCGCTAGCCCGATGGTGACCGTCACACGGCCACTTTAGAGCTCGGCTCGTCCGCCCGCAGGCCGGGGTGCGGCGGGGTATAGCGGAATGCGCGAGGCCTTCGGAGCCGCGCCGGGCGGTGCGTGCCTCCCGGGCAGCCTCGCGCGCGGGGAATTAGCAGCTACTTTCGGGCTGCTTGGGACCGTTGTGCTGGAGCAACAACGGTCACCGGGTGTGTAAATCGGCGCCACGTGTGGAATAGGACTTCCGTAATTGATCTAGACGGGGGGAGATCAGTGCCTGCTCGAACTACGACCCGTACGGCCGCTAGCCGCAGTCCGGCGAGTGCCGCCAGTACCAGGTCGACAAGCGGCAGCACGTCCAGACGCGCTGCACGCCGCCCGACGACAAACGCCAGTAGCCGGGCCACCGCGTCTACGACGACGCGCAAGGCCTCAGTGAGTGCAGCTTCGGCCGCGTCCGCGGTCCGGACAGTTTCGTCCGCGGCGACCAAGGTCAGTTCGGCCGCCACCAAGATGACGGCCGCGGCGACGAAAGCCACCTCCTCGGCCAAGACGATGTCGACCGCCATGCAGGCGATGAACAGCGCCACCAAGGCCATGACCACCGCCGCCAAGTCGCTGAGCGCGGCCGTCAAGACGGTCTCGGCGGCCGCGACACCGAAGACTGCCGCCGGGTCCAGGACCACGACGGCCAGGCCGAGGAGCACAGCGAAGGCCGGGACCGCGGCCAGGGCGAAGGTCGTGCCCGCCAGGCCGGGCGCCACCAAGTCTGGCACCGCGGCCCGGGCGATAACCACGGCGGCCAAGTCTGGGCGGACGGCCGGGACTACGTCAAAGGCCAGGTCGACGCGTACGGCCACGCCGCGCCCGCAGGGGGCCGCGGCCAGGTCCGGGACCGCCGCCGGCCCGGCCACCGCGGCGGCGAAGCCGCGCGCGAAACCCAAGCCCAAGGCCAAGGGCAAGCCCAGGGCGAGCGCCAAGCCCAAGCCTGCCCAGCCTGAGGCGAGCGCCATGGAGCCGTCGGAGACCAGGACACTAACCGTCGCCTCGCCGCCGCACACGCCGGGCGAGGATCAGTACGGCGGTCTCCTGGCTGGTCTCATCCGCTAGGCCCTGCCACGCCGAGTCCGCGGCCCCGGGGTGACCGTGCCGGGATCTCGGGGCGCGCTCAGTGCGCCGTCAGCGCGCCGCAAGTACCTCGGCGATCTTTGCGGCCGCGCCCGGCGGGTCCTCCGCATCGTGCAGCACCTCGCCCCACGACCACCGGTAATACCAGCACAGGCGGCCAAGGTCGTCGGTACCCGGTGTGCAGTCGATGCTCTCCGCGAGCATCGACGCACCGGGTATGAACACATGCAGGGCGGCCGGGTAGGAGGTCTTCACCGTGGCGTGGAAGCCCTCAGTGTCGAGCGCCGTCGCGAGCCTGTGCAGATGGTAGCTGCGTACGTGGTCATGCGTGCCGTCCTGCATATCACCTGCCTTGCGGGGTCGGCACATCGTCGGCGCGGGAAGGCCCACCTTGTCAAGCCCGCCCGCTGGGCGGGTCATCATCGTCCGGCCGGCCCGTGCCCTGGATAACCACCGTATCCGTCGCGCTCGTACGGGTCCAGGGGGGCGTATCCAGTCGGTTCGTGCGGCCCGGCCGGGTAGCTGCCGGGCTGGTAGCCCGCCGGGTCGTGCGCCCCGTAACCGTTCCCGTATCCATTCCCGTATCCGTTCCGGTAGTCGCCCCGCTGGCTGCCTGGGCCGAGCGGATCGGGGAGGTGGCCGGGACTGTCCAGGTAGCTCGCGGTGCCCGAGCCCGGTGCCGACGGCTGGCCATGCCAGTAGTCATTCTCGGTGGCCTGTCGCGCCTCACCCGGCGGGGGCGGGAGATAGGACCCGTGGCCGTCGCTGGGCGTGCCGGAGTGTGCGCCCGGGTAGTCGCCATACCCGGCCGGGAGCCCGGCCGGGCTGTCGGGCGTCACGTAGCTGCCGTACGGGTTACCCGCCGCCGCGGGAGCCGACGGCGCTGGACGGGCTGGCGCGGGCAAGGCCGACCGGGGGTAGGCATCCCGGCTTGGCAGCAGGTCGGGCCGGTGGGCGTTCGGATGTGTGGTGTCGGTCCCTCTGCTGCTATCGCCCGGGAAATTCGGGGCCGGCGAACCGTAACTCGGAAATTGCTGGGCGGGAGCGACGTACGGCGATGGCGCGCTGGAGCCGCGAGGGGGAGTGTCGGCCCTTCCATTGCGATAGGACCTGCTATCTGAGGCCGGAATCCTCGGGAACGACGGGCTCGTCAGCGGATCGTCGTCGGGAGGCACGGGCGGTCTGCCCTGCGGGATGCCGCGGCCCGGGCTGGGAAGGCTGGCCGCGTCGGCGTGCCGGGACAGACGCGGCTCGCCAGGCGCCGCCGCGAGCGGGCGCGAGTGGTCAAGGGCCCCGCTGACGGGAACGCGCACCGGGAGGCCCGTGGCCGGGTCCCGGCGAGGAGGCGCGCTCGGCGCAGGACTGCGGACCGGCAGTGCCTCGGTATCCTGGTCAGCGCCGGACCGCGCCTGGGCGGCGGGCGCCGCAGCGGGCCGCGCGGTGGTCGTCAGCGACTTGTCCGAGGCTAGCTCCGCCCAGTAGTCGATATCGGAGAGCTTCTCCCACTCGCTGCTGTCCCACTCCGAGCTGTCCCTGGAGCGCCTGCCGCGGGCCTGGCTAGCGCGGGCCGGTGCCTGGCTTTCCTCCGGGCGATGTTGCGTGCGGCCGCCACCACGGCGGCGCTCCTGCGGGCCCGGCGGCTGCGCGCCGCGGCGCTCGTCGTACCCAGGCCCGGGGGGCGGGCCGAAATCGCGGTCCGTCTCGTACCCGCGCCCGTCCTGCATGCGCTGGTCGTAGCCGCGGGACCGCCGCTGGTCACGGCGGTCGTCAACGCCGCGGCCCGCGCTCGCTCCGGCCGGCCGGGCCGGGCTGCCACCTTGGCGCTGTGAAGGTCGGCCACCGCGCCCGGGATGACGCTCCCGGCGCTCGTAGCGCGCGTCACGGTTATCCTGGCCGCCACGGGACGGGCCCCGGCCGCCAGGCCGGTCGGTGAACTCCGCGGGGTCCTCGGCTCTCATGCTCCGCGCGGCAATAATGACGATGACGACAATCACGACGATAACTACTGCCAGGACGACCACGAGCTTAGTCATCGCACCATCCAACACGGCATGGCCTCACAGGGCGGTGCAAGCGAGGCACACGTGGCCATCGACGCGGACCTTTCCCCGTGCGCGAGCACCCTGTCTAATTCGCGGCTGAACACTTGGACAGTGATTCTGTCGGACCGCTATGGTCGCTGTCACGCGTTTCGAGAAGTTTACCCAACCATGTCTACACATTGCGGCCAGATGGTTACGGCGTGATAACGCCCGTCAGCCTGCCCCGCGCCAGCGCGTGGCTGGCGATGTCGTCCACCGCGGCCGTGAGGCTGGTTCCCTCCGGCAGCGGCAGCGAGGCGTTCAGCGCGTAGATAGTGAACCGGTACTGGTGGCTGCGGCTCGGGCACGGCGGGGCGTATCCGTCCGTGCCCCTGCTGTTGACCGCCTGCAGCGAGCCCGGCGGACGCCGGCCCGCCTGGATGTCGGGAGCCTGCGGGTTGATGTTGAACACGATCCAGTAAACAAAGGGAGCGATGGGCGCGTCCGCATCATCCATGACCAGCGCCAGCGTCTTGGTGCCCGCCGGCCAGTTGGACCAGCTGACCGGAGGGCTCTCGCCCCGGCCCCGGCAGGTGTACTGAGCCGGAATCGCCCGGCCCTGACCGAACTCCGGGCTGGTCACGGTTATCGTCTGGGGATCGTCGTGCAGCAGGGCGCTCGGCCTGCCGAGCAGGCTGCAGCCACCGAGCGCGGCGGCGGCCACGATGGCGGCGGCCAGCAAGCCCGCCCGGCCAAGCAAGCGATCACACCGGCCCAAGCACATCTCCCTTGCCCGCCCTTGCCCGTCGCCCCAGTCCGCCCCGTGGCGTGATCCTACGCTGCGGCTGGCGGGAGAAGCGCGGATCAGTCGGGCTGGCGTGAGTTCCCGAACATGATCTCGTCCCAGGACGGCACCGACGCGCGCCGGGACCGGCCGCCCGCTGCCTTCCGGACCGGGCGCTCGCGGGCCAGGCCCGGTTCCCCGTCGGCCGCGGCCGGGTCGAAACCGGCCGGGCGGCGCTCGCCGTCTGGCTCCCGGGCCGCCTGGCCGACCTGGGCCTGCGCTCCGGACGGCGCGGGCGAGCCAGACGCGGCCGCCGAGACCGGCGGGATAGCCGATGCCCGCGGCTCGGGATGATGCGCCGCCAGCCCTCCGAGCCGCGGGGCTATGGGGGTGACGGTCGCGGTCGCGGGTCCGCGGGATGCGAAGCGGACGGCGGCCAGATCGTCCTCGGGCAGGCACAGGCGGGCGGCGTGGTCATCGTCGGGGGTGACATGCCTGCGCCGCGGATCGAATATCCACTCGCCGACCTGCGGCCGGCCGCCCACCGTGAACGCGAGCTGGACCTGCCAGTTCCCGTCGGCCCGCTTCCTGGAGTCCCAGCGGGCATCGTCGGGCACGGCGCCAAGCTCGACGAGCCGCTCGGCGACGATCTCGCCGAGCCGCGGGCCGGGTCCCGAGTCGCCCGGGCTCCGGACCGTGGCCCGTTGCGCCTCCTGAGCCCGGTACTCGCGCTCGGCCAGCACGGGGCCCTCGAACCGGCGCACCCGCTCAATCGGAACTCCGGCCGCGTCGGCAATCTCCTCGGCCGTCTCACCGGCGCGGATCCGGTCCTGGATCTCCTTGGGTCGCAAGGGATTCTCCACTTCGATCTCGTACTGGGCGAGCCGGGCGAACTGCCCGCGAGCTACCGTCCTCAGGCGGTCGTCGATGGGCAGCGAGAAACGCCCGCCCCGTCCCGGCACAGCGAGAATGGCATAACTGCCGTCCTCGCTCACTGCGACGAGGCGCAACTGATGCATCGGCGTTCCTTCCGCGCTGCCGGCGCGCGGGGGCGTAGCTCGGACCTCCCCCGCATGAGTCTGACGGCTATCGCCCCGTCGTGGCCAGCACCTCGCCCGGCATGTCCCGCATGAGCATGCGGTAATTCCGGCCCTGGCCCTTGGTAACCCTAGCCCGCCCCGGGCCGTCCCCGCGGCCACAGCGCAGGACGGCGCTGAACGCGCGACCTCCGCGGCGAGGCGTCATCATCGGTTAACGTGCCTCACGTAGGCTCGCTCACTATGCGAATCGACGCCATCTTCGGCGCCATCGGGCGCTTCGCAGTCCGCTTCCGCTGGCTTCTCCTTCTGGCCTGGATAGTCGGGGCGTTCGCGGCCGTGACACAGCTGCCGTCGCTCGCCAGCGTCACCAACAACAACAACTCGACGTTCCTGCCGGCCAGCGCGCCGAGCGAGCACGCCGCGAAGCTCGCCGCCCCGCTCGGTACCGCCAACCTGTTCGGGATCCCGGTCGTGGCCGCCCGGTCAGGGGCGGCACTGACGCCGGCCGACGTGACCGCGGTGTCCACGCTGCAAGCGCAGCTGAGCAAGGTCTCCGGCGTCAGCCGCGTGCAGGATCTCGGCCGGTCGCCGGACGGCCAGGCAGAGCAGCTCCAGGTACTCGCCAAGGCCAGTGGCGGCGGCCAGAGCCAGCAGACCGACCTGGTGAACGCGATGCGCTCGACGATCGCCCGCGCCGGCCTGCCGGCCGGACTGCGGGTGCACCTGGCGGGCGACGTCGCCATCTCGGTCGACCAGCAGAAGGCGTCCGGCAACACCGGCGGCAAGGTGCAGAATTTCTCGGCGCTGTTCATCATCGTGCTGCTGGTGCTGATCTTCCGGTCGCTGACGCTGGCGCTGACCACGCTCGCCCCCGCGTTCATCTCGGTGCTCATTTCCGGCCCGCTGGTCGGCGAGGCCGGGAAGCACGGGCTCCAGGTGTCCCCGCTGGCCCAGTTCCTGCTGATCGTCCTGGTGCTGGGGGCAGGCACGGACTACGGGCTGTTCCTGGTGTTCCGGGTCCGCGAGGAGCTGCGGGCCGGGCAGCACGGCGCGCAGGGCGACCGCTACCCGGGCTCCCGCAGCGCTCCCCGCAGCATTCTGGGCGACCTGGTCCACGCCAGGCGCCCGGCCGCGGACGCGATCGTCAGGTCGGTCACGAAGGTCGGCGAGTCGATCACGTTCTCCGCGGCCACGGTCGTCGCTGCGGTGCTCACCCTGCTGCTGGCCACCTTCTCTTTCTACTCCGACCTCGGCGTCCCGTTCGCGATCGCCATCGGCGTCATCCTGCTCGCCGGGCTGACCTTGCTGCCCGCGCTGCTGTCGATCCGCCTGTCGCTGCTGGCCGCCAAGCGCACGCTCTTCCGCGGCATCTTCGGCAGGCCGAAGCTGCTGCCCTGGGACATCCAGGGGACCGGCAAGTCGGGCGTCTGGGGCCAGGTGGCAGGCCGCGTCGTGCGCCACCCCGTCCCGACGCTGCTCGCCGGGGTGGTCGTCTTCGGCGGGCTCGCGTTCGCGGTCACCGGCTACACGGCGGCCGGGTTCGGCGGCAACGTGACGCCGCCGGCCGGCAGCGACTCGGCCGCGGGCCAGGCCCTGCTCACCAAGCACTTTCCGCAGGCGGCCGCGAACCCGACAAGCGTGATCTTCCGGCTCAGCAACCCGGCCTGGCAGGACCCGGGGCCGCTGGCCACCGCGACCAGCAAGCTGCGGGCGAGCGGGCTCTTCACGCAGGTGATCGGCCCGCTGATCGAACTACGTGAGCACCGACGGCCGGATCGTGCAGTACTCCGCCGGGCTGAAGGCCGGCGACCCCGGCGGCACGGCCGCGCTGAACGCGGTGCCGTCCATTCGCGCCGCGACCGCCGCCGCGGCGACGTCGACCGGCGCGACCGACTACGGGGTCGGCGGCGAGGCACCCGCCCTCTATGACATCAGCAGCATCTCCAACAGCGACCTGAAGCGGGTGATCCCGATCGCGATCGTGGTGATCGGCCTGCTGCTGGCGATAGTGCTGCGCAGCCTGGTGGCCCCGCTGTACCTGATCGCATCGGTCGGGATCTCCTACCTCGCGGCGTTCGGCCTGTCGGTGCTGCTGTTCGTCAAGCTCGGCCACAGCGGCGGCCTGGTGTTCTTCATGCCGTTCCTGATGTTCATCTTCCTGCTGGCCCTCGGCGAGGATTACAACATCCTGGTGATGACGCGGATCCGGGAGGAGGCGCAGAACATTCGGCTACGGGACGCTGTCACCCGCGCACTGAGCGTCACCGGGACCACGGTAACCTCGGCCGGGCTGGTGCTCGCCGGCACGTTTGTCGTGTTCGGGATCGTGGCGGGCGGCGGATCGGGCGGCAGCCAGTTCCGGGACATCGCCATCGGCCTGGCCCTCGGCATCCTGATGGACACCTTCCTGGTCCGTACGCTGCTCGTGCCCTCTACGGTGGTCTTGCTGGGCAGGTGGAACTGGTGGCCGTCGAGGATGAGCCGCGCCGGTGTGCAGATCCCCGCGGCGGGGGCCACGCCGGCGCCGGCTGTGGGTCAGGGCACGAGCGCGGCGGCTGACGGCGCGCGGGAGCCCACGCAGCCCGATCCCCTTCGCTGACGCGCGGCACACAGTGCCGCCGCAGGCTGGCCGGGGCATCCATCCACCCGCCCTGCTGGCCGGGGGCACCCGCCGGGCGGCATGACCGGCGCCAGGTGAGCGCCACCCCAGCGCGCCGGGAGCCACCCGGCGCGCTGGGGTGGTCGGGCGCCGCGAGCGGGGCGGCGCGGCAGGAGGTCAGTGAGCGGCGGCGAACTGCTCGCTCTCGGTCGAGCCGGCCAGCGCCGTCGTTGCGGAATTCGGGGCGATGGCCGAAGTCACCAGGTCGAAGTAGCCGGTGCCCACCTCGCGCTGGTGCCGGGTCGCGGTGTAGCCGTCGGCCTCGGAGGCGAACTCGGCGTCCTGGAGCCGGACGTAGGCCGGCATGCCCTCGCCGGCGTAGCCGCGGGCCAGGCTGAACATCGAGTGGTTCAGCGCGTGGAAGCCGGCCAGCGTGATGAACTGGAACTTGTACCCCATGTGGCCGAGCTCGCGCTGGAACTTCTCGATCGTGCCCTCGTCCAGGTGCGCCCGCCAGTTGAATGACGGCGAGCAGTTGTAGGCCAGCATCTGGTCCGGGTAGACGTCCTTGATCGCCTCGGCGAACTTCCGGGCCACCTCGAGATCCGGGGTGGAGGTTTCCATCCAGAGCAGCTCGGCGTGCGGCGCGTAGGCCAGCCCGCGGGCGATGCACGCCTCCAGGCCGTTGCGAACCCGGTAGAAGCCCTCCGCGGTCCGCTCGCCGGTGACGAACCGCCGGTCCTGCTCGTCGACGTCGCTGGTGATCAGGTTCGCCGACTGGGCATCGGTGCGGGCCACGATCAGCGTGGGGACGCCGCAGACATCGGCGGCGAGCCGGGCCGCGTTCAGGGTGCGGATGTGCTGGCCGGTCGGGATCAAGACCTTGCCGCCGAGGTGGCCGCACTTCTTCTCCGAGGCCAACTGGTCCTCCCAGTGCACCCCGGCGGCCCCGGCCGCGATCATGGCCTTCATCAGCTCGAACGCGTTCAGCACGCCGCCGAACCCGGCCTCGGCGTCGGCGACGATGGGCGCCAGCCAGTAGGGCGTCGGGCCGCTTCCCCCGGCCTCGGCCCAGGAGATCTGATCGGCCCGCAGCAGCGCGTTGTTGATCCGGCGGACCACCTGCGGTACCGAGTTGACCGGGTAGAGGCTCTGGTCGGGGTAGGTCTGCCCGGCCAGGTTGGCGTCGGCCGCCACCTGCCACCCGGACAGGTAGATCGCCCTCAGGCCGGCCTTGACCTGCTGTACCGCCTGGTTGCCGGTGAGCGCGCCGAGGGTGGCGACGTAACCGTCCTCGTGCAGCATC
>WNFI01097145.1_pt1 | contig 16513 bp, 12 predicted proteins | sample 5400471 | NCBI WGS metagenome assembly WNFI01 (sample SAMN13153348, study PRJNA577476) | soil metagenome | isolation source: 100 cm saprolite on Douglas fir-dominated hillslope | place: USA:California | collected 2013-09-17 | reverse complement strand
GCCCGAGGGCGTGTCGCTGTCCGGGGCCGCCGCCGCGATCAACGAGACGATGGCGCGCATCGGGGTGCCGGTTTCGATCCAGGGCTCCTTCCAGGGGACCGCACGCTCCTTCCAGACCACGCTCGCGCGCCAGCCTTGGTTGATCCTCGCCGCGATCCTGGCGATGTACATCGTTCTCGGCGTGCTGTACGAGAGCGTCGTGCACCCGCTCACCATCCTGTCCACGCTGCCCTCGGCCGGCGTCGGCGCGCTGCTCGCCCTGCTCGTCTTCCGCGCTGAATTTACGGTGATCGCGTTGATCGGGGTGTTCCTGCTGATCGGCCTGGTGAAGAAGAACGCGATCATGATGGTCGATTTCGCGCTCGAGGCCGAGCGGCGCGGCGACAAGCGGCCGGAGCAGGCGATCTACGAGGCCTGCCTGCTGCGCTTCCGGCCGATCATGATGACCACCATGGCGGCCATTCTGGGCGCGCTGCCGCTCGTGCTGCGCCGGGGCGACGGCGCCGAGCTGCGTCAGCCGCTCGGCATCGCGATCGTCGGCGGGCTGATCCTGAGCCAGCTGCTCACGCTGTACACGACGCCGGTCGTTTACCTGTACCTCGACCGCTTCCGGTTGTGGTCGAAGCGCCTGATGCAGCGCCGGCAGTGGCAAGCGTCATGAGGAAGATTGCCTTTCTGTTCGCGTTTCTCGCGGGCTGCGCGGCGGGGCCGGACTACGTTCGTCCGCAAATCGAGGCGCCGGCGCAATTCAAGGAGATGCAGGGCTGGCGGCAGGCCGAGCCGCGCGATGCGCTGCCGCGCGGCTCGTGGTGGACCATGTTCGGCGACCGCGAGCTCGATGCGCTCATGGCGCGCGTCGACCTGTCGAACCAGACCCTGCGCGCGGCGGAGGCGCGCTTCCGGCAATCACGCGCGCTCGCCGATCAGGCGCGCGCTGCGCTGTTCCCGGCACTGTCCGCGAATGGGTCGGCCACGCGCAGCAAGTCGCCATCGCTATCCAACCAGCCGTCGTTTGCGGTCGGCGCGGTCAACAATTACAACATCGCGCTCAACACGAGCTGGGAGCTCGACGTATGGGGGCGCGTGCGCCGCTCGGTCGAGGCGGGCGAGGCGGGCTGGCAGGCGAGCGCCGCCGAGCTCGAAGCGGCGCGCCTTTCGGCCTACGCTGCGCTCGCGCAGAACTATTTCGCTCTGCGCGTCGCCGACGCCACGCGGCAGGTGCTCGAAGATACGGTGGCTGCCTATGAGCGCACGCTCGAACTGACGCGCAACCGCTATGCGGCCGGCGTCGTGGCGAGGGTCGACGTGGTGCAGGCCGAAGTGCAGTGGAAGAGCGCGCAGGCGCAGCTTATCGACGTCGGCGTCGAGCGCGCGCAGCTCGAGCACGCGATCGCGCTGCTCGTCGGCGAGGCGCCGGCGGCGTTTTCAATCGAGCGCGCGCCATTTGCGGCCAGCATGCCGGCGATCCCGGTCGGCCTGCCCTCCGAGCTGCTCGAGCGCCGGCCGGACATCGCCGCCGCCGAGCGCAACGCCGCTGCCGCCAACGCGCGCATCGGCGTCGCGCAGGCTGCGTTCTTTCCTGCCATCACGCTCTCCGGGGCTGCCGGATTCCGCAGCACCAACGCCGCCGATCTGCTGACCACGCCGAGCCGCTTCTGGTCACTCGGTGGCGCGCTCGCCCAGGCGGTGTTCGATGCCGGGCTGCGCGAGGCGCAGAAGGCGCAGGCGATCGCGGTGTACGACGAGGATGCGGCCACCTACCGCCAGACCGTGCTTACCGCTTTTCAGGAGGTCGAGGACAACCTCGCGGCGCTGCGCATCCTGGAGGAAGAAGCGCGCCTGCAGGACGAGGTCGTGCAGGCCGCACGTCATGCGCTGGAGCTCACCACCAACCAGTACAAGGCCGGCATCGTGAGCTATCTCAACGTGATTTCTGCGCAGACCACGCTGCTCAGCAACGAGCGTACTGCGTCGAGCCTGCTCGGTCGTCGCCTGACCGCGAGCGTCGCGCTGGTCAAGGCCTCGGGCGGCGGCTGGAGCGCGGAGAGCTTGCCGCGCCGCTAATCCAGCAGCCTGAGGCTGAGCCGCGGCTGGCCGGCTCGCACTTCGGCGAAGAGCGCGCCGTATTCAGGCAGCTCCACCCATGCTGAAGTGTCGCGCGTCAGCGGCTCGGAGGCGACGATGATCGAGTCGGCGTGCTCGGCGCCGCCGGTCATCTTCCATTCGCCGCCGTGCAGGCCGTAATCGCGGCCCAGCGTGTACCAGAGCGAGAGGTAGCTCAGGTTGGCCTCGTGCACCCGGGACGGGTCGTCGGTCCGGTAGCAGCCGAAGTCGAAGCAGTAGCGCACTGCGGCGAGCTGGCTGCCGTTGGCGACGAAAAGATTCACCGACGACGACAGCGCGATGCCGAGGCGCTCGCGCGCCTTGCGCAGGACGGCCAGTGTCTTTTCAATCGCTTCAAAGACGGCGGCCTCGTCGGCCGGTTCCGAGGGTTGCTTCAGTTGCGAGACAAAAAGCGCGTATATCCACTCGCTATCCGTAGTGCCGCGAATGCGCGACAGGAACTCGGGCTTCACGTGCGGCGCAAGATGAGGCTTCATGTCGGCGATGCCGGCGAGGTCGCCGTTGTGGGCCAGGGCCCACGGCAGCCCGTCGAACTGGAACGGATGCACGTTCTGCAGCGAGATCTCGACTGCCGTGGAATAGGCGACCCCGCGCACGTGCGCCAGCACGCAGCCGGCGCGAACTTTCTCGGCCAGGTTCTTCAGGTTGCGGTCGAACACCGGCAGCGACGGCGAAGCGTAGAAGTACGGCCTCTCCGGCGCGTGCGAGCCCGGGTCCCATGCGCGCAGGCCGAACCCGGCGAGGTTGAGCAGGTTCAGCATCTTTGGCATGTAGCTCTGGCGCACCAGCGCCGAGTCGGGCTGGAACAGCAGATTGTCGAGCAGCACCGGCTCGCCGAGGTAGAGAAGGGCGCGGCACATGCTAGCGCTTTTGTTCTTCCAGCCTGTCGGTGGCCGGCGGCGGCGTGCGCGATAACGCGGCGATCTCGGCGCGCAGCTCGGGCGTCATTTCGATATTCATGGACTCCAGCGAAGGCCGCAGCTGTTCCAGATTGCGTGCGCCGATGATCGGTGCGGTGACCGCGGGATGGGACGCGACCCAGGCGAGCGCGAGGCTCATCGGGTGAACGCCGCGTTTGCCGGCGAACGCCGCGAACTTCGCTGCCACTTCATGCATCCACTCTTCGCCGTAGCGGTTTTCGTACATCTTGTTCGTCGTGAGCCGCCCGGTTGCCGTGTCCTGGCGTGCGTACTTGCCCGAAAGCAGCCCGCCACCCGCGGGGTTGTACGGGACGACCGCCAGGCCGTTCGCCTGCGCCATGGGCAGGATCTCGACTTCGGCCTGGCGCTTCACCAGGTTGTACATCGGCTGAATGACCTGCAGCCGCGCCCAGCCGTGGCGCTCCTGCGCATCGAGCGCCTGCTGCGTCAGCCAGGCCGGATGGTTGCTCAGGGCCGGGTACAGCACACTGCCGGCACGCACCAGGTCCTCCAGCGCACGCATCGATTCCTCCATGGGAGTGAGCGCGTCGTACTGATGTAGATAGAGAATTTCCACCCGGTCGGTCTGCAGGCGCTTGAGGCTGGCCTCCAGGGCGCGCCTGATATGCCGGCGCGAGCCGCCGCGGGCGTTTATGTCGCTGCTCGAGGGGCTATAGCACTTGGTCGCGATGATCAGCTCGTCGCGGTGACCGCGCATCAGAGCGCCGAGAATTTCCTCCGAGCGTCCCTTGCTATACTGGTCCGCGGTATCGAAAAAATTGATGCCGGCGTCGCGCCCGGCCCGGTACATCTGCGCCGACGCGGCCTCATCTGCGTCCCCGCCGAAGGGCATCGTGCCGAAGCAAAGCCGGGAAACCTGAACGCCGGTACGGCCAAGGGCTCGATAGTTCATCCCGCGAGTCTACTTGACCGCAGTCAAGAATCGCGGTATCAACGACCGCTACGGCTACCTGTCGGCTGCGCACCTCGCCGCGCTGGCGGAGGAAATGCGCCTGGCGCTGGCCGAGGTGTACGAGGTGGCGACCTTCTACCACCATTTCGAAGTGGTGAAGGAGGGCGGGGCGCCGCCGCCTGCTCTCACCGTGCGAGTTTGCGACTCCATCGCGTGCGAGTTGGCCGGCGCGCAATCTCTTCTCAAGAATCTTGGCTTTGGAAAAGAGGTGCGCGTGATTGCGGCCCCCTGCGTCGGCCGCTGCGAAGTCGCTCCCTGCGTGGTGGTGGGACAGAACCCCATCGGGAACGCGAGCGCTGCTGCAGTGAAGGCCGCGGTCGATCAAAAGCAGCTGCAATGTCCCGAGCCGGAATACGTCGGCTACGCGCAATACCGCAAGCACGGCGGCTACAAGCTGATCGCCGACTGCCTCGCCGGCAAGCGCACGCGCGAGGAGATCACCAAGATCATGGAAGACTCCGGTTTGCGCGGCCTGGGCGGCGCCGGCTTTCCGGCGGGGCGCAAGTGGCGCATCGTCGCCGCGGAGCCCGAGCCGCGTCTCATGGCGGTGAACATCGACGAGGGCGAGCCGGGAACCTTCAAGGACCGCTGGTACCTCGAGCGCGATCCGCACCGCTTTCTCGAGGGCATGCTGGTCGCCGCCTGGTGCGCGGGCGTGGGCGAGATCTACATCTACCTCAGGGACGAATATGCCGGCTGCCGTGCGGTTTTGGAAAAGGAATTGCTGAGGTTGAAAAACGGCCCGCCTTGCGCGTTGCCGCCGATTCACGTGCGCCGCGGCGCCGGGGCGTACATCTGCGGCGAAGAGTCGGCGATGATCGAGTCGATCGAGGGCAAGCGCGGCATGCCGCGCCTGCGCCCGCCGTACGTCGCGCAAGTCGGCCTCTTCAACCGTCCCACGCTCGAGCACAACCTGGAGACGGTGTACTGGGTGCGGCAGATCGTCGAGCAGGGCGCGGCCTGGTTTGTCGGCCATGGCCGCAACGGCAGGAAGGGGCTGCGCTCGTTCTCCGTGTCGGGACGGGTGAAGCGGCCCGGGGTGCATCTCGCCCCGGCCGGAATCACGGTGCGCGAGCTGATCGCCGAGTACTGCGGCGGCATGCTTGATGGCCACCAGTTCTATGCCTACCTGCCCGGGGGCGCCTCGGGCGGCATCCTGCCCGCGACGAAGGGCGACCTCCCGCTCGACTTCGACACGCTGCAGCCGTATGGCAGCTTCATCGGCTCGGCGGCGGTGGTGATCCTGTCGCAGCGCGATTCGGCGGCCGCGGCGGCCGCCAACCTGATGAAATTCTTCCACGAGGAATCCTGCGGCAAGTGCACGCCGTGCCGCGTCGGCACGGCCAAGGCGCTGGCGCTGATGGGCGAGCGCCGATGGAACCAGCCGTTGCTAAACGAGCTCTCACAGACCATGATGGACGCGTCGATCTGCGGCCTGGGCCAGGCGGCGCCCAATCCCGCGCTGAGCGTCATGAAATACTTCCCGCAAGAGGTGCAGTGATGGACCGGGTGACCCGCCAGCAGGTGGCGATGCTGCCGATCGAGTTCAAGCTCAACGGCCAGAGCGTGGTCGGCCGGCCCGACGAGCTGATCATCGAGACGGCGCGCCGGCACGGCATCTCGATCCCGCACCTGTGCTACACGCGGACACTGCGGCCCGACGGCAATTGCCGCGCCTGCGTCGTCGAGGTGAAGGGCGAGCGCGCGCTGGCCCCCTCGTGCTGCCGCTTCCCGACCCAGGGCATGGAAGTCACGACCGATTCACCGCGCGCCCTGACCTCGCAGAAGATGGTGCTCGAGCTGCTCCTCTCGGACATGCCGGAGCACGAGTACACGCTCAACAACAAGGTCGACGTGTGGGCGCGCAATCTCAAGGTTGGAAAGCCCAGGTTCAAATCGAGACCGCAACCGAAGGCCGACCTGTCGCATCCGGCGATTGCCGTGAATCTGGATGCGTGCATCCAGTGCACGCGCTGCGTGCGCGCCTGCCGCGAGGAGCAGGTGAACGACGTCATCGGTTACGCCGGAAGGGGAGACCAATCGAAAATCGTGTTCGATTTCGACGACCCGATGGGCGAGTCCACCTGCGTGGCCTGCGGCGAATGCGTGCAGGCCTGCCCGACCGGCGCGCTGATGCCGGCGCGAGACGCCGGCTTGCAGGCCATCGACAAGAAGATCGACTCGGTGTGCCCGTTCTGCGGCGTCGGTTGCCTGCTCACCTACCACGTGAAGGAAAACAAGATCCAGTTCGTCACCGGCAAGGACGGCCCGTCGAACCACGGCCGGCTCTGCGTCAAGGGCCGCTACGGATTCGATTACGCGCACCATCCCCATCGGCTGACCAAGCCCCTGATCAGGAAAGAGGGGGTCGGCAAATCCGCGGACTTCGTGGTCGATCCCGGCGACTGGTCGGGGGTGTTTCGCGAGGCGACGTGGGAAGAGGCGCTTGAATTCGCCGCTTCCGGATTTAAAAGGATTCAGCAGAAAGACAAATTCGCGTTGGCCGGCTTCGGTTCGGCCAAGGGGTCGAATGAAGAGGCCTATCTCTTCCAGAAGCTGGTGCGCACCGGCTTCGGCACCAACAACGTCGACCATTGCACGCGCCTTTGCCATGCCTCGTCGGTCGCGGCGCTGATGGAAGGCATCAATTCAGGCGCGGTGTCGAACCAGGTGAACGACGTGCAGAACGCCGAGGTGATATTCCTGATCGGCGCCAATCCGACTTCGAACCATCCCGTGGCTGCGACCTGGATGAAGAACGCGGCGAAGAACGGCGTGAAGCTGATCGTCGCCGATCCGCGGCGCAACGAGCTGGAGCGCCATGCGACGCATTTCCTGCAGTTCAAGCCCGACACCGACGTCGCGCTGCTGAACGCGATGATCCACAGCATCATCGACGAGGATCTGGTTGACAAGAAATTCATAGCCGACAGGACGAATGGATTCGAGGCATTAAGGGAAAATGCCAAGAACTTCTCCCCCGAGAAGATGGCGCCGGTGTGCGGCGTCCCGGCGCAGACGATCCGCGAAGTCGCGCGGCTTTACGCCACTTCCGGGGGCTCGATGATCTTCTGGGGCATGGGGATCAGCCAGCACGTGCACGGCACCGACAACGCGCGCTGCCTGATCGCGCTCACCCTGATGACCGGGCAGATCGGGCGGCCGGGCACCGGCCTGCATCCGCTGCGCGGGCAGAACAACGTGCAGGGCGCCTCCGACTCGGGGCTCATCCCGATGGTGTTCCCCGACTACCAGCGGGTCGACCACCCGGATGCCAACCAGCGGTTTGAAAAGCTGTGGGGCGTGGCGCTCGACAAGAAACCCGGCCTTACCGTGGTCGAGATCATGAATGCGGCCTACGAAGGCAAGATCCGGGGCATGTACATCATGGGCGAGAACCCGGCGATGTCGGACCCCGATCTCGAGCACGCGCGCACGGCCATGGCCAGGCTCGAGCACCTCGTGGTGCAGGACATCTTCCTCACCGAGACCGCCTACCTGGCGGACGTCGTCCTGCCGGCGACGGCCTGGCCGGAGAAGGAAGGCACCGTCACCAACACCGACCGCATGGTCCAGCTAGGCCGCAAGGCGCTCAAGGCGCCCGGCGAGGCGCGCGAAGACCTCTGGATCATCGTCGAGCTCGCCAAGAGGCTGGGTTTATCCTGGAATTACTCTCATCCCAAAGAAGTTTTCAACGAGATGAGAAACTGCATGGACTCGATCCGCGGCATTACCTGGGAGCGGCTGGAGCGCGACTCGTCGGTCACCTATCCCTGCGAGAACGAAGGCGATCCGGGGCAGCCGGTCGTGTTCCAAACGCATTTCCCCACCGCCACCGGCCGCGCAAAATTCGTCCCGGCCGACCTCATTAGCGCCGACGAGCGGCCCGACCGGGATTATCCGATGGTGCTCATCACCGGCCGCCAGCTCGAGCACTGGCATACCGGCGCCATCACGCGCCGCTCCGGCGTGCTCGATGCCATCGAGCCCGAACCGGTGGCCTCGCTCCATCCGCTCGATCTCGCGGCGCTCGGCGCGAAGCCAGGCGAGGTCGTCACCGTCGAATCGCGGCGCGGCAAGATCGCGCTGTACGCACGGGCCGATGCCGGCATGCCGCGCGGCGCGGTGTTCATTCCGTTCTGCTATTACGAAGCCGCGGCCAACGAGCTGACCAACCCGGCGCTTGACCCCTTCGGCAAGATCCCGGAGTTCAAGTACTGCGCCGTACGGGTGACCAAGGGCGGGCAGCGGCCGGGCGATCCGGGCTATGGAAAAGGGCGTACGCTCAAAGAGCTCTACGGCTGAACTGCTCGACCCGCCTCAGTCGCTGAACTTCAGGTCCTTGCCGATCACGGTCAGCTCGACGTAGGAGCTGCCGTTGTGGTTGTCGGGCGAAAAGCTCACCAGGTAGCCGCCGGCGTCGTAGTTGTGCAGGCCATCGAGCGCTTGCATGAAGCTCTCGCGCGTCGGCCTCGGGCCGGCGCGCCGCAGCGCCTCCACGGTCACCTTAGCGGCGATGAACGCCTCGAGAGAAGTGAATGAATAGTCCTTCCTGCCGAGCTGCTTCTCGATCGCTTCCTGGTATTCCTTCACCACCGGCACCGAGCGCTTGGTGGGCGGCGGCACCACTTGGGCGATCGCCACGCCCGCTCCCTCCTTGCCCAGCTCCTTGGCGAGCGGGCTCGCTCCCGGGAAGGAGTTGCTTACCATCCGCGGTGCGAAACCGGCCTTGTTCGCGCTCTTGATGAAATCCGAAGTCGCCTTGTAGAGCGTGGTGAAGATCACGACTTCGGGATTGCCCTTCGTCACGTCCTGGAGGCCGCCCTCGATGTCGGGCTTGGCGCGGTCCTTCCAGGCCGCCACCGACACCATCGCCAGGTTGCGCTTCTTCAGCGCGCTCGACCGCAGTGAGGTTTTCCTTGCCGACGATATCGTCGTAGTGCACGACGGCGAAGCGCTTGATGCCGAAGGTCGTGTAGTGCTCGACGATCTTCTCGAGCTCGTCAGCGTAGCTCGCGCGCATGTTGTAGACGTGCCTGTTGAACACACGCATCGGGTCCGCGCCGGTGAACGGGGAAAGGAAGGGCGCCTTGTGCTGCTCCACGAGCGGCAGGGCGGGACGCGACAGCGTGGCGCTGGCGTACCCGAACAGGGCGAACACCCTCACTTCCTCGAGCAGCTTCTTGGTGTTGGCCTCGGCGCGAGGCACCTGGTTCGCGTCGTCGAGTGTCGCCAGCTCGATCTTGCGCCCGTTTACGCCGCCGGCATCGTTGATTTTCTTGAAGTAGGCGAGCGCGCCGTTGCGGATATCGTTGCCCAGCTCGGCGTTGGCGCCGGTCAGCGGTGCCGACTGGCCGATGACGATCGTGCTTGCGGTAACGCCGGGCGATTGCTGCGCTTGCACGCCGATGCCGGGAGCTGCGAGCGCGAGGCTGATCAGGAGTCCCGTCAGCCTTTTGTCGGCCACGATCATTATTCGTTTCTCCCTGCGGCATTCTGTGTACCGGCTTGACTTCAGTCAAGGCCGCGCCGGGCAACCCTCTTCCACAATCCCGCCTTCCACCACCGCAATCCTGGAAGAGCCAATGCCGTCCGACATCGAAATCGCACAGGCAGCGAAGCTGCAGCGCATCGCCGCCGTGGCGCGCGAGAAGCTGGGCATCGCCGAGGAGCACCTCGAGCCCTACGGGCACTACAAGGCCAAGGTGTCGCTCAAGTACCTCGACGGCCTGAAGGGCAGGAAGAACGGCAAGTTGATCCTGGTGACGGCGATGACGCCGACGCCGGCCGGCGAAGGCAAGACCACGACCACCGTCGGTCTTGGCGACGCGCTCAATCACATCGGCAAGAAGGCAGTGATCTGCCTGCGCGAGCCCTCCCTCGGTCCGGTGTTCGGCGTCAAGGGCGGCGCTGCCGGCGGCGGCTACTCGCAGGTCGTGCCGATGGAGGACATTAACCTGCACTTCACCGGCGATTTCTCGGCGATCGGGCTCGCGAACAACCTGCTCGCGGCGCTGATCGACAACCATATTCATCACGGCAACCCGCTCGGCATCGACGTGCGCCGCATCCAGTGGAAGCGCGTGCTCGACATGAACGACCGCGCGCTGCGCGACGTCGTGGTCTCGCTCGGCGGCCCGGCTAACGGCTATCCGCGCGAGGACGGCTTCGACATCGTCGTCGCCTCGGAGGTGATGGCGATCTTCTGCCTTGCCACCTCCTTGGAAGATCTGAAGAGGCGTCTCGGGAACATCGTCATCGGCTACACGCGCGAGCAGAAGCCGGTTACCGCCAGGGACCTCAACGCGCACGGCGCGATGACTGTGCTGCTCAAGGATGCGCTTAACCCCAATCTCGTGCAGACGCTCGAGAACAACCCCGCGTTCATCCACGGCGGGCCGTTCGCCAACATTGCGCATGGCTGCAACTCCGTGATCGCCACGCAAAGCGCGCTCAAGCTCGCTGACTACGTGGTGACGGAGTCGGGCTTCGGCGCCGATCTCGGCGCGGAGAAGTTCCTCGACATCAAGTGCCGCAAATCGGGCCTCGCGCCGAACGCCGCGGTGATCGTGGCGACGATCCGCGCGCTCAAGTACCACGGCGGCGTCGACGTGAAGGAAGTAAACAAGGAAAACGTCGCCGCGCTCGAAAAAGGGCTGGTCAATCTCGAGCAGCACGTCGAGAACGTGAGCAAGGTCTATGGCATTCCGTGCGTGGTGTCCTTCAACCGGTTTACCTTCGACACGCCCGCCGAGATCGACCTCGTGAAGTCGCGGGTGGGGCGCTTGGCGGTTCCGTTTGTCCTCGCGACGCATTGGGCGGATGGCGGCAAGGGCGCGGCGGAGCTGGCACGCATCGTGGTCGATCTGTGTGACAAGCCCTCGAAGCCCACCTTCGTCTATGAGGACGGCGACCCGCTGTGGGAGAAGATCTCCAAGATCGCGAGGAAGGTCTACCGCGCCTCGGAAGTGACCGCCGACTCCAAGGTGCGCAACCAGATCAAGAAGCTGCAGGACGAGGGCTACGGGCATTACCCGGTGTGCGTGGCGAAGACCCAGTACTCGTTCTCGACCGATGCTCAGCTGCGCGGCGCGCCTTCCGGACATGTCGTCAACATCCGGGAAGTACGACTCGCCGCCGGCGCCGAGTTCATGGTGATGATCTGCGGCGACGTCATGACCATGCCGGGGCTGCCGAAGGTGCCGGCTGCGAGCAAGATCGACCTGGTGGACGGAAAAGTGGTCGGACTGTTCTAGAATCGCGCTTTTCGCGCGCGTCGGAGGAGGCGCCAGGCGATGCTCGAGTACCTGATCTCGGCCGAGTTCTGGGTCGGGCTCATCAAGATCATCGGCGTCAACATCATCCTGTCCGGTGACAACGCGGTGGTGATCGCGCTCGCCGCGCGCTCGCTGCCCCCGAAGCAGCAGACGCAGGCGATCATCTGGGGTTCGGGGGCCGCCATCGTGATGCGGATCCTCCTCACGCTGTTCGCGGTGGCGCTGCTCACGCTTCCCTGGCTCAAGATCATCGGCAGCCTGCTGCTGTTCTGGATCGGCGTGAAGCTGCTGGTGCCCGAGGACGACGACGCGGAGATCGCGGCGAGCGACCAGCTCCTCTCCGCCATCAAGACCATCCTCGTCGCCGACCTGGTCATGAGCCTGGACAACGTCATCGCCGTGGCGGCCGCGGCGGGCGGCAGCGTCCTCCTGCTGATCCTCGGTCTCGCCATCTCGATCCCGCTGGTCATCTTCGGCGCCACGCTGCTGCTGAAGCTGATGGAACGTTTCCCGGTCATCATCACGATTGGCGGTGCGCTGATCGGCTGGGTGGCCGGCGAGATGCTGGTGACCGACCCGGCCCTGGCGGGGTTGCTGAGCGGCGTCGGCGCCGAATTCGTCAATGGCAAGCCGACGCTCGCCGGCTTCAGCCTGGAGCTGGCGTGCGGCGCGCTCGGCGTGGCGATCGTCGTAGCGCTCGGGAAGTGGCTTGCCAAGCGCCACGAAGCCGCGTCGGCGACGGAATCGAGCGAAAAGGCCGAGACGAGGAATTCTTGATTACCGTCAAGGTTTGGTGCAGTGCGACTCGCCCAGTATTGGGTTTAATAGAGGAGGCGATATGTCAACCGTCAGCACCGCTGAGCTAGATCTCGCGAAAAAAACGTACGGTCCGATTGTACCGGTCGCCGGATACTTCATCGACAAGTTCGGTATCCGCAATCTCATGCTCGTAGGTTCCGTGCTCATTTTTCTGGGATGGACGCTCGGAGGCATTTTCGCAAAATCCGTTTTTCACTTGTACATCTATTACGGCGTTCTCGCCGGTACTGGCTGCGGCATCATTTACATAGCCACGGTGGCCAATGCGGTCAAATGGTTTCCCGACAAGAGGGGATTGGCGGCCGGCCTGACGGCCGCGGGATTCGGAGGCGGCTCAGCGCTTACGCTCATCCCGATCAGCGGCAGTATTGCATCCATGGGCTGGGCCGGTGCCATGACCGCGTGGGGCATTGGCCAGGGTGTTGTGGCCATCGCAATGGCGTTGATTTTGCATCACCCGCCCAAAGGCTGGTTGCCAAAAGATTGGGTGCAGCCCAAGGCGGTCGCGCAAACGCAGCGAGAATATTCCGCGGCGCAGATGATGTCGCAGAAAGAGTTCTACATCATGTATGCCATGTTCCTCATGGTCTGCACCGGCGGACTGATGACGACCGGCAACATGTCGCAGATCGCCAAGTCCCTCAACGTGTTCGACGCGAAGGTAATGGGTATCGCCATTGTCCCGTTCGTTGCAACTCTAGCGGGAGTGACCAATGCGCTCGCCAGAATCATGTGGGGCACGGTTTCAGACAGGTTCGGCCGCGAGTACACGATGGCCTTTGCCTTTGCGCTTGAAGGCGTGCTCATCTTCATGATGACGCAGATTTCGGGAAGCCCGATTGCGTTCATGATCCTGATGCCCTTTGTCTTCCTTGCCTGGGGCGAAATATATGCGTTGTTCTCGGCTATAACGGGAGATGTCTTTGGTCCGAAAAATGCCTCGGGCAACTACGGCATTATGTATACGGCCAAGGGATTGGCATCGATCATGGCCGGGTGGGGTGCGGCTGCAGTTGCCGCAATGTATGCGGGCTCCTTTTCGGTGCCTTATTACATCGCAGCCGTATTCGACCTCGTGGCCGCGGCCCTCGCCCTTTTCGTCCTGAGGCCGATCATCAGAAAAAGAATCGCCGGGGAGGCGTAAGTTTCCGGGAATCGACGTCATCGGAGGCCCGGGTGACGATGCCGCCGGTGGGGGGCTAAGCGTTCGGCATCGGGCGGACGGACGGCAACTCGAGCGTTTGATCGGAGTGACACGTCCTTCGGAACGTGCACCCGGCATCTGCAACCGATATGAGTTCGCTGACCGCACCCGAAGTTGCTTATTGCTTTTTGGTTCTGGTGATTTCGTTCGCCATTCGCGGCGGAATCGGTCTCGGTGCGGCAGCTTTACCCCTTATCGCACTGGTGCTGCCGATGAAACTCGTGGTACCGGTATTTACCGTGCTCGGGATTTTCTCCTCGTGGTCCATAGTCTTCAATGAATCGCGTCATGTCGAATGGCGGGAACTGCTTCGGCTATTGCCCTACACCATTGTGGGCGCGCTGATCGGCCTTTACTTCTACAACGCATTTGATGCGCGCACGCTTGCCCGTGGGCTCGGCGCCCTGGTCTTGGCCTATGGAAGTTCGACGTTGTGGCAATCGCTGCGCCAGCGACCGGCGTGGAAATGGCCGCCGGGCCTGACTCTGCCGGTAACAGGCACTCTCGCCGGCATCGTTGGAACATTGTTCGGCGCGATGGCGGGCGTGTTTTACGCGATCTATCTCGATATGCAAAAACTCGACAAGCACAGATTCCGCGCTACGGTCGCGGCAAGCTTGTTGGTACTCGGCTTCGTTCGCGGCGCCGGCTATCTTGCGGTTGGCGCGTACGACCGTGAAGCACTAATTGCAACCGCGATTTCACTGCCGTTGATGTTTGTGGGCGTTGCGCTTGGCAATCGTATCCACACCGATCTGAGCGAAATTGCGTTTCGCCGCTTGCTTAGCATCGTATTGATCAGCAGCGGCGTCCCGCTAATGCTCGGGTAGTGAGCGCGATCTCTTGTGCGGCTCACTGCGCCCGCGCAATTCGATCCCGGAGCTAGCCCAGCTTCTTTTTAAGCCGGCTCAGCGTTTCGGGCGTGAGATTAAGGTAGGAGGCAAGTTCCTTTTTCGGGATGCGCGCCGCAAGGTCGGGGTGCTTGCGGTGGAAGCGCGACAGGCGCCCGGGCGCATCCAGCAGGTGCAGGGTGATCGTGTGTGCCATCACCTCGGACATCAGCTTCATCACCTCGTACTCGAAGCGCAGCTTGATTTCCGGGTGACGCTCGATGAACTCGGCCCACAGCGGCATCGGCAGCTCGGCGGTGCGCACCTTGGTGACCGCGACGATGGAATAGGGCACCGGCGTCCTGAGGCGCCACGCAGCGTAGGAGGTGTCCATTTCCGTCTCGGCGGCAAAGCGCAGGATCATTTCGCGTCCCTCCGGGTTCGACACGACACGCTTGAGCATGCCGTCGACGATGAAGAACTGCTCCATCTCCTCGTCGCCCTGGTGCACCAGCGGGTCGCCCTTGCGGTAGTCGGCTACCAGCAACAGCGGCTCGAGCTCGGACCACTGCGCCGCGCTTATCCCCTGCAGGAGCAGGTTCTGCCGCAGCTGCAAGCGGATGCTGTTGCGCTCCGGATGGGTCGCGAGGCTGGTCATCGGAGGCGGCATTTTAGTCCCTTGACCTGAGTCAAGGCCGCGCGGGACGAGGGGTTCTTACCATAGCGCTCCCTCACAGGAGGCAGCTCATGGGCACCGTCGAACGTCAAGTCGCCACTGCCAGCATGACAAACGATGCACAATCACAAGTGACCGACGGCTTTCATCTGGTCATCGATGCCCTCAAGCTCAACGGCATCGACACGATCTTCGGTCTGCCCGGTATCCCGATCACCGACTTCACCCGCATGGCACAGGCCGCAGGCATGCGCGTGATTTCGTTCCGCCATGAGCAGAACGCCGGCAACGCCGCCGCCATCGCCCAGCAGGGTGACTACGAGGAGATGGACCAGCTGGCCATCGCCAAGCCGCTGTGCAAGGCCGCCTTCCGCGTGCTGCAGGCGGAGGACATCGGTGTGGGCATCGCGCGCGCCATCCGCGCCGCCGTCTCCGGCCGCCCGGGCGGCGTCTACCTCGACCTGCCGGCAAAGCTGTTCGCTCAGACCATGGACGCCAGCGCGGCCAGCAAGTCGCTGATCAAGGTGGTCGATCCGGCGCCGCGCCAGATCCCGGCGCAGGACGCCGTGCAGCGCGCCCTTGAACTGCTGAAGAGCGCCAAGCGCCCGCTCATCGTGCTTGGCAAGGGCGCCGCGTACGCCCAGGTCGACACAGAAATTAAATCTTTAATTGAAAAAACTGGAATCCCGTACCTCCCCATGTCCATGGCCAAGGGCCTGCTGCCCGACACGCACGAGCAATCCGCTGCCGCCGCCCGCTCCTACGTGCTGCCCGAGGCCGACGTGGTGATGCTGATCGGCGCCCGCCTGAACTGGCTGCTCTCGCACGGCAAGGGCAAGACGTGGGGCGGCAAGGACCACAAGGATTGGGGCGGCCAGAAGTTCATCCAGATCGATATCTCGGCGCAGGAGATGGATAGCAACGTCCGTATCGACGCCCCAGTGGTCGGCGACATCGGTTCCTGCGTGTCGGCGCTGCTCGCAGGCATCGGCTCGAACTGGGTCAAGCCGCCGGCTGACTGGCTGCGCGCCATCGCCGAGCGCAAGGACAAGAACGTCGCCAAGATGGCCGACACCCTGGCCAAGAATCCGGCGCCGATGAATTTCCACAGCGCGCTGAACGTGGTGCGCGACATCATCAAGGCCAACCCGGACGCCATCCTGGTCAACGAAGGCGCCAACGCGCTCGACTTCACCCGCAGCATCGTCGACATGCACAAGCCGCGCAAGCGCCTGGACGTCGGCACCTGGGGCATCATGGGCATCGGCATGGGCTTCGCCGTCGCGGCCGCCGTGGTCAGCCGCCAGCCGGTGATCGCGATCGAGGGCGACAGCGCCTTCGGCTTCTCCGGCATGGAAGTCGAGACCCTCTGCCGCTACAACCTGCCGGTGTGCGTGGTGGTCTTCAACAACAACGGCGTCTACCGCGGCACCGACGTCAATCCGACCGGCGGCCCCGACGTGGCACCCACCGTGTTCGTCAAGGGTGCGCGCTACGACAAGCTGATCGAGGCCTTCGGTGGCGTGGGCGTGCACGCCACGACCCCGGCCGAGCTGCGCAAGGCCATGGAAGAAGCCATCCGCTCGCGCAAGCCCACGCTCATCAATGCCGTGATCGACGAAGCCGCCGGCACCGAAAGCGGTCGCATCACGAGCCTGAATCCGAAAAGCGGGGAAAAGAAATAATGGAA
>WNFI01033520.1_pt1 | contig 16515 bp, 20 predicted proteins | sample 5400471 | NCBI WGS metagenome assembly WNFI01 (sample SAMN13153348, study PRJNA577476) | soil metagenome | isolation source: 100 cm saprolite on Douglas fir-dominated hillslope | place: USA:California | collected 2013-09-17 | reverse complement strand
GGCATCCGCGAAGCCATTAAGAAGATACTGCCATTCCATCCGACCGGCGCGCAGAAGCGTGTGCTCAAGGAAATCGTGACCGACATGCAGGAGCCCTTTCCCATGCGGCGGCTGCTGCAGGGCGATGTCGGTTCCGGCAAGACGATCGTCGCTTTCCAGGCCGCGATCATAGCCATCGAAAATGGATATCAAGTCGCACTCATGGCGCCGACGGAAATCCTCGCCCAGCAGCATTATTTCTCTGCCCGTCAGATTCTGGAAAAAGCCGGTTACAAGATCGTTCTGCTTACCGGCTCCCTCGAACAGGACCGCAAACGCGCCATCCGACGCCACATTGCCCAAGGCAACGCCCAACTAGTGATCGGAACCCATGCCCTGATTCAGGAAAGCGTCGAGTTTGAAAGCCTGGGCCTGGTCATCGTAGACGAACAACACCGCTTCGGCGTGATGCAGCGTTTGCAGTTAATGCAGAAATCCGACGAGGCCACGAAGATTGCAGAGCCCGATGTCCTGGTCATGACCGCAACGCCAATCCCGCGGACGTTAGCTCTGACCCTCTACGGTGACTTGGACGTCTCCGTCCTGGACGAACTCCCGCCCGGCCGAACGCCCGTCGTTACCCGCGCCGTAACGGACGAACGCGCTCCCGAGGTCTGGGACTTCGTCCGCAAGCAAGTCAAGGCGGGCCATCAAGCCTACGTCGTCTACCCCGTGATCGAAGAGAACGAAGAACGCGAACTCAAAGCAGCGCAGCAGATGTTTCGCCAGCTACGCGACAAAACTTTTTCTGACCTGCACGTTGGCCTGCTCCACAGACGCCTCGATCCCGCAGAAAAAGAGCACATCATGCGCGAGTTTCAGAAAGGCGAAATCGACGTACTGGTCGCAACCACGGTGATCGAAGTGGGCGTTGACGTCTCAAATGCCGCCCTCATGGTGATCGAGCACGCCGACCGCTTCGGCCTGGCGCAACTCCACCAGCTCCGTGGACGCATCGGCCGCGGAGCCGCCAAGTCGTATTGCATCCTGATGTATGGCGGGAAAGTTTCGGAAGAAGGCCAGCGCCGCCTCGACGCCATGGTTCAGACCAACGATGGATTTCAGATCGCTGAGCTCGATCTCGAACTGCGCGGGCCGGGAGAATTCTTCGGCACCAGGCAAGCCGGCATTCCCAGCTTTCGCGTGGCCAACATCATTCGCGACCGCGAGTTGCTTGAGGCCGCCAAGCGGGAAGCGGCGTTTGTACTCGCGGGACCGAACAACGAGGTTTCCCAGGAAGAGATCGACCGGGCGCTGAAACATATGCGGACGCGCTGGGCGCTCAGTTACGGGCTCGTAGAAGTGGGATAAGAGGATCAGTAGCCGGTGGTTTTCCGCAAGCAGAGGACATCTAGAATTGAACCAGAATGATCTTGGTCACTTACGCAACATTCGAACAGATGCACGGGTTAAAGAGTTCACGGCAGGAATTAGTTGAAAAGCTATGTCGCTACTCCCAAGAGTCTGTCATTTCCTTGTGTTCCTTCATCAGTATTCTGCTGAAGCTCTGGGATCCTGGCAATTACGATCTGGTCCGTTACGATCACCTAATCTCGTGCGCATTCGACGACCTGAGAGGGAGTTGGTACAAATTAGCAGCTCGCCTTTCCGAGCCAGTCTTCGTTTTTCATCGTCGCCAACTGCTCCTCCTCATTAAGCTGGCTGCGGTGCACTGTCCGAAGGTTGGAGTGGACGCTTGGAAAATGCCACCGGGTTATTTCGGGACAATTTTACTGATGGCAAACGATCAGTTCCACTATGATCTCTGGCCCGAAGCTGGACCTGACCAACTTGACCAAGTAAAGCGCCTCTTTGCTGAGTTCATACCGGTCGCCGAGGGCGCGGGATTTAGAGCGGAGTACAAACTTGTCCGCTCTCGGCTCATGCTGAAATATGCCGATCGGCTTCGTAACAACGCGGATTTCATCGACATCGCCGGCGAATTCCAGCGTGCGAGAGGAATGTCACTCGCTGACTATGAGACGCTCTGCTTCGGTCTGTTTGCAAAGTGCGCGACTCTTTCTCTTAGCAACCTGCAGCGTGGTGCTCTAGCCTTTACATTTGTAGAACGAAATTTTCATGAAATGGCAATTCCGAAAGAGAGTACCGTGTTGTTCTTGGATGAGATGAGGACAACTCCGGAATCTCTTAGCACTCGAATCTCAAAAAGAGACTACGGATCGAATGACTTCACTGAATTGCGTCGACGGCCATTGATTTCGATCTCCAACGGTGACCTCCCCGTCGATATTCTTTTCATCGTCGAGAAATTTGAGAGCGGGCCGTATTGGGTGATTAACGATATCAGCAGGAACATTGGAGATCGATTGCGGAGGTTCTGGGGAGCTGTGTTCGAAACGTACATGAACGATCTGTTGACGGATTCACTTCGTGACACTGGAGCCGTATTTATTGCTGACCCACGAGGCGTCGAACATCCTGCCCAGCAAATCTGCGATGGTCTGATTCTTCAGGGCGACTCTCTCGTGGTACTCGAATACAAATCAAGCATGTTCAGGACATCAACTAAATACAGTGGCAATTTTGAGTTGCTGGTGGATGAAATCGAGAAGAAGCTCGTACGCGACAATGCAGAATCTAAGAAAAAGGGAGTCGAGCAGCTAGCGGATGCCATCACTCGGCTTTTTGAAGACGAAGGGAAGATCGTGGTGAGGGGGCTTGATCTCAGCGGGGTGACGCGTGTTTATCCGCTACTGGTTACGCTGGATGGGATTGGTGCCAGTCTATTAATCAGTCGCTTGCTGAATCATCACTTCGTGAGTTTCATGGAGGGTCGTCGTCCAAGCCAAATAGAAGTGAAGCCTTTGCTATGCACCGACGTGGAAAGCATTGAGGAGATCTCAGCATGTTTTCGAAAGAAGGGTCTCGCTGGATTCTTGGACTATTGGCTGTCAAAGGACCCGAACTTATTGGCAACGCTCACAGCATTCACAATCCCAGAGCTTGAGGGCTCTCAAAATGAACGAATGGCTCGGGAGTGGCATTCTCTCTCAGACGAGATTACGGCGCGTGCGTTTCCAAGAGGGCATGGGATAGGCTAGTAACGGAAACTTTTCTCTGCTCGGAAAACGAGCCCAAACCGGTTGGTCTTCTTCCCCGCGTCCGAATGTCGAGGATGATTCGGGCTCGTGATGATGCCCTTCTGCTATGATCGCGCCAAGGCACCGTTGAGGCCGGATTTCGTTGGTATGAACACTGAGAACTGGATCTAGGAGTTTTAATCATGGAAGCACCCGCTCTCCCTGTCGGCTCCCGCCGCAACGAAGACATCGCGCTCGACCTGATGAAATTTATCGCCATGACGACCGGCTATGGCAAGACGGCCGGCGTTGGGGTGGGCTTTCAGGGCAGCGGCGCCGCGGCCAAGCCCGAGGACTATGCCGCGCATCTGCTCGAACTGTATGGAAAGTGCCTGAAAGCGCTGGACGGGAAGTAATCGCGGCAGCTTCCGGTGAATGAGAAGAGTCGGTTGGCAGCTGCAGCCACTGGTAACCTCTTGCGGCTGAACCTCTTCGTTGACAACGGCCGCGCGGCTACGTTATCCTAGTGCTCTTTGGAAGTCCTGTGGTTGCCCGCCTGAACGCCCTCGCGCCTTCTGCGTGGAATGATTGGGCACTCAGCGGTCTTCATCACGTTCTTTAATTCTGGGAGATTTCTGATGTCAACCTATTTCCCTAAAGATGGGGAAATCGTTCGCAAGTGGTTCGTCGTGGATGCGACTGGGCAGCCGCTCGGCCGGCTCGCGTCAAAAATCGCGCGCATCCTGATGGGCAAAGAGAGCCCCAAGTACACTCCGTTCATCGATACCGGCGACCACGTCATCGTGATCAATGCCGAGGCGGTTAAGATCACCGGCATGAAGGCGGAGCAGAAAACCTATCATCACTACACGGGATATCCGGGCGGCATCCGCGCGGAAGTTTTGAACAAGCGCATGGTCCGCAAACCGGAACTGGTGATCGAACAGGCTGTGTCGCGCATGCTGCCCAAGAACAAACTGGGCAAACACATGTTCACGAAACTGAACGTGTACCGTGGCGACAAGCATCCGCATCAGGCGCAGAAGCCTGAGGTAAAGGTGCTGGCGTAGGAAAACAGGTCTTAAGGTCTTAGGTGTCAGGTCTCAGGAAAACCGGGACCAGCGAATTCTGGAAAGGTTAAAGAGCACGGCGGTTTAGCTAAGGGCTAAAAGCTAAGTGCTAAGAGCTTACATGGCAGAGATCGTTCAATACTACGGAACCGGCCGCCGCAAGACGGCGGTTGCTCGTGTGTTTCTTCGTCCCGGCAGCGGGGAGTTCAAGGTTAACGGCAAGGCTTGCGACGAATATTTCGTGACGCCTTCGCAGCGTTCCAGCGCCAAGTCGCCGCTCGCGCTGACGGAAACCGCCGCCACTTTCAACGTGCTGGCCAATGTTTCCGGAGGCGGAGTCGCCGGCCAGGCCGATGCCGTTCGTCTCGGTATCACTCGAGCTCTCATGCTCTTCAACGCCGAGTTGCGCAAGCAGCTCAAAGCCAGTGGGATGGTGACGCGCGATCCACGGCAAAAAGAGCGTAAGAAGTACGGCCAGAAGGGCGCACGCAAGCGCTTCCAGTTCTCGAAGCGGTAGAAAATTTCGTGTGGAGACGGGGCTTGCCCCGTCTCTTTCGACCAGGCAAGGCTCTCTGTGCTGGCAGAGGGAGACGCGGCAAGACGCGTCTCTACTAAAGAGTGTTTTAAAATTCATCCCCCCACCTCCCCCGAGATGGGGTGGACGGGAATGGCAATCCGGAGAAGCGGTTACTGGCAACTGACCGCCGGCAACTGGCAGCTGATTCCGGATGTAGACCAACTGAGGAGGTTAATTGGCTAACATCACCATGAAGGAATTGCTCGAAGCGGGTGTTCACTTCGGGCATCAGACGAAGCGCTGGAATCCGCGGATGAAGGAGTTCATTTTCGGCGAGCGCAACGGAATTTACATCATCGACCTGCAGAAGACGCTGAAGATGTTCAAGGAAGCGTCGAAATTCGTGCAGGATCTGGCCGCTGCCGGACGAGTCATCCTTTTCGTCGGTACCAAGCGCCAGGCACAGGACGCGATCGCCGAAGAGGCGCAGCGCTGTTCGATGTTTTACGTCAACCAGCGCTGGCTGGGCGGACTGCTTACCAACTGGGTCACCGTGCAGAAGTCGGTGAAGCGGCTCAAAGAACTCGACGAAATGGCCACCGACGGCCGTTACGACCTGCTGCCCAAGAAAGAAGTCATTAAGCTCGAGCGCGAACGCAAGCATCTCCAGGCCAACCTCGCCGGCATCAAGAACATGTCGCGGTTGCCCGATGCGATCTTCGTCATCGACTCGAACAAGGAACAGATCGCGGTGCGCGAAGCGCGCAAGCTGGGCATTCCAGTCGTCGCCGTCGTCGACACGAATTGCGATCCTAGCGAAGTGGATTACGTGATCCCGGGCAACGACGACGCGCTGCGCGCGATCCGTTTGTTCACATCGAAGATCGCCGAATCCATCGCCGAAGGCGTCAACCTGATTGGCGACAAACAGATGGCCGAACTGCAAGCGATGGCCAGTCCTGAAATACCAGCGGAGGCCGAAGCTGCGGAGGCGACTGGTGAACCGGTTCCCGCGTTGTCCGCGGAAGCTGCCGAAGAAATTCGCATGGAAGACGTGCTCGGCGCTGGTACACGCAAGCGTCCTTCGGTAGTCACCGAAGACATCGACGAGTTGCAGGCCGAGACACGGCGGTTCTAGCTGTTGGTGGAAGAGCGGGCCTTCAGGCCTGCGTCTGAACGGAATCCGGATCGGGCTTTCGTCCCGACGAGATCTGACCCGCGGCTGGTCGAGCGCGGGTTAAATTTTATAGAAACAAAATTGAGGTTTGAATGAGCACGACTATGGCAAACATTTCCGCTGCCCAAGTAAAGGAACTCCGCGATAAAACCGGAGCTCCGATGATGGACTGCAAGCAGGCCCTGACCGAAGCCAAGGGCAATCAGGAAGACGCGATTGTTCTGCTGCGCAAGAAGGGCGTGTCGGTTGCCGCCAAGAAAGCGACGCGCGTGACCAGCGAGGGCTCGGTCACCAGCTACATCCACGCCGGCGGCAAAATCGGCGTCCTGGTCGAAGTGAACTGCGAGAGCGACTTCGTTGCCCGCACCGACGACTTCAAGGAACTGGTCCATGACATCGCCATGCACATCACGGCGAGCGACCCGAGGTACGTTCGCAAAGAAGACGTAACGCCGGCCGATTTTGCCCGCGAGAAGGAAATCTTTCTGGACCAGGCGATCCGCAGCGGTAAGCCCGCCAACATTGCGGAAAAGATGGTCGCTGGCAAGATGGAAAAGTTCTACGAAGAAGTCTGCCTGCTGGAGCAGCCCTTCATCAAGGACCAGACCATCACCATCGCCCAACTGATCGCCTCGAAAATCGGCAAACTCGGAGAGAACATCTCCGTACGGCGTTTCGCCCGCTTCAAGGTGGGAGACGCGGATGCTAGACATTCTGATCCTGTTTTTCCGGGAACTGTCATCCTGAGCAGAGCGAAGGACGTGCTGTCCCGGCGGACGGAAAGAACGCAGTTCCTTCACTGCGCTCAGGATGACAGTTCTGAGTGCCAAAACAAACGTTCCGCCCGCACCGGCGTCGATTGAGAACTGAGAACCGGGAACCGAGAACTCTCAAATGCCTACACCCGTATTCAAACGCATCTTGCTGAAGATCTCCGGCGAGGCCCTGGCCGCGCAGCAGGGCTTTGGTGTCGACACCGCGCGTATCCACGAAGTGGCAGCCGAACTGGCCGATGTACACAGCCTCGGCATTCAGATCGCGATTGTCGTCGGCGGGGGCAATTTCTTTCGCGGCGTCGCCGACCAGGCCAAAGACATGGACCGCGTCTCCGCCGACCACATGGGCATGCTGGCGACGGTCATCAACGCGCTCGCTCTTCAGGACGCGCTCGAAAAACAACACGTATTCACCCGCGTGATGTCGGCCATCGAAATGAATCAGGTTGCCGAGCCGTTCATCCGGCGTCGCGCGATGCGCCACCTGGAAAAAGGCCGCGTCGTCATCTTTGCCGGCGGCACCGGCAACCCCTACTTCTCGACCGACACCGCAGCCTCCTTGCGCGCCATGGAGATCAAGGCAGACGTGATCATCAAAGCCACCAAAGTCGATGGCATCTACGATGCCGATCCCATGAAGGTAAAGGACGCTACCAAGTTCACCCACATCACCTACATGGATGTGCTGAAACAGGGTCTGAAGGTGATGGACTCCACTGCGATCTCGTTGTGCAAGGACAACAACCTGCCGATCGTGATCTTCAACCTTAACCAGCACGGAAACATCCGTAAGGTGGTGTTGGGAGAGAAGATCGGTTCGCTGGTCAGCGCGTAGTTCCATTTCGGAATCGAAATCACCGTCCACCCTCTTTTTCGTGCCGTCTGGCTTGACGGCCCCAGTCCCTGGGGAGCATAATTTTTTCGATCTGCCTTCCCGAAGAGCAGTCCCCTCCACGGAGAAGTTGCACACCCCCGGAGGCAGGTTCTGGGCCAAAAAAAAGGCTGACTGGTTCTCCACGTCCGTTGGCGTGGGTGTCGCTGCATCGAGCTGATGCAGGCGGTCCCGGTGCGACGCTACCCTCGGCTAGAGTTCGGCTGGGGCGATAGCCGGTCGGAGCTTACTTCTTTCCGCAAACATCCGCAGCTGGTCGGTTGTATTCCTGCGCCTCAGCGAAGAGGTGGAGGAAGGAACTTAATTTCTTAGGAGAAAAAAATATGGCCAAGAATACGAGTGACGATGACAATCCGAAAGTAAGAAGGTTCGATACTGGAAACGCTCTGGACAACGCGATCTCCACGACTCCGGGAACCACCGGACGCTATCTGGTGCTCTTCAAAGACGGTGCCAGCGACGAAGGCCTGAAGCATCTGAAGAAGACGACCGGCCGCACCATGGCGAACGCCGCAGAAGCTTTTACGGCGGGCGCGGCCGATCCGGGCAAATCGGCGGGTGGGGATTTGCATTTCGAAACGCTGGGCGTAGCCGTGCTCGACTCTCATCCGGAGGAGATGCAGAGCATGGCTGCGGACGCCGGGACGGAATCCAGCCCGATTCTAGCCGTGGAGCCGGAGCGCTATGTCTACGCCTTCGCCGCTCCCATGCTGGTTCCAGTCGCGTTGGAGGAGGAGCAGCCAACTCCGCTGGTTTCCACTGGATCGGTGGCTCCCCTGGAATATCTGATCGGCTATCGGGACGCGGTCGATCACTTGGTCTCCAAAGTCGTCGACCGGCTCGGGAGTGCCGAGACGGCAGCCGCCGGAATCGCGATTCCAGCGGTGTGGAACGAAACGCAATTCACCTGGGGCCTGCAGGCAACGAATGTTCCCCATTCCCAATTCAGCGGCAAGGGCATTCGCGTGGCGGTGCTGGATACGGGTATGGATCTGGGGCATCCCGACTTCGCGGGCCGGACCATCACGCCGCAGTCGTTCGTCGCCGGGCAGCCGGTGCAAGACGGCCATGGACACGGCACGCACTGCATTGGTACGTCGTGCGGGCCAAGGAATCCCGGACGTCAGCCGCGTTACGGCCGTGGCTTCCATGTCCTTGGGAGCGCGGGTGCAGCCGGGACAACCCTTCAGCCCGGTGTTCGAGCAGGTCGCCCGGCGCGCTCTCCGGGCTGGGACGTTGATTGTTGCTGCCGCCGGCAACGATAGCCGGCGTCCGCAGGTGATCGTGCCGGTGAGTCATCCCGCGAACTGTCCGTCAATTCTGGCGGTCGGAGCGCTGGATCCGAAAATTCAGGTTGCGTTCTTTTCGAATGGCGGCTTGAATCCCAATGGAGGGCAAGTGGATGTTGCGGCGCCAGGCGTAAATGTGCGCTCCAGTTGGCCGCGTCCAACTCTCTATAACACCATCAGCGGCACGAGTATGGCGACCCCGCACGTGGCGGGAATCGCCGCTCTGCTGGCCGAATCCCAGCCCCACGCTCGCGGACTCGCGCTCTGGGCGCTGGTGGTTCAACATGCCCGGCACTTGGCCATCCCCGTGCGCGATGTGGGCGCGGGAATCATCCAGGCGCCGTAAATCTGCATCCAACCACTGCTCCCGCCTGCGCGGGAGTCCGCTCCCGCGCAGGTTAGACTGTGAGGTAGTTATGGCGAAAGTCAATTTATCGGTTTCGGTGAAGGACGACCACTTGCCCCGCTTCTCGGATCTCGTCAGCCAAATGAAGAAGACTGGATTCAACGTGGACCAAGAGCTGGCTTCGGCGGGTGTGGTCACGGGCTCCATCGACGACTACAAAGTGCCGGCCCTCAGAAAGCTCACCGGCGTCGCCCACATAGAGGAGTCGCGAACGATTCAGATTCCATCGCCAGATTCGAAAGTTCAGTAGATCGACGTTGCCCGCCGCGCTGACGGCCCGCGCCTCTCCTCTGAAGTCTTTTTGCGCCTGCGTCGTTTCCGGCAAAACGCCAGTTTGCGGTTTATAATCAACCGTTTCCATCCTTAGTTCTTTCCGGAGCCCCGAACCATGGCGCAAGCCAGCATGGCCGCAAATCCCGCCTTGAAAGAGACATACGTCCAGCTCAAAACCCGCATGGATAAAGCTGTCGAAGACTTCCGCCGCGAGATGGCCTCCACCCGCACCGGCCGCGCCTCGGTCCACATGATGGACACCGTGAAAGTCGACTACTACGGCGAGCAAATGCCGCTCAACCAGATCGCCACCGTACACGCCCCCGAGCCGCAGCTGATTACCATTCAGCCGTTCGATCCCTCGTCGCTTGGCAGCATTGAGCTCCACAGGATTCTCGAAGAGCACCGAACTGCCATCCGCAACATCCGCCGCGACGGCAACGATGCCATCAAAAAGGCAATGAAAGACAAGAAGATCACCGAGGACGACGAAAAGCGCTCGCTCGAAGAAATCCAGAAACTCACCGACGACGAAATCAAGAAGATGGAAGACATGAGCAAAGGCAAAGAAAAAGAAGTGATGGAAATCAAATAGTTCTCCGACTCAGGCCTGGTTTTTCAGGAGACCTTTGTGGGCATATTTTTTCTTCGAATCGTGACCCTTGTCGCCTCACTTGCACTCTCAACTTACTGCTCCGCTCAAACCACCACTCCGAATTCCCCCTCCACTACCACCGGAACAGCAACCGGCGACTCGGCGGAAATCGAAGTCATGAAGGCTGTCAAAGCAGTCTATCCAAACGAGGCCGTCGCCCAAAGCCTGCAAGGACAAGTCGTCGTTAAGGTAACCATCTCCGAGACAGGTGATGTTGAGAACCCTGAAGTAGTCAGTGGCGACCCGGTATTCGCCAAGCCCGCGATCGACGCGGCGAAGCAATGGAAATTCAAGCCTTTCATCCAACATGGCAAGCCGGTCAAGATCGCAACTCGCATTCCATTCGACTTCGCCTTCGCCGAAAATGTGAAGGACGTACCTCCAACGATTTCGGACGCCGACGGCACCAAACGAGCCCAAGTGCCTGAAGGCGTTTTAAAGGGCATGCTTATTCACCGGGTGCAGCCTGACTATCCTGACATTGCCGAATCTCATCGCATTGAAGGGACAGTGGTGCTCCACGCGATCATCGGCAAGGACGGAAAGATCAAGAACCTGAAGGTTGTTTCCGGCCCGGAAATGCTGGCTCGCTCAGCCATCGGGGCGGTAGAACAATGGGTCTACAAGCCTTACTTACTGATGGGACAGCCGATTGAGGTTGACTCTAAAATCGTTGTTAATTTTCAACTGGGTGGGACGCCGAAACAATAGGGTGAGGCTTCCCGCACTGGAGACGAAAATGCGCGGTCACATTCTCTGTTGGAGTACCATTTTCATTTCCTCTGTCCTGTTGGGAGAAACCGCGATGCCGAAAAAAGTTCGTCAAGATGGATTCTCAGTGATCGGCATCGAGGTGCGGACTACGAACGCAAAAGAAATGAGCGGCGCAGGAGCGATCCCGGCACAATGGCAAAAGTTCTTTCAGGATGGCGTTCAGCAGAAGATTCCAGACAAAGTCGACGGCACGATCTACGCCGTGTACAGCGACTATGCTAGCGATCGCAATGGTGAGTACTCATTCGTGATCGGAGCCAAGGTTGGTCCAAACGCCAAAGCGCCCGAAGGGATGGTTCTCAAGAAAATTCCTTCTGGCGAATACGCCGTTGTCACCAGCGACAAAGGGCCAGTCAGCAAGGTTGTGCCGGCAGTGTGGCAGAAGATTTACTCCTTGGAGGACCAACATCAGCTGGGAGGACCGCGCGCCTACCGGGCAGACTTTGAAGTCTACGATCAACGGGCTGCCGACCCCCAAAACTCCCAGGTCGATGTCTACGTAGGCTTGAAGTAGTTTTCCGAGTCCTGCGTTATTGGACGGTTACCTTCACCGTAGCCTGAGTGCGTCCATACTGGTTTGTGACCCAGATCTTATAGGTTGTCGTCAGCGTGGGCGCAACAATGACTGACGTTTCGCGGATTGCTCCTACCTCCGGAGATACCACGAAATAACCGGCGTTCGTCGCCTTCCAACTCAACGTTACGGGCATACCTTTGGCAACCGTTTGTGGATTGGCTGTGAAGCTCACGATGGTCGGGTTCGGTCCTTGCGGGACATTCGCCGCCGTGTAGATCGGGTCCATCAAAATGACTTCGAAAGCGGAGGCGGGCACACTCTTCAGCGCATTCAAATCGTCATTGTTCCAGCGATCGTCGGGCGCTCCGCTCACAAACATGGAACTCCCATTGTCCGCCATGATCATTCCATATTGCTTTAAAGCTGCCAAAATCACTCTTGACTGCGGCGGAAATCCTGAGATGTCGTAGCCTGCTTTCAGGCGCATGCGCAAGCCCATCGGAGCCGCGAATCCATTGCTGGAATTCGCCGCCCAGTGACTCGCCGGAGGCGTGAATGCCGCCTGACTGAACTTCAATGTGAAACGCAGCGCATGCTGGATCGTGCCGGCCGCTACTTCGTCATACCGAGCCAATCCAGGAAAAATCGGCAAGCCCGCGGCGTCCGCGGATGTCCAGGTGTACGGGCGCTGGTCATTGCGCAACAGATCCCACACCGCGGCCGACGCGGCAGTCCAATTTCCGCTCTTCAAGACATGCGATCCGAACAATTCATAGAGCCAGCAATTGTCGCGGTCCAGCACCAGAACATGGCGGTCGCCCGTGCCAGGACTTGGATAGCCTTCAATGGGAGCGGTCTTCGGGATCGGCATCGGGCCGGGATCGCTTTCGTTGCCGTAGGCGGTGAATCTGACCTTGACGAAGGGCGACCCGCTCACGACCACGTAGGGAATGCCAATGGTGCTTCCCTGATAGAGTCCGGCGCCGAAGTCCGGATGCATCGTAGTCGAGGCTCCAATGAAATTGATAATCGCATCCGAATTGGGATCGACCGGCGCACTGGAAATGCTCTGGTTCCATAGGTTGTCGGCCGGATAAGCGGCTGTCGAATGAGGTGACCTTAGCACGGGAGGAATAGTCCGGCGCCACTCAGAAGTTCCAACGGCCCCTGTCCGACCGTACACATCGAGTAAGTGTCCTGAATCCAATGAGGTCCAGGCGGCAATTCTTCAGGCTTGACATCTACATATTATTCTGATACTTCTGTTGTTACAGAAATGCCGAAATTAACCGACATCCAACGCCAGTTCATCCTCCATTGGGGAGAAATGGGCACCCGCTGGGGCATCAGCCGCACGGTGGCTCAGATTCACGCGCTGCTCTTCCTGTCGAAGGAATCGATGAACGCCGAGCAGATCGCGGAGACACTCAATGTGGCGCGCTCCAACGTCAGCACGTCGATCCGCGAGCTGGAGAGCTGGGGAATCATTCATCCTGTGCACGTTTTAGGCGATCGCCGCGAACACTACGAGTCGCTGAAAGACGTCAGCGAGATGTTCGTGCGCATCATGGAACTACGCAAGCGCCGCGAACTCGATCCGACCCTGCAACTGCTGCGCAAGTCCCTGGCGCAACTGGAGCACGAACCAGCCGACGACTACACGCGCGAGCGCCTGCAGGAAATGGCCCAATTTTTCGAGGCCTCAAGCGAGGCCTATGAACAAATCCACCAACTCTCCCCTGAAACCTGGCATGGGTTACTGAAGGCCCGCGGCAAACTGAAGAAGCTGGCCGCGATGCTGAAGTAGTCTCTCGTGTCTTCGCAAGTCCCGGTTCGCCGGGAGAAGGGAGCAAGGTATGGATAGCAGCTTAGTCGGACTGATCGGAGTCATCCTAGTCGTAATCGTTGCGGAAGCAGTGGGCCAGGTCCTTCGACGGCCTCTCGGACTCCTCCTGAAAGCGGAAAAAGGCGCGACCCATTCGGACTTCTGGAGCGCGTATGCCAGGGTGGTCCTGCTGCTGGTACCAGCGGCCTTCGCGCTGGCAAGCTACCCGCTCGACGAGCATCAGACCGCGGTGGCGGCGCTCGTAGGGGAACTGCGCTGGGGTCTGGTCGGGCTGCTGATCGCGCTTGCCGTCGCAGGAAAAGCGGTGCGGATCCCGAATCCCACCCGTTACAATACGGCGCCGTACGTGCCACCCATCGTTCCTCCGGCCGCGTCCGGAGCCGCGCGGTGACCCATGGAGGCCCTGTGACCGCTGAGCCACAGGCTGACGGCATAGAAGCCGTCAGCAAGACTTTGGTTCTCTACGATGGCGTCTGCGGACTGTGTAATTGGCTGGTAGCGTTCCTGATCCGCCATGATCGCCGTGACCAGTTCCGCTTCGCGCCGCTGCAAAGCGAATTCGCTCAGACCTTGCTTCGCCGTCATCGCCTGAATTCCACCGACTTCGACACGGTGGTTGTTCTCACGGATTTTCAGCAAGCGTCGGAAAGGGCGTTGTCCCGGTCGGAAGCGGCTCTGTGGTCCGTGAGCCGATTGGGTGGCATTTGGAGGACATTCGCAGTGGCGAGACTGATTCCGCTGAAGATGCGCGAAGCACTCTATCGCCTGATCGCGCGGAACCGCTACCAGGTCTTCGGGAAATATGAGGTGTGCCCTCTGCCAAGAGCCGAAGACCAGCGCAAGTTCCTCGGATAGCAGGTTGGCTCATTCAGATACCCTTCGGCACAAACCAAATCTCAGCGCACGTAGAAATAGCGCACGATGTGAAAGAAGATGGGCGCCGCGAAGCACATGGAGTCCATGCGGTCGAGAATGCCGCCGTGACCTTTGATCAGCGTTCCGTAGTCTTTGACTCCCCGGTCGCGTTTGATGGCTGACATGGTAAGACCGCCCGCGAATCCCATCAGCGCAATCGTCAGCGAAACCGCCGCCGCGACTGCCGGACGAAACGGCGTCATCCACCACAGCGCGGCACCGACCGCCGTCGCGCTGAGAACTCCGCCAACAAACCCTTCCCAGGTCTTGTTCGGGCTTACCGTGGGCGCGATCTTGTGCCGGCCCAGCAGCTTCCCCCAAACGTACTGCAGCACGTCGCTCAACTGATCGACCAGCACCAGGTACAGCATGAGCTTCGCAGGACGGCCATAGCCGGAAATCTTCAGCATCAGCAGCGCTGGCGTGTAGCTCAGGCAATAAACACAAATCATCAAGCCCCATTGGATGGTCGAGGCGCGTTGCAGAAACGACTCAGTGTCTCCCGCGATCGCCAGACGGGAGGGCACGAACAGGAACGCGAACACGGGGATCAGGATCGCGAACATGCCATACCACTGGATGGCGATTAAGAAATACTGTAGCGGGGTGAAGATGAAGAAAGCCCAGAAGAGCGTGCGGTGATCGGCGCGACGAGTGGGTAGCAGGGTCACATATTCGCGCAGAGCGAGAAACGACATCAGTCCAAACAATACGAGCGAGCCGACCGGGCCGATCACTAGCGTGAGCGCGAAAATCGCGCTCATGATCCACCATGCTCCGATGCGCGCGTTCAAGTTGCGGATGGTGGCCTGCGCCTCCGGTTTTTTGACCACGGCTTTCAACACCAGGCCGATCAGGCTGGAGAGTGCGAGCAAACCCAGAACTCCCGCAAAAGCCCAGACGAGTTGTGGATCCAGATTTTTCATATCTCTCGCAGTTGGCACAACGCCGCGCGAGCCCGCGCCAGGAAAGCCGGTTTCGTTTCCTCCGCGCCGAGCGTCAGCGGTGGGCCAAAAGTCAGGCGGCTGATAAACGGCACGGGCAGGAATTCACCTTTAGGAAGAATGCGGTTCAGATTGTTGAGATAAGCGGGAATCATCTGCAGTCCTTGCTTACGATGAGCTAGATAGTAGAGTCCGCTCTTGAAAGCGGCGATCTCTTCCCCCGTACCGCGTGTTCCTTCCGGAAAAATAATGAGCGAATCGTCGTTCGCCATGGCGTCCAGCATGTGGTCCATCGACTCTCGCGGATTCCCCGCAGCGGGTGGGACTTCCGCGCCTGTCTGGCGACGGGCCACCAGCACCGCGCGAAACACGTTGACCGCAATCGCCCGCCGCAGACCTTTTTCCCAGTAATCCTGCGCCGCCACCGGGCGAGTGCGCGCTCGAATGTCCGCTGGCAGCGAGGACCACAACACTACAAAATCCAGATGACTGGTGTGATTGGCGAAGTAAACCTTCTGCCCTGAATCCGGTTCAGAATCCACCCAGCGAACGTTTACTCCACTGATCAGCCGAGCCGCCCCCGCGATGATGCCCGCCAGTGGATGGGGCTTCATCGTTTCTTAAGGTCCGCCACGATGCGTGCCGTCCGCCGGACACAGGTCACAATCATTCCGATCACCATAACGATCAGCGCCAGCGCGATCGTCTTCCCTTCCAGCCCGAGATAATTTTCGAACACCGAGAGGACGCAGGCGGCGGTCAACAACGCCATCCGATGCGGCTTCGCCATCGGACCGATGAAATATTGTGTGACTCCCATGGATCCGCCCAGCAGCCGGACGTACGCCGTGATAACAGCCAGGGTTGCCGCCAGCCATCCCAGTTCGTGTCCCCAACTGAAACTCGCAATCGAGTAACCGGCCCCAACCAGAATCGCGACGTCAGCAAACCGATCGGGCATATCGTTGAAAATTTCGCCGTACACGGTCCGTTTACCGCCCTCGACTGCGACCAGGCCATCTAGCATGTTGCACAGCAGGCGAAGCTGAATGCACGCGGCGGCGGCCAGAAAGAGCAATGACCGCGCCATGCCGTCATCCTGCACGGTCCACGCCAGGCACACGCCGGCAGCGATCGCGAACACCAGGCTGGCGAGCGAGATGGCATTGGGCGAGATGCCTGTGCGCGTGAGTATCCGCGCCAAGCTCTGCGCCCAGGCGCGTTGCCGAGTTTTCAGCGGCCGACGGGGCGGAGCCTTTTCTGGTACCGATGCCGATGTGTTCATAAGATTGGTAGAAACGGGAGAATTGTGCTACTTAATGAGGCGGACGGCAATCCTAAACTGTCGCCTGAACATGCCCTTCCAGCGCAATCTCGTTCTCAG
>WNFI01286324.1_pt1 | contig 16517 bp, 12 predicted proteins | sample 5400471 | NCBI WGS metagenome assembly WNFI01 (sample SAMN13153348, study PRJNA577476) | soil metagenome | isolation source: 100 cm saprolite on Douglas fir-dominated hillslope | place: USA:California | collected 2013-09-17 | reverse complement strand
GCGTGTTACTGTGATAGGGTAGCCGAAGGTTGTGAATCTTTCGTTAAGCAAAAGGGAGACGCCATATCAATTATTAGAAAAGATAGTCGACTGTTATGAAACTAACACTTTGCGCAATCTGCGCGATGGGAATGATGGTTATTAATATCGGCTGCACCACCCAGGGCGAGCGGGTCGCCGCTTCTTCCAGCGTTGTGACAATTCAGTATGTTGATCCAGGAAGATTCACAGATTTTAGCGTCCACAATCGCGACGTCCGATATTCAGCGTCCGTTTTCACTCAGGAAGTAACCGGGACGCTCGAACCGGTGATGGGACGACGATTTCCCGGTTATCTGCTCATCCTGAGATTCACCGATATCGATCTAGCAGGTCGTCGCTCGTCATCGGTGAGAATTGTTCAAAATCGTACGCCAGCCCGACTCTCATTTGATTATGCGCTACGAGATAAGTCTGGCCGCACGGTAGCGAGCGGTTCGCAAAGACTCGTTGATATCACGCACGCGTCGTCATCCCGTAATCCCTCTGGCTCGCTGAATACTGAGAGCCGTATGTTGCGAAGATGGTTAGAGTCACTTTCAGTGCCTCATTGATTGTGTAAGGAGATTGTACCGGTGTCGCAGTTGGAGTCGTTAGATAAACTTTGTCTCCATTTCTAGGTGGGCGGGTGCACTGTTGGAAACTACCCTCGTACCTAGGACTACGATTTTCAGCTAGTTCTCAATCAGAAAAAGGAAAGGTAGAACAGATTGAGTTCGAGTTTCCGGCGAGCTTCGCCCGGTTCACCTTTGCAGCCCAGGTTTCGCATGGCAATCGTCCTGCGGTCGAAAGAAGATGCCGCGACGCACCTTTCTAGTTCCGAACGCTCAACTGCGCAACGGGCGGAGTGGCCATTGCGGGTGTTGGAACGACTCGCCAGACGGAAACTGGACGGATGAAGGACCACAGGGCACCTAGATCAGCTGCCGGGATGTGGTTTTGCTGGCGCAAAAAAGAATCTTTGCCGCGTGTCGCGTTTATTCTTGTAAGTGCCTCCAGCATTCTTTACAAAAAAAAGGCTTCTATGAACCGCAGAGATGTTCTTATCGCGGCGGTAGCGAGTATCGCCGCCGCTGTCTCAGGCCCAGTCGCTGCGAGTGCGCAGACATCCGCAGCCGAAAATCCCGAGTTGGATCCAATTCGTGCTCTGCTCGACGCGCATGATGCGGCCTTTGCGAACCACGACCTCGAAGGGGTGATGGCTTGCCTGTCCGAGAAAGCGACAATCATGGGCTGCGGTCCCGGGGAAATCTGGTCAGGTCCGGACGAAATCAAAGCGGCCCATCTGCATTTTTTTGAAGGATTCGAGATTGGAGAACTAAATACCGAATACGAGTTCAGCATTGGCCAAATCACATCCGACACGGGTTGGATGATGACGTCCGGAAACGTCAACGGAAACAAAGACGGAAAAGAATTCACGTTCCCCGTCAACATATCGTTAACCGTCACGAAAGATGGAGGGAAGTGGCTTATCGCCGCCTTGCATTTTTCGACTCTGACGAGCGAAACTCAAGAAGAGGAGTAAGAACTTCGCCTTCTATTGCTATGGACGGTCTACCATCTTCTGAAATAGGAGGCTCCAACAAAGAGCACGAGTCGCTGGACAGGCGCCTGTTTCTTCGGAGCTTGGGCAAATGGTCTGGTGCGGCGATTGCGGCGGTGGGGCTTGGCGGTGCCTGGCTTGCATCGGCACCAGAGGCCAATGCTGGGATTTGGATCAATCGGTGGGGTCCTCGACGTGGCGGATGGATCAACCGATGGGGTTCTGGTCGCGGCAGATGGATTAATCGATGGGGTCCCGGCCGAGGTCGATGGATCAACCGGTGGTGAGTGGCGCACCGGATGTATTTGCGTGTCCGAGGAAGTTTATCAGTCTCTGAGGATTCTCCCGTCGGCTTTGGCGGAGACACAAGGTGATCTGTCCTTCGTTGCCATCGTCCGGAGTCGAGAGGAACTCTGTCGATGGCTGCACGATCCACTCCCCGGCTTAAAGTGGTTGCAGGTCGAAGCAATGTTGGGAGACTCGGATGCGTGGACGGAGGCCGCGCACAGCGATTCTAGCGTGTCGCTTGACTTGGTCCTTTCTGACCCATCTTCCGAGTTCTCGGATCTTTACAAATTGGTGGATGCTTGCACCGTCCACGACTTCCGCGTGACGATACCGGCTCGGCCCGGTTTGCTTAAGGCGGTCAAACTCGCGGCGGCGTTGTCGTTCCCAGTCCGGGTATTACCAGGTCAACCTACAGCAGAGGTGGTTGCAGAACTTAAAGAAGTTCTGGACTTCTATCTTCATGAACCGACGGTCGAGGCACCGGTGGAGTTCTTTCACTCTTTGCTTGCTATCACGTACGGCGTCGACGCGGGCTCGCTGTGGATGATCCTGGAGGAAGATCCGGCTGCATTTCTCCAGTACGATATCGATGGACAGGTTAGGTTGCCCCGCTCTGACTCGTTCAAGTTGGTCGAATTCTCTCCCGCGGAATTTGTGGAGAATCATCTTAAGAGCCTTGTTCAAGAGGGCACTGAATGCGCGACCTGTCCGTGGCAACAGTCGTGCCGCGGATATTTCAAATGGCCGGATCCATCATACTCTTGTGAAGCAGTAAAAGAGTTATTTTCCGCTATTCAGGCGGCTGCGGACGAGATCCGTCGAGACCTGGCCAGTTGCGTCACAGCGAACGGCTAACCCGAGCTAACCGGAGCGACAAACAGTGAGTGGCCGAGTCTTTAGTGTTATCCTACTTCCGACGTCGGAATGCAACGTCGCTTGCGACTACTGCTTCGAGCACAAGGAGCCGCATCGTCTGTCACCAGCCCTGTTACCTTTGCTGACGAAGCGCTTGCTGGACCACCTCGAGAACGAGCGTATCGAGGAGTGCGAGATCTACTGGCAGGGCGGCGAGGCTATGATAATGGGTCCGGACTGGTTTGCGCGCGCCGGAGAGGTTATGGACTGTGCCGCCGCCAAGCGAGGGCGACGGTTTATTCACTATTTGCAAACTAATCTTATCAGTTACTCGCCCGCGTGGAACGATGTGGTCCATGGGATGTTCAACGGCTCGATTGGAACCTCCATGGACTACCCCAACGTGTACCGCAAACTGTTCAGGGGCGGGGCTGAAGCATACACCAAACTCTGGACCCAAAGGCTGCACGAGGCGAAAGCCGCAGGGATTGAGATTGGCGTGATTGCGGTGCTCCATCAGGCCAGTCTTGAAGCTGGCCCGGAAAAGTTCTACCGGTATTTCACAGAGGATCTCGGGCTCGGCGATTTCCAGGTCAATACCCCGTTTCCAGGTGGTCCCGCGAAACAGCTTGAGAACGATTTCAAGCTCGATCTGCGTGAGTTGGCCGAGTTTTTAGTCGGGCTTTTCAACATCTGGATAGCGCGGGGCTATGCGTCTGGAGTGTCCCTCGGTCCGTTCGACGGGTTGATCAACCATTTCACGGGCAAACAAGCGCGCCTGCCCTGCATCTGGAAAGAGAACTGCTCTAATCAGTTTATTTCGATAGACTCCAAAGGGACGGTTGCCCAGTGCGACTGCTGGGTTACAAGCTATCCCGAATATTTTTTCGGCAACGTTTTTCAGGAGCCCGACCTGACGCGAATGTTAAAAACGAGCCGGGCGCGTCGGGATTTCGTCGAACGACCGAAGCGTCTGGTTAGGGATGAAGACTGCCTTTCCTGCCGCTATCTCTCAATCTGCCACGGCGGGTGCCCGGTGCGAACCTACAGCGCGCTAGGCACGATGATGGCCAAGGATCCTTATTGCGAGGTTTATAAAGCCGTCTTCGCTTGTGCCGAAGCTCACGGCCAGGAAATTCTGCGATCCCGCCGTGTCACCGCTATATCAACAGCTGAACACCATCTATGACTTCAGCCGATTAACATCCACTTCCAACCATGAATAAAGAGAATTATTCCAGACGCCGATTCGTGCGGCATGGTCTTACCCTGGCCGGAGTGACCTTCGCCTGGAGCGCATTTCGATCGAACAGTTTGGCTCGTCAGGCGAACATCGGACAACCGGCGAGCCCGGACGAAGCGCTCGCTGAATTGTCAGCCGGGAACAAACGCTACGTAACGGGGCAGAACATTCACCATGACTTCGGGCCGGAACGCCCGGCACTCGCGCAAAGCCAACATCCTTTCGCGATTATACTAGGGTGCGCCGATTCGCGGGTTGCACCCGAGTTGGCGTTCGACCAGACACGCGGCCGATTGTTCGTGGTGCGTCTGGCCGGCAACTTTGTCGACGACAATGGGCTCGCCAGCATCGAATTCGGGGCGGCCGTGCTGGGCGCCTTTGTGATCATGATCTTGGGCCACAACGAATGCGGGGCCGTAAAAGCTGCAGTCGATGTCGTCACAAAAAACGCGCAGCTTCCGGGACATCTGCCAGAGCTCATCGCTCACCTGAAAGCGCCAGTTGAGAAGGCGCAAAAACAAGGAGGTTCGCTCGTAGAAAATGCGATCCGCGAGAATGTTCTCCTCAACGTTGAAACTTTACGCAACTCCGAACCGGTCCTTGCTGATCTGGTCAAACAAAATCGTCTGCGCGTCGTTGGTGGTCTATATGATCTCGCGACCGGCCGAGTGGAAGTTCTGAGCTAGCGTAAAGCAAAGCGTCCTCGCTTGCCCCTTTGCCTGGTCTGCCGGACCTATCATCATGCGATAATTTTGGGAAATGGAGGGACCCCTGGGGCCTTTCTACTCTTGAGATTTCTCCGAGATCTCACGCAGAAGGAAATTCTATCCGCCAGCTTTCAAAATGCAGCGAGGGGCGTAATGTACATACTGACCCAAGGCGAGCCTATGGCACGACCAACCCCGACTACCAGCGTGCGTCAAGCGTTTGCGCATGTATACATCGTTGATCTGGCGGGCGAACTCACGTCGTCAGTCGACGCCGCGCTGCTAAGCGCCTACCAACAGGCGAGCAGCGATGCACGGGTGGTAATCCTTAATTTCAGCCACTTGGCGTACAAGAACAGCAGCGGGATCAAGTTGCTAGTAAAGCTCCTCACGCGTGGCAACGCGGCGGGTCAGCGCCTGTTTGCTGTGGGTCTAAACGCGGAGTACCGTAACATTTTCCGGGTTACGCAACTGGACAGAGGAATCACGGTCTACTCTTCCGAAGCCGACGCTCTGCAAGCCGCGCGCGACGTGCTGGATACCCCGGGGTCGCCGCTACCCACACCGAGCCCCAATGTCGCGCCAGCCCAACCCACAGTGACGAAGCGGCCTACCGATAGCTGGGCTAAGCCGGTCGAACGCCTCAACATCGCGGAAATACCTGACGGCGCACTGAACCTGAACGTCCAGGGTCGTCCACTGTTCGGACCACTGCAGGGTTTCGGCCAACTATGGCAGAAAACATATCGCATCGGTCTGGGCAACAGCACGCTGATGGCGCCGCATGAAGTCATCGCAACCTGGAAGCGGAACGTGTCCAAACTCAAGCCGTCGCAAAAGCGTTTCTATCCGAGCTCCACCGGCATCACGCCCAACGCGCTGGTGCTGATCGACGCAGAGACGCCCGGTGGCCCAATCTCCACCGGCGTCATGGTTTTGTACGCGGGCGCAGAGTCTTTCACAGTGATGACACCGGCCGGGCATCCCGAAGCTGGTTGGGCAACGTTCAGTTCCTACATTGAGGATGGCTGCACCTTTGCCCAAGTTCAGGTCCTGGCTCGCGCCGGCGATCCGTTGTATGAATTGGCGTTTCGTCTCGCCGGTTCCAAACTGCAGGACCAGGTATGGACGCATGTGCTCACGGCGCTAGCGGCGCAGCTTGGAACAAGCGGCGAGGTGCAAATGTACAACACACTATTGGATCCCAATCTCCAGTGGGGGCGAGCCGGGAACATTTGGTACAACGCTCAATTGCGAACACTGCTGTACAGCCCGATCATATTGCTTCGCAGGATTGGTGGGTGGTTCAGGCCAGAGAGCCGCGCTAAATCTAGGCACGAAGATTGTTGAGCCGATCGTTTCGTTCGGGAGCTGTCCAATTATTCTTAGCTGGAAGCGGGAGGTAAGGCCTGAATCGAAAACACGGGTATGAAGTGTTCCTTGACTGCGGCGCGGAGATTCGCTGCGAAGCTGGTTCGGCCGGCGTTAGTGCTGTCGGTAGCGCTCTTAGTTGTTGGGGGGCTTTTTTATCTCGGCTTCGCTCTTTTGCTGCATGCGGCTCACGAAAGTCTTCAGAGCCACCCAGATCCGGCACCTGACTACGCCGAGTCGGTTACTCGTTTCCAGCGACTTCAAAAAATGGAGGGACCGGAATTCAACCCGGTTTGCCGTTCGATTTTGTTGACGCACGGATTACGCACCGAGAGGGCGGTGGTTCTCTTCCACGGCTACACAAATTGCCCTCAACAGTTCCGCGAACTTGGAAAAATATTCTACGATATGGGGTATAACGTTTTGATCCCACGCTTGCCGCGACACGGTATGGCAGACCGCAAGGTTGAAAATCTCTCGCCGCTCAAGGCCGAAGAACTCCGGGATTGCGCGGACATCAGCGTGGACATAGCCTGCGGTCTTGGCCAGAAAGTTTATGTCGCCGGACTCTCGGCCGGTGGAACGCTGTCAGCGTGGATTGCACAGAATCGGGCTGAGGTCACGCGCGCGGTCTTGATCGCTCCGGCGTTGGGTTTTTCGCGGCGCGAGGGCACGCGTTTGCAAAAAGGGATCGCATTGCTGCTGCCGTTGCTCCCGGACATCCGCACCGACTGGTTTAGCGTTGATCCTGATAGTCCCGATCATACTTATCCTGGCTTTTCATCCAAGGCGCTGGGCCAACTTTTGCGTGTGAGCGTAGCGACGTTTGCCGGAGCATTTGGCCGGGCGCCCAGAGTACAAGATGTGGTCCTTGTCACCTCGAAGAGCGACGAGGCAGTCAGTGATCTTCTTGCCTGGCAATTGATCGGTCTTTGGCGTTCCAAGGGGCTGATCAAGTTCACCGGTGTAGACTTTCCAAAAGCGATGAAAATCGAGCACGATATGATCGATCCCGCCCAAATATATCAGCAAACCCAGACCGTGTATCCGATCCTCGTCAGCCTGGTGAACGCTCCTTGATCGAAGCATGCATGGTGAAGAAAAAACCCAACAGGCGTCTGGGCGAATGGAAACCGGGACATCGCGTTTTTATTGCTCACCGACACTAACCAATCGGTTGTACAACTTGTTGACGGTGAGCCCGCTTGCTGAAGTCTTAACTAGATCGCGCGTCGGAGAACGTTATCTATACTTAACCACGTTCACGCTGGTTACCGGCCTTGCGATCTTGTCCGGCTGTTCGACTTACGAAAAAGAGGCGCAGCTCCCGCCGCTCGTTCGCGCTGAACGTCAACTCGCGAGAACCGAGAAAATAAGGTCAGACCCCCAACAGAAGGCGGCAGAGATCCTTTCTATCGCCAGAACCGCTGCAAAGGAAATTCCGAAAACCACCGGAGAATCGAAGTCGGATTCAGAACAGTCGATTGGAATTTATAATCGCGCTGCTGCGGACTTGGCGGTCGAACTGCCTGAGCTAACTCGAGGTCGAGATTCTCTCGAGTTTTTGACGATCCAAAATCGCAAGACCGGTGAAATATATCGACTTCGAATAGGATCAGCGAAGCGCGGAGAATATTCTTCCACCTATTTCCAGGAGCTCCTGAACGCCCAAACGGTGCCGGTAAGCAAGGGCGAGCAAGCAGTTGTACATCCGGGAGTTGGGGGGACGCTAGTAGGCGTTCACCATAGCGTTCCGCCTGGCTCGCAGCCGCCAAGGCTGGAATTGATGAAGGGCTATCGAGTACCTGTAACTTCGTTCGTCCAATTCGGTCGCCTCGGTGACTCGACGCCGGTCAACGCGCGTCTTAGTCTCATCAACCCTCGCAAGCGGGATACGGTTGAAATTGGCGACGAACGGTTTTCACTAGCATCAAATTTTTCGGCGCCTTTGCTCTCTTACGGTCGTCTAAACGAGACCTGGCTTGGATTCGTTAACATGGTCCGTGGCCAAAACATGCGGAATACTCGCGGTCTCCTGCTGTTTGAACCGTATGATCCCGATCGGATACCTGTGATCTTTGTTCATGGACTTCTTTCTTCAAAATATATCTGGCGAAAAACTGCGCTGGCTCTTTTGCAAGACCCGGAGATTCGGCGGCGCTACCAGTTTTGGGCATTTTCCTACCCGACGGGAAATCCAATCTGTTTTTCCGCTCTGCGGCTGCGAGAAGACCTCGCGTTCGCTCAAGAACGCTTCGGTCTGAAGCACGGCGTTATCCTGGTAGGTCACAGCATGGGAGGCTTGCTTTGCCGGATGCAGGTTACGAATTCCGGAAGAGTGATCTGGAATGAAGCGTTCGGTCCGAAAGCTCAGGAGCTCTACTCCCAGGTATCCGACGATTCTCGCGCCAAGCGAGCGCTGATTTTTCAAGCAAACCCAGCAATCAAGCGCGTTATTTTTGTTGCAACGCCTCACCGCGGAAGCAGAATTGCCTCCGGCGGGATCGGCGCGATAGCAATGCAGTTGATCAGTCTTCCCTTGGAAGTGTTGGAAGTGTTGGAAGAGATTCCGGAAGCGATCGCTCACACCCTTGGACACCAAGGGCAGTATAAGCGAACAATAATCCCGACCAGCATCCAGGGGCTTTCTCCGAACTCGCCGCTTTTGCACGCGCTGGACCGGCTTCCGATCGAGGTGGTCCATCACTCAATCATCGGTGATCGTGGACGGGGTGACACGCCAAATAGCTCAGATGGGGTTGTACCCTACTGGAGTTCTCACCTAAGTTCGGCTGAGTCCGAAAAGATTGTTCCCGGCGGTCACGGAGCGATGGCTAATCCGGAGGCAGTTGCGGAAGTTCGCCGGATCTTGTTGATGCACATCGGCGTAGAAAAGGAACGCTGAAGCGACTTAGAGTTGAATCGAGCGTTGGATTTCCATACGATTCGACAAATAAAATCGGGCGCAACCTCAACCTCAGTCCGCACAAGATCGCCTACAGCTAGATGCACGTTAGCAGGCCCGAGCAACTTAAGCCGGGATCGAATAACTGCGGAATGCCTCCCCAACATCACATGAAGGTCGAACCCAAGAAATCCAAAAGGATAAAAAGGCCTAAACCTATCAATATTCTAGTGCCGACTGACTTCTCTCGAAATGCAGCTGAGGCGTTGCGTTTCGCTGTGCCATTGGCCCGGCAGCTCGGAGGTAAGATCACTTTGCTGCATGCGATCGATTTGGAGGTTATTTCCGGAATGTTGAGCGCTATTCGGATCATAAATGCGATGAACAAGAGCGCTAATGAGGATGCAGCGCATCGCCTCGACAAGTTAGCTCGAACGACTGTGCCCCCGGAATTACTGGAGAAAAAAGTCGTGCGGTTCGCACCGCCTCATGTGGGGATTCCTGAAACGGCGCGCGAGTTGAAAATGGATTTAATCGTCATTTCTACGCAGGGGCGTACTGGTTTGCAGCATGTCCTGCTCGGCAGCACAGCTGCTCGAGTTGTACGCCATGCCTCGTGCCCCGTTCTAACGGTGCGGCCGGTCGCCGGAGCAAGGGTGCCTGGCCCTAAGGCAGCGGGTCTCGGACCGATCATCAAACGCATCCTTGTGCCGGTAGTTTTTTCCGAGGAATGTGACTCGTCAATCCGCTTCGCCACAACTTTGGCCCGAATGATGCAGGCGCGTTTGACGCTCCTGCACGTAGTCGCACCCTTACCACACAATTACACAAAATATATTGTCGAGATCCAGCAATACGATGCCGAGGCTAAGCTTGAGGCCGAACAGAAACTAAAGGCTTTGGCAGCGACTGTGCCACAAGACATCAAAACGCAAGTGCTGCTGCGTCAGGATACTCCACACCGCGGCATCATCAACGCGGCACGCCAGGATCGATGCGATCTGATTGCTCTTCGGACACGCGGTTTAAAGGGCTTGAAGAATTATATTCTCGGAAGCACCGCAGAAAAAGTCGTGCGTCATGCGCTTTGTCCGGTGCTGACGTTCAATCGTCATTTGACTGCCAGCGAAAAAGTGAGTCGTTCACGCCTTGGCACGCCCTAACTGAACCGCGCCCAGAGCGTCGGCCACATCCGGGCCTTCCTGGTTCTTGGAGCGATCGCCTCGACCGCGCCGCTCCTGCACCTGCTTGTGATGGATCCGATTGCGTGGGTGGTCGTTCGCGTCTGGACCGCGTTCTGCTTTGCCGGGCTGTTCATCGCCGTCGAGAGCTGGCTCAACAACGCCGCACAAGTGCTGGGAGAAAAGAATGGATTCCACCCCTGCAGCTGCAAATCGACCCCGAAAATCGTTTTTCGCGTGGTTGGTCATTGAAGTCAAGAGCGATCGTGGCTGCCTTGGTGGCCTCTGGCTTTAAACTTTCACGCGAGATATCGTGACTTTTTGGGAATTAATTTGCATGATTTCTTGGTCGGTAATTTTCGCGTAATCGGATTCGCGCCATATGGAAACGGAAGAACTCCAGCGCACCTATCCCGACAGACATTGGGTCAAGGCGGCGCAAAGGGTGCTGGCGTTTCTGGTCATTGGAAATCTGGAAAGCCGAGCGAAGTCCCGGACGACCGGGCGGCAAGGCTCGGGAGGAAAGAAGTGCTCGTGAACGCTAGAAGTTGCTCGCCGAGGGCGTTCGGTCGAGCTGTGCCGATCGCGCTCTCAATCGTCGTTCTCGCTTCCGGGTGCTCGCCGCGTGCTCCGAACACGACCGAGGCAACCGACGTAGTTCGCCCCGTCAAAACGATGGTCGTGTCGGCCGGCGCGGAATCCAACGTGCGCTCATTTCCTGGAAGGGTTGAAGCGTCGAACAAAGTTGAGCTTGCATTCCAAGTATCCGGTTTGCTTGTCAGCTTGCCGGTCAGGGAGGGGCAGAAAGTCACCGAAAATCAGGTGATCGCCCAACTTAGACCGGATGAATTCCAAGCTCGACTGAGAGCTTTGCAGGGCCAACTCGACCGGGCTCGGGCGGATCTCCAGGCTTTGCGCTCGGGTGTACGCCCCGAAGAGCGACTGCGACTGGAGGCCCAGGTGCGGGCAGCCGAGGCGAAGCTCGTGAATGCCCGGGCGGAATTCGACCGCTTCACCCGGTTGCTCCGGTCCGGGACAGTCTCGCGCGCGGAATTTGACCGGTCCGAAACCGACTACCACGTGGCCCAGCAGAACTACCAGGTGCCCTACGACGGCGTTATCGCCCAGCGGTTCGTCGAACAGGGGCAGAACATCCGGGCGAACGAGCGGGTGGTAGTGTTTCAGGACGTTGACGAGATCGATGTCGCCGTGGACGTCCCGGAGGCCGTGATGGCCGCCGACCTCCGATCGGCCGATATCGTGCAGATGCTCGCGAGCTTCAACGCAGCACCCGGACTCCAGTTTCCTGTCCATATCAAAGAGGTCGCGCAGAGAGCAGACCCGATTACGCAGACCTTCACGATCCACGTTGGCATGAAGGCCCCCCAGGGGTTGAATTTGCTGCCGGGCATGACGGGCACCGTCACGCTCACGTACCGCCGCGCCAGTATCCTGGGCGACCAGATTTTGGTACCAGTTGCCGCAGTAATCAAGGATAGTACGGGGGCGCAAGTGGCGTGGGCCATGGGTCCGGATGGGAACGTCACGCGTCGCCCGGTGAAAACCGGCGCGGTCACGGGCGGCAACATTGTGGTCCTGGAAGGACTGCAGCCGGGCGACCGCATCGTCGTGGCGGGGGTCTCGTTCCTCCGCGATGGGATGAAGGTGCGTGATCTGGGTAACGGACTTGAAGCTATCCCCTTATGAACCTTGGCGTCGCTTCAGTCCAAAATAACCGGGTCGTCTTTTTTCTCATGCTTGTGATCCTCCTGGGGGGGATATGGTCCTATCAAAATATCGGGCGGCTCGAGGATCCCGAGTTCACAATCAAGGAGGCGCTCATCATCACGCCCTACCCCGGGGCCAGCGCGGCAGAGGTCTCCAACGAGATCACTAACCCGATCGAAAGCGCCTGTCAGCAGCTCGGCCAACTCAAGCGTGTTGAGTCGGAGTCGACTCGCGGTCGGTCGGTGGTTAGTGCCATCATCCAGGACCGGTATCATCGGGATTCGATCCCGCAGGTCTGGAATGAACTCCGCCACAAAATCGCCGACGCCCAATCCCGGCTACCACCCTCGGCGCGCGGCCGCTCGGTGGTAATCGACGATTTCGGGGACGTCTACGGCATTTTTCTTGCGATTAGCGGAGAGGGCTTTTCCTATCCCGAGCTGCGCCGCTACTCCGAGTTTCTTCGTCGCGAGCTCCAGACTGTGAAGGATGTGAAGAAGGTCGACCTTTTCGCCGAGCAACAGGAGACGGTCTTTCTCGAAATCTCGCGGCAGCGCCTCGCCCAGCTTGGAATCAACGAAGATCAAATCTACAGCCAGCTCCAGGCGAAGAACATCGTCGCCGACGGCGGACGTGTGCGCGTCGGCCCCGAGTATCCTGCGCTTGATCCGACCGGCGGTTTTCAGTCGGCCGACGAGATGCTGGACCTAGCGATCGGATCGGACCGTACCGGACGGCAGCTGCTCCTTCGGGACGTGGCCACGCTGGAGCGCGGCGACGGGGAGCCCCCGCGGCGGTTGTTCAAGTTCGATGGCAAGCCGGCCATCGGCTTGGGGATTTCGACGGTGCAGGGCGGCAACGTCGTGACCATGGGTAACGGCGTACGGCGGAAGCTGGAGGGGTTGAAACGGGATCAACCGATTGGAATCGAGATCGGCGAAATCAACTTCCAGCCAGAAGCGGTCACCATCGCGACCAACGCCTTCGCCTTCAACCTGGTCAAAGCGGTCAGCATCGTGTTTGTGGTGCTTCTGTTCGCGATGGGCCTGCGGGCCGGGATGATGATCGGCGTGGTATTGCTGCTAACGATCCTGGCGACTATCCAGGTGATGTATTTCAGCGACATCCTGCTGGAGCGCATTTCTCTGGGCGCGTTTATCATCGCGCTCTGCATGCTCACAGATAACGCAATCGTCATCACCGAGGGAATGAAAGTCCGCATCGAGGGCGGCGAGGACAAGATCGCGGTGATCCGTGAAGTGGTGTCGCAGTGCCAATGGCCGCTCTTAGGGGCAACCGCCATCGCTGTGATCGCTTTTGCGGCAATCGGGCTGTCGGAGGACAGCACGGGCGAGTATTGCAATTCCCTCTTCTGGGTCATCTTCATTTCCCTGGCCATCAGCTGGGTGGCGGCAATTACCTTCACACCGCTTCTGGGTTACCTGCTTTTCAAGCCAAATGCGGAGGCGGCGAAGCGTGATCCGTATGCGGGCCGGCTTTTCTTGACCTACCGGCGCATCCTTGTGAGTGCACTCCGCTTTCGCTGGGTGGTGGTGGCTCTTTCGATTGCAATGTTCTTTGCTGCGGTCTTCGCATTCCGCTTGGTTACGCAGAGCTTTTTCCCGCCCGCGACCCGGCCGCAGTTCCTAGTCGATACCTATCTGCCGGCGGGCACCCATATTCGCGAATCCGAGGCGTTTGCCGACACGGTCCAGCGGTTCATCCAAGCCCAACCGGGGGTCACGCATGTCTCGTCGTTCATCGGAGCCGGGGGACTCCGCTTCCTGCTCGTCTACACCCCGGAAGGGGAGAACCGAGCCTACGTGGAGTTTCTGGTCAATGTGGATGACGAGCGGAAGATCGATGGGCTGCAGGCCGCGGTTCAGAAGTACCTTGACGAGAATCACCCAAACGCCAACGCCATCGTTAAGAAGTTCCTTCTGGGCCCAGGAGAGGGCGGGCGTATCCAGGCGCGGTTCAGCGGCCCCAATCCTGACCGGCTGCGCGCGCTCGCCGACGAGGCGATCAAGATCATCCGGGACGATGGCGGCGCCGTTTGCGTGCGGCATGACTGGCGGGAACGTGAAAAAGTGGTTCGCCCCCACCTGCTCGAGCAGCCCGCGCTACGAAACGGAATCACCCGGGTAGAAGTGGCCAAAGCCTTGGAGACCGGCTTTGAAGGGCGCGCCGTGGGCTTTTATCGTGAGCCGGGAGACGTGGGCGTAGGCGTTTACCCGCAGGAGACCCGGCTGTTGCCGATTATTGCCCGTCCGCCGCTTGGCGAGCGCAGCGATGTCGACGCGCTTCACAGCTTGCAGATCTGGAGCCCGGTCGCGGGGCGGATGATTCCACTCAGCCAGGTAGCCGCCGGCGCCGAGGTCGCCTGGGAAGACCCCGTAGTGATGCGCCGCGACCGCTTTCCGACCATTACCGTCCATGCCGATCCACGCAGTGGACTGCCCAGCCAACTGTTCAACCGTGTGCGGCCCGCGATCGAGAAAATCAAACTGCCCCCTGGCTACTCACTGAACTGGGGCGGTGAGTACGAGGATTCCCGCGATGCTCGCGCTGCCCTGGCCAAGCCGCTTCCACTCGCGATGGTGCTCATGATGCTCATCGTCGTGTCCATCTTCAACTCGGCCCGAGCCACGCTGGTAATCTGGCTCACCGTGCCACTGGCCATCATCGGCGTGACGGCTGGGCTATTGCTCACGGCACAGCCTTTCGGCTTCATGGCCCTGCTGGGGGCGATCGCTTTGGCCGGCGAGCAGATCAAAAACTCCATCGTCCTCGTGGATGAATTCAATACGCAGAGATTCGATCTCGGGAAGTCGCCTTATGAGTCGATTGTCGCAGGGAGCGTAAGCCGCCTGCGGCCGGTTATGCTCGTTGCCGTAACCACGATGCTAGGCATGATCCCGCTCCTCCAGGATCCCTTTTTCTCGGCAATGGCAGTGACCATTATATTCGGACTCGGGTTTGCCTGCTTCCTCACAATGATCGTCGTGCCTGTGCTTTACTCCATTTTTTTCAATGTCAACGAACCATCTCAATTCCCCGAGCGCGCAAACTGATGCCACAACCGGCCAGCAAAAAAACCTGGCAGCGCTGTCCGTTTGATTATCGCCAGCTCAATTGTTATGACGCCTACTCCGCAGATCCCTCTCCGTTCCGAAGTACCTGAAGCTGACACCTGGGACCTGACCCACATTTTCAAAACTGAAGAGGAGTACCGAGAATTATTTTCTGACCTGAAGAATTGCTACTCGAACATCGCCGAGTTCAAGGGACATCTGGGAGATTCGCCTGAGACCTTGCTAAAATGCCTCGAGTTCGAAAAGCGGCTCGAGCAAATCGCCGAACGGCTTGCCCACTACTCCTCGCTCAAAAACTCCGAAGATAGTTCAAATAACGAAAATCTTTCTCGTCGGGCAGAATTGACGAACCTGCTCACCAAAGTCCACGAAGCCGCCTCGTACATCAATCCGGAGATCCAAACTATCCCTGACGACAAGTTTCAACGCTTCCTCGATGATCCGTTGCTTACCAGCTGGAAGATCTCTCTGAGCAAGCTTCGCCGATATAAGCCACACACACTTTCCGAACCCGAGGAGCGGCTCTTAACACTCGGTGCGCCCGTGATTCACGGTCATTCCGAAACATTTTCACAGCTCACGAACGTCGATATGAAGTTCGGTGCGCTAATCAACGAAGACGGGCAGGAAGTCGCTCTCTCGCAGAGCACTTATCTCTCTTTCTTGCATAAAAAAGATCGGGATTTGCGGCGAAGAGCGTTCCACCAGTTTTATCAGGAGTTTGACGATCACAAGTACAGCTTAGCCTCAGCTCTGGCATCCTCAGTGCGAGCCGACGTTTTTTCTGCGAAGATCCGAAACTACCCGTCCGCCCTCGAAGCATCGCTGTTCGGGGACAACATCCCCGTTGCCGTATATGACAACTTAATTGCGACGGTTCGAAAAAATCTCCCTGTGCTCCAAGAGTACTACGATCTCCGGCAGGAGGTCCTTAAATTGAACGATATCCATCAGTATGACACGTTCGTACCCCTGGTCCCTAACATTCAAAACAATGTCAGTTTTGATGAAGCAACCGAGATCGTCATTCAGGCGTTGAGTCCTCTCGGCACCGAATACGTTGAGACCCTCAGAGATGGACTTGGCTCCCGTTGGGTCGACCGTTATGAGACCAAAGGGAAGAGAAGCGGAGCATTCTCCTCCTCCAGTTACGGGAACCCTCCGTATATCCTGATGAACTACAAATCCGACGTCTTTTCCCACGTGTTCACGCTTGCCCACGAGGCAGGACATTCCATGCATAGCTGGTTCGCTCAGAAACATCAACTTTTCCAGGATTATGGCTACCCGATTTTTCTCGCCGAAGTGGCTGCGACGTTTAACGAAGAGCTCCTTACGCACCATCTTCTGAACCGAGCCAAGGAGCCTCTGATGCGGGCTTACCTCATCGACCGGCAGATCGAGGACATCCGCCAAGTCCTCTTTCGCCAGACGATGTTTGCCGAGTTTGAGAAAGAGGTGCACGAAATTGAGGAAAATGGTGGACCACTGACGCTTGATGTTTTTCGAAGGGTGTACCGAGACCTTCTCGACGCCTATTTCGGGCCCCGATTCGTAGT